>Ga0209347_1003175_pt1 | contig 19807 bp, 19 predicted proteins | sample AutmiccommuBRH23_FD_187382 | JGI IMG/M metagenome (GOLD analysis project Ga0209347, IMG submission 187382) | Deep subsurface microbial communities from Mt. Terri, Switzerland - Autotrophic microbial communities BRH/23 (SPAdes) (version 2) | ecosystem: Environmental > Aquatic > Deep subsurface >...
ACCTCCTTATCGGGGAAGTCAGTAATGTATTTGGCTACTTTGCCCGATGCGATTGCATCTTTTAAATCGCTCAGATTGACCAGTCCACCGCGTGCGAAATTCAATATCCGCACGTTATTTTTCATCATCTTCAGTTTGTCTTTGTTGAGGTAACCCTCTGTCTCGGGGGTGAGCGGGATGTTGAGCGTTACATAATCGGCCTGTGCCAACAGAACCTCTATCCCCTGCACCCAGTTCACCTCGTTGCTTAATTTCAGGGCTTGTGGCACTGAAATGTACGGGTCGTAGCCAATCACGTTCATCCCTAATGCTTTGGCGGCATTGGCCACTAAAACACCGATTGCACCCAGCCCGATGACGGCGAGTGTCTTGCCTTTTATCTCTTGTCCGGCAAAGTTCTTTTTGCCTTTCTCTACGAGGGACGGTATTTCGTCACCTTTGCCAATAAGCGATTTAGCCCAAATTGTACCATCGATGATATCGCGTGATGCAAGCATCAATCCACCAATCACCAGTTCCTTGACACCGTTTGCATTTGCACCCGGCGTATTGAAAACGACGATGCCTTTTTCTGTGCATTTCTCAATTGGAATGTTGTTGACGCCTGCACCCGCTCTTGCTACGGCTTTTAGTGACGACGGAAGTTCCATCTGGTGCATTTTATAACTGCGCAACAGGATTGCGTCGGGATTGGGGAGCTCGCTGGCGATCTCGTAATTACTTAAAGGGAAGATCGTTAGACCTTCAGGATCGATAGCGTTTAACGTTTGAATCTTAAGCATCTGGAGTGTTATCTTTAATGTTGTTGAATTGTATTTTCCTAATAGGAGACAAAGATCACAATTTTATCTCTTAACAGTGCAAAAATAATGAATTTTGTTGTGAAATGGCTTCGATTTGTGTACAATTGATACTCTATGCGAGGAATAGATCACACGAATGATTTAATGAATCGAGATGCCTTCTTACTTCTTCAATAATTATTAGTAAATTTGTTGCTTAGAATTGAATAACAATGAAGAAAGCGTTTCGTTTTTTAAATAAACCCTATCCGTTAAATGATGATTTGAAACATAATGCAAAGATCATTCTATTTTTAAGTATTGGCATATTTGCTTTCTTGTCAATCTTTCAGCCGATTGGTCTCAGCTCATTTTCAAAGAATGAAATTATTTATCTGATCTTTGGAATTGCTGCATCCATATTTTTTATATTGACCCTCAATCTGATTGTGCTGCCAAGTATGTTCCCAAATTTTTTAATACCAATAAATGGGATATCAAAAGGGAGATCTTCTGGGATATATGGATGTTGTTATCCATTTCAAGTTGTGCACTGCTTGTCTATTCAAAAATATTGGGGACGATTGAAATCCAATTTGCAGATGTGGTGAAGATTATCTTCGTTGGGTCTATTCCTGTAGCTTTACTCATTATTATTAACCACGAGCGGTTATTGCGTTCCAATCTGAAATCGGCCCAACTCCTTAACAAGAAGCTGATAGAGAAAAAGGAACAGTATCAGAAACTGGTTCATTTTGAATCTGAATATAAGAATGATGGGATTACGCTAAAACCGGATTCCATCTCTGTGATTAAATCAGCTGATAATTATATTGAGATCTATTATGAGAGAGAAGGATCGTTGCGAAAACATATTATAAGAAGCACATTAAACAAAGCCGAGATAGCTACGCGTGAATGTGATTTTCTCATCCGTTGTCATCGTAGCTATATTGTTAATATTAAACGAATTAAAGAAATTCAGGGGAATTCTCAGGGATACAAGTTGTATTTTGAAAATCTCGATTCCCCGGCGCAGGTTTCTCAAATGTATATCTCAGAATTCAAAAGACATATTGAGTAGTTTTTTTTTGCCACTGTGGAGAGGTTTTTCACCCCTAAAATACATATCCATCCCTATTATCCCTCCTACATACCCATTTTTTTGCAGTGTTGTATTTCATCCATAATTTTATTTGCAAATCGCGATTAATTAAAAGATGAAGGAATCGTGCATTAATAAGGACCCATATCGAGGGGGATATTCTTAAATAAAAATATATAATCAACTAACTATGAATGATTTAAAGATAGGAAATCTGACTGCCAAACTACCCATCATACAGGGAGGAATGGGTGTTTGTGTGTCTATGTCAGGATTGGCTGCTGCTGTAGCAAATGAAGGCGGGATAGGTGTTATTTCTGCAGTGGGAATTGGTATGTCAGAGCCGGGTTATCGAAAGCATTTTCGTGCATCCAATAAAATAGCGTTAAGAAAACAGATCCAAAAAGCGCAGTTAAATTCAAATGGAATCATCGGGGTGAATATCATGATGGCTGTTTCCGACTTTGATGATTTGTTACAAGTGGCCCTTGAGGAGAAAATTGACATTGTTTTTATTGGTGCCGGATTACCATTGAAGATACCCGCATTCCTGGAAAGCATCAACCAGGGTGATACCACTACGAAAATAGTACCCAAAGTTTCTTCCTCCAGAGCAGCAAAACTAATATTCAGACATTGGTTGGAGAAATACAATAAAATTCCGGATGCTGTTGTCGTTGAAGGACCCCTTGCCGGAGGACATCTTGGATTCGGTAAGGATGATCTGAACAACAATAAACAATCACTCTATTCAATCGTGAAGGATACAGTTGATGAAATAGACGTTTTTCAGCAAAAGACCGGAAAGGAGATTCCTGTGATAGCCGCTGGAGGTATTTATACAGGTATGGATATGTACCACATCATGCAATCGGGAGCAAAAGCTGTTAAAATGGGAACAAGATTCGTCACAACAACAGAATGTGATGTGTCTGAAGAATTTAAACAGAATTACCTTAACTGTACGGAAGATGATATTGTATTAATTGATAGTCCGGTAGGTCTACCCGGCAGAGTGATCCTCAATGATTTTGTCAGAGAGATTCAACAAGGAGAACAAAAGCCGGTAAAATGTCCCTGGAAGTGTCTGAAAACATGTGATTATAAAAAAGTGCAGTTTTGTATTTCCGAAGCACTGTTTAATGCAGCCCAGGGAAATTTTGAACATGGTTTCTCCTTTGCAGGAACAAATGCCTGGTTAGCCAAAGAAATAATATCTGTTAAAGAAACGATGCAACAATTGAAGGAGGAGTATTTCCACGAAGAAATGCGGCTTAAAAAGCTTGAAGTCTGCGAATACTAGATTTTTTACAATAGGATGCGGTTAATCCGTGCAATCATGCTTCCTTATAGAGATTGCATTACCTCTGCACGCAATTGTCTTTTACATTTTTCACCGGGTCGATTGAGTATAACTTTTATTCAGTCGTTCTGAGAATTGTCGGACTCTGAGTTCAATAAATTCCTGATGAGTGAAATTTGTTCAGATGTTTGTTTCTTTTCAGTAAAATCGTATTGAATAAAATGAGTTTATATCTATTTAAAAGTAAATCAATAGAATACAATTTATTGTTAAAGGTTTTTACCCGCTCTCAAAAACTATTTATTTGTCCGACTGTTATATCCAAAGCAAAGTTCTATTTAAATTTGTTCTAAATTAACAGATAAATGACTCAAAACGATTTACCTGCCATTTTTCTTGATTATAATCCAATAGAAGATAAGATACTGCAAGTCATCGATAATGAAGGCAATATTATCAACAAGGAGCTGATGCCTGCACTGGATGACGAAACGATTATAGATGCATATAAATTGATGCTGTATGAACGGATAGCCGATGAGAAGGCCATCTCCTATCAGCGTCAGGGCAGGATGTATACCTATACTCCCAATCTGGGACAGGAGGCCATTCATATAGCCGCCGGGATGAATATCCGTAAGGAGGACTGGCTGGTTCCCTCATTTCGTGAAATGGGCACCCTGCTGGCAAAAGGGGTGACCATGAAGGATATGTTCCTTTTTTACAACGGGAATGAGCATGGCGGGAGTTTTAAGCATGCCAATCATGTGCTCCCCATCGCCATCTCAATCGGTACGCAGTTTCAGCATGCCACCGGCATAGGATATTCCGTCAAGTACCGGAAGAAGGATGAGGTTGTGTTCACATTTATCGGTGATGGCGGCACTTCGGAGGGTGATTTCAGCGAAGCACTTAATTTTGCCGGTGTATGGAAGGTTCCGGTGCTTTTCACCATCCAGAACAATCAGTATGCCATCTCTGTTCCCGTGAAGGCACAGACCAACTCTGTTAACCTCGCCGTCAAGTCGGTCGCTTTTGGTATCCCCGGTATCAAGGTGGATGGGAATGATTTCTTTGCCATGTACCTGGCTTACAAAACAGCATCGGATTATGCCCGTGCGGGAAGGGGAGCAGTACTTGTCGAAGCGCTTACATACCGTCTGGGAGCACATACCACCTCTGATGACCCTACCAAATACCGGAAGAGGGAGGAGGAGGAGCTGTGGGGATTAACCGATCCGTTGATCCGCCTGAAACGCTATATAGAAAGTATGGGTATCTGGAATATTGATGAGGAGAAGCTGACTGAAGAGTACAAACAACAGATCGATGAACAGTTTATTGATGCTGAAAACAACAAATCCTATCCGTTGAACGATGTGTTTCAGTATATGTACACCGATATGCCGGAAGAGTTGAGGAGACAAAAGGCTGAATATGAACAATTCTTAAGCTGGAAGGAGAAGAGGAAATGAGCGTAATGACAATGGTGAAGGCGATCAACAACGCGCTGGATATCAAGCTGAATGAAGATAAGAATATTGTAATCTACGGTGAGGATGTGGGCGTTGAAGGTGGCGTCTTCCGTGTGACCGAAGGGCTGCAGAAGAAATACGGTGTTGAGCGTGTCTTTGACTCCCCCCTGGCAGAGTCCGCTATCGTAGGCACCGCACTGGGAATGGCTGTTTCCGGCCTCAGACCCATCGTGGAGCTGCAGTTTGAGGGCTTCACCTTCCCTGCCTTTAACCAGATCCTTTCCAACGTAGCCCGTATGCAGAACCGTTCTCGTGGAAAGTACGGGGTACCTATGGTAATACGCTTCCCCTATGGTGGTGGTGTCAACGCGCTGGAGCATCATTCCGACAGCCCTGAGGCGCTCTTCGCGCATATCCCGGGACTGAAAGTGGTGATCCCCTCCACACCTCACGATGCGAAGGGGATGATGATCGCTGCCATCGAGAGCAATGATCCGGTAATTTTTATGGAACCGAAACGGATCTACCGGGCCATCAAACAGGAGGTTTCCGACGAGAAGTTCACTCTTCCCCTAGGCAAAGCGCGTGTGCTGCAGGAAGGGAGTGATGTAACTGTCGTGGCTTTTGGAGCTATGATCCGCGAGTGTCAGAAAGCAATGGTCATGGCCGAAGAAAATGGTATTTCAGTAGAGCTGATCGATTTGCGTTCTATCTATCCCATCGACAGAGAAACAATCAGAGACTCAGTGAGAAAAACGGGACGGATGATCATTGTAGCGGAAGCACACGAGTCGTTCAGTGTGGGAGCGGAACTGATTGCCATCGCTAATGAAGAGGCTTTCCTCTATCTGGAGGCACCTCCGAAGAGGGTGATGGGGTACGATACCGTGGTTCCCCTGGCACAGGGTGAAAAATATTATATCATTTCGCCGGACCGCATTTATTATGAAATCGAAAAGAGCGTTCATTTTTAAACTGTAACCAATGCGATATACATTTAATTTTCCTGATTTGGGTGAAGGACTGGAAGAAGGAACCATACTGGAGTGGTACGTGAAAGAAGGTGATAGTGTGAAGGTAGGAGATTCCATCGTGCAGATGGAGACCGACAAGGTAGTGGCAGATATCCCTTCGCCCAGGAGTGGAACCATCGTTGCACGTTTAGGGAAAGTAGGTGATGTGATTCATGTTGGTGCACCGCTGGTGGAGATTGAACTGGAAAGTACCGGTAAGGGGAAGACCGATCCGGAAGAAAAAACGTCAACAGAGCCCATATCTGAATCGGATGAGGGGGCAGCCGTGGTAGGTACAATGGAGCTGGCCGGCAAGGATGGATTTCTGGCCGCGAGCGATGAGGGATCATCCGAAACGGGGAACACCAGGGATGAAGCACGGAAGGTGCTGGCGACACCCGTCGCCCGGGCTCTTGCCAGGGAGATGGGGATTGATATCAGGGATGTAGCGGGAAGTGACCCCTCAGGAAGGGTGAAGAAAGAGGATATTCTGAATTTCAGGTATAAGGCAGAACCGGCATCCGGCAAGGTGGATACAACGCTACCCGCTGACGGCGACGTGACCTACCTGCCGCTCACCCAGATCAGGAAGACCATCGCCCGTAACATGATGCACTCCAAGCATAACGCTGCCCACATGTCTGTTTTTGAAGAGGTGGAGATAACAGGGTTGATGCAGCTGATCGCAAAGTATAAACAGAAGTATGCAGACAGGGAGGTGAAGCTGACCTACCTGCCTTTTATCGTAAAGGCGGTGGCACAGGCGTTGAAGCATCACCCGCAGCTCAATTCGCAGATCGACAGCGAGAATAACCGGATGATTGTCCGCCATCGCTATCACATCGCCATCGCTGTGGATGCTCCCGACGGACTGGTCGTCCCCGTGATCCGCGATGCGGACCGGTTGTCAATTTATCAGATAGCTGAGCAGATTAGTGAGCTGGCTTCCAGAGCGAGAGCCAGGAAACTGACGCTGGAGGATATGAAAGAAGGCTCTTTCTCCATCACCAGTTTTGGCTCCATCGGCGGCATCTTCGCAACGCCGGTCATCAACTTCCCGCAAGCAGGTATACTGGGAATAGGAAGGATCATGAAAACACCCATCGTCAGAGAGGATGAGATCGTGATAGGAAACATCATGCCCCTTTCGCTCACGGTGGATCACCGTATAGTGGATGGTGGTGAGACCACCCGTTTCATCAAAAGGGTGATGGAATACCTGGCTGACCCCGTATCACTTATTATGTAGGAATGAAAAACATATTTATATTATGTTCCCTGGTTGTTGGTCTGATTGGTTCAACGCAATTGCATGCACAAACCAGGACTGACAGTGAAGGATGGGTCCGTTACAGTGATTTTGGCGCCGTGGGTGATGGGAGAACAGATGATACCGATGCCATCTTTGCTGCCCATGCATTTGCTAATCAACACAATCTTATTGTGAAGGCCGACGGGAGTGCAACCTACTACATCGGCGGAAAAGAACGCACTGCAGTCATCCGTACCGACACTGATTTCGGCACAGCGCACTTTATCATTGACGATACAGACGTCCAAAACAGAAATGCACCTGTTTTCCGCATTTCATCCGGCTTACAGCCTTTCAATCCCGAGGGTATACCTTTCTTGAAAATGAATCAGCAAAAGATCGAGACACCACTTCCCGGACCTTGCCTTTTCACCGTCACAAATGCCAACGTTAGACGATATATCCGGTTTGGACCGAATCAAAACAACGGATCTCCGCAAACGGATATATTTATTGTGGACATAAATGGAAACGTGGATAAGAAGACACCCATCATCTGGGATTTTGAACAGATTACAGAGATCACTGCCCTTCCGATCGACGAGACGAAACTTACCATCACCGGAGGATATTTCACTACCATTGCCAACCGGGATGCGTCGAAATATAGCTACTACAACCGGGGTATAGTGATCAATCGCTCGAATGTTCTTGTGGAAGGACTGGAACACCGCGTCACCGGTGAAGGAGATCATGGTGCTCCCTATAGTGGCTTTATCAGCATCAGCAACTGCTCAAACGTGACAATAAGGAAAACCACCCTGACAGGGCATAAAACATATCAGACCATAGGATCGGCAGGTGTAGCGGTGTCCATGGGGACCTATGACATCTCCGTCAACAGGGCACTGAATGTAACGTTTGAGCACTGCAGACAGACGAACGATATCAACGATCGTACTTATTGGGGCATCATGGGATCCAACTACAGCAAGAACCTGGTATACGATGACTGTACCTTTTCGCGGTTTGATGCCCACATGGGAGTTGCCAATGCCACAATTCGTAACTCAACGCTGGGACATCAGGGGATCAACGCCATCGGAAGCGGAACATTCACCGTGGAGAACAGCACCATCCACAGCAGAAACCTGATTAACCTGCGCTCAGATTATGGCAGCACGTGGCAGGGCGAGATCATCATCCGCAATTGTAAATTCATTCCGGCAGGAGTGAGAACAGGCGGTGGAAGTGTGATCGGAGGATCCAACAGAGGACAGCATGATTTCGGTTACACCTGTTATATGCCGGAACGGATCACCATCGACCATCTGCATATCGATGATTCAGGCTATCCGGAGAATTTTCGTGGCATCACCCTGTTTGCCAATTTCAATCCACAGATGAAAGATGAATCTTACGTGGAAAAGTTTCCATATATCAGGACGAAAGAGGTTGTACTTAAGGATATAACCACTGTCAGCGGCAAGTCCTTAAGAGTCAGCGACAACCTGTATATGTTCAGGGATGTAAAGATCGATTAAATTTAATCGGCAGACAATTATAATATTTCATTTTCATGCTGCTAACATTTTAAAACCCATCATTATGAAGAATCTATGTCTCAGAACAGTATTACTTGCCGTGACATCGTTTATGACCATCTCTTTATCGGCACAGCACACATTGGAGAAATTGTGGGAAACTGATTCCCTGTTGGCAACGCCGGAATCGGTTTTATATAATGCTGAAACGAAAATACTTTTTGTTTCCAATATCGGTGACTTCCAGAAAGAAGGTTCAGGCTCGGTCAGTAAAGTCGGACTGGATGGTGAGATCATTCACAATCATTGGATTACAGGCTTAACCGCTACGAAGGGCATGGGGCTCTACAATAATCTGTTGTATGCAGCTGAACAGACAACCATCGCAGTGATAGACACAAAAAAAGGAGTTATCAGGCAGCGCATTGAGGTGGAAGGTGCACAGTTTTTGAACGATGTGACCATCGATAAAAAAGGAAATGTTTATGTGAGTGATTCAAGGACGGGTAAAGTACATCGAATCAAACAGGGAAAGGTTTCTGTTTATATCGATAACCTCAACGGGGTGAATGGTTTGCTTGCGGATGGGAATGATCTTTTTATCCTGGCAGATGGATTATTGATGAAAGCCGATAGTGAAAAGAATATGACGACACTGGCAGAGGGAATAGAAGGAGGTGCCGACGGGATAGTGAAAGTGAACGAAAATGAATTTATTGTGACAGGTTGGGAAGGAATCATCTATTACATCAGTGACAGCGGGGTAAAGAAGGTGTTGTCAGACACGAGAGATGACCAAATAAATAGCGCTGATCTTGGATACAACCCTGCGGATAAAATCATTTACATTCCAACCTTTTCAAAGAACAGTGTTGTTGCCTACAGATTAAAATAGATATAAAGTTCGCTGAAAATCGTATTTGCGAATAATAATATTATTGTATATATTTGCCGGTATCTTTATGATTCTTTTAACCATAAGGTAGGTTATCCAGTGACCTGCAACATATAGATAATCATGAAAAAAATGTTTCATCTATTGATTCTGACAACCCTGTTGATCGGTTGTGATGGAGCCGGAAAAGAATCGGTTGATTCGGATAAGTTGAGAAGGGACCCACCTGAGACGGAGCTGACAGACAAGGATTTGCGAAAACTGACCAAAGAGGCAATCCTGAGATTCCGAACCGGGAATAATCAGGAAACCTATGCGCTGATACACCATTCACTCAAGGATTTTGATGCTTACATTGCCGGGGAAAATACATTTAACTACAGCAACCATACCGGATTTGACTTAACCATAAAAGTTCCTGCCGCACAATTTGACAGCCTTCTCAACTATATTGTGAACAAAGCAAATATCAAGGAGCTGAAGAATAAATCGATACAAATTAACGACGTTACAGAAGAGTTTATTGATATTCAGGCGAGGATCAATATAAAAAAAGAAGCTGAACAGAAACTGACGGAATTGTTACAACAATCCGGTAATCTTTCTGAAACGCTGGAGATACAAAAACAGCTGATGGATCTGAGAGCCGACATTGAATCGGTGGAAGGACGATTAAAATACTTGTCCGACCAGGTTGATTACAGCACCATCCGCATTTCCTTTTATGAAAATACTAAATATTCAAAACGATTCTTTGTCGATCTTTGGGATGCGCTAAAAAACGGATGGCAGGTATTCCTGCACGTGTTGACTCTTCTGGCCAATTTGTGGGTTGTAGTTTTTGTCTTCTTGTTACTTCGATTTGGTTATAAATATTATAGACGCAGGATTGAGGATCGGAAAAACAACCACCGGTAAGAGAGAACGATCTTTACACTGTATTATCTACTTTAAAAACAAAAATCATGAAACCAATTTTAATTCTATTCTTTCTATCAATGGCCTTTTGTAACATCAATGCGCAGGATAATTCATTTCAGGAACCGGATTATGAATCGATAAAAAGTGAGGTAGAGGACAGCTCCTCGGAATTTTACTACCCGGGGCTGCTAGCGAGATATACATCATTTGATACCACTTTAACCCAGGTTGATTACAGACATCTCTATTATGGTTATCTCTATCATGAAGATTATGAGCCCTACTGGCGTTCAAAACAGGGAGACGAATTAAAAAAATTTTACCAGAGTCCCCAAATCAATGAGGAAGATTATGACAAAGTTATTGAACTGGCTACGCAATCCATCGGAGATAATCCTTTTGATTTAAGACCCATGAATTTTCTTGGATATATCTACCATCTTAAAGGGGATGAAGTGATGGCAAAGAAAGTGATGCAAAGATTACATGGTGTAATTGGGGCAATATTTTCTACCGGTGATGGGAGAGAATGTGGGACAGCATTTCATGTGATCTCAACCAGCCATGAATACTTGATATTGAATATCCTGAGATTTCAGATGAAATCACAAGCATTGACCGGTGATTGTGATTATCTGGAACTGGCCGAGAATGACAGAAATATCGATGGCATCTATTTCAACATTAAGAAACTGTTCGAAATAAATAAAGATCGGATGAGCAGATAAATGAATCATCCCTAATCACACTAAATAAAAATATCAAATGAAACCAATTATTGTCGTTTTAATGTCTCTCACAACGATCCTTCTCTCCTGTAATGCAGGGAAGAAAGAGAAAAAAGTTAATCCGCAAGCGATGGCGCTTTATGAACAGGCAACAGACTTCGAGGTTCAGTCAAAACCAGACAGCGCGTTGCTCTTTTATGATCGGGCGATTAAGGCTGACCCTACATATCATATCCCATATTTTGGAAAAGCAAACCTGTTGGTACGGGAAAATGAATTTCATAAAGCGATGGAGGCGATTGAGACAGCAGTTGAGAAAGAACCGACGTTTGCAGAGGGATGGCAGTCAGCAGGATTTATCGCTGATCTGATTGGCGACACGCTAAAAGCCAGTGAATATTACAAAGAGAGCATCAGGCTTTTCAACAAAAACATCAGTGAGTCAGATAATCCGGATGTGATTCAGGGCAACAGGTTCAATAAAATTGTTTCACTTACAATGTTAGCACAGGATGAAGAGCTTGAAAAGGAGACCAGGCTTTTTAAGGAGGAAAACCCGGATATTTCCAATCTGGATCAGATTGAGAAGATGAACAGAGAGGAGCTCCTCCAAAACATTATCACTGTGATAAATCAATAAACCCTGATTGATTAAAAGGCTATGACCTGATACAACAATGCATCAGGCATAGCCGGTAGTATCAGTGATTACTGTGAGATTGGTACTACCTCAGCTTCAACGTCATAGCATTAAAAGCCACGACAAGGGTGCTTGCCGACATCAATATGGCGCCCATAGCCGGATTTAATATAAACTTCGGATAAAGAATGCCTGCAGCCAGCGGGATGGCAATCACGTTGTAGCCTACAGCCCAGATGAGGTTCTGAACCATTTTACGGTACGTTCTTTTTCCGAAGTCAATCATTTTCACTACATCCCGCGGGTCACTGTTTACCAGAATAATATCGGCTGTCTCTGCAGCTACATCGGTACCCGAGCCAACAGCGATGCCCACATCTGCCTGCGCCAGGGCAGGAGCATCGTTCACACCGTCACCGGTCATCGCCACGATTTCTCCTTTTGACTGAAATTCCTTAACTTTTTCCTGTTTCAGGTGGGGCAGTACATTCGCCATATAACCATCCATCCCTAATTTGTTAGCAACGGAAGCAGCAATATCCTCATTATCGCCCGTGAGAAGAAATGACTTGATACCCATTTGTTTCAAGTCGTCAATGGCTTGCCGTGAACCTTCACGAATAGTGTCGGCCAACGTGATGATTCCTTCGGGATGACCGTCGATCAATAAATAATTGATCGTCTCCGAAGCAGGGTCAATTTCGTCGGGTGTCTCAGGCAGGGTGATTTTTTTATCATGAAAATAATTCGGGCCGGCAGCCACGACTGTTTTTCCATTGACCGAACCGGTTACACCCATGCCCTGCATATACTGAAAATCTTCCGAGCGCCATAATTCCAGGTTCTTCCCGTTGAGCATTTTCATGATCCCCTTAGCAATATGATGTTCTGAATTTTGCTGTATCGCCGCGGCGTATTGCAATAATTCATCGGCAGCATATTTTTCACCCAATGGAATAATGTGTTGCACGGCGTGTGAACCCTCTGTCAGTGTTCCTGTTTTATCAAAGATGATGGTCGAGAGCTTTCGTGTGGTTTCAAATGCTGTGCGGTTGCGTAAGAGCAGGCCATTGGTGGCTGACAGTGTTGTGGAGATGGCGACTACCAGGGGGATGGCTACGCCCAGCGCGTGAGGGCAGGCCGTAACCATGACGGTGACCATTCTTTCCAGTGCGAAGGAGATATTGCCTCCACCGGCAGTGAACCAGTAGATGAAGGTAGCCACACCCATCACGATGGCGATATAAGTAAGCCATTTAGCCACCTTGTCGGCCAGATTCTGTGTGTTTGATTTTGCTTCCTGTGCCGACTGTACCAAATCGATCACTTTGTGGAGATAGCTCTCATTGCCAACTCCTGTTGCCGTGAAATGAAGCACTCCGTCGCCGTTAATGGCGCCTGCAATCACTTTGTCGTTCCGTTCTTTTTTGATCGGAACACTTTCTCCGGTAAGCATGGACTCATTAACGTACGATTGTCCGTCGGTGATCATGCCGTCGGCAGGTATTTTACCGCCGGGTCTGACGATGACGGTATCTCCGCTGTGTAGCTGGTCCAGATTGATTTTTTCTTCCCTTCCGTCTCTTTCTACCGAAACATCGGACGGCAACAATTCCACCAGCGACTGCAATGCACGTGATGCCGACAACTGAGAACGCATCTCCAGCCAATGGCCCAGCAGCATGATGACGATCAGCGTGGCCAGCTCCCAGAAGAAATCCATCCCTTTCAGCCCAAAGACCACGGCGGCACTATAAATATAGGCCACTGAAATGGCAAGGGCCACCAGTGTCATCATGCCAATTGCTTTGGCTCTTATTTCTCTGGTCATCCCTTTGAAAAAAGGCATACCACCATAGAGATAAATGATGCTGCCAAGTATCAGCAACACATATTTATCGCCCGGGAATGCAATAACGAACCCCAGCCATTCCTGAATCATGGGAGAAAGCAGGAGCAGCGGAACGGTCAGGATAAGGGAGATCCAGAACCGTTTTAAAAAATCGCCGGTATGGTGTCCTTCGTGTTTATTGTAGCCGGATCCAACTGTAGCATGGGGAGCATGATCAGTATGTCTTGCATGTCCCCTGCTTTCAGTATGTGTTCTATCTTCACCGGGTGTTGCAGGGACAGAAGACATACTTTCATGTTCATTGTGATGTGAATGATCGTGTGCCATAGTTTTTGGAAAATAAAGGGGCAAGTGGCCAAAACCACTCCCCCCTGATGTAGAAATAAATGCTACTTCCTGTACTTGCAGCAGGAAGGCAGCGCATCGTAGACAGCCTGTTCAGCTTTGTCCTTGTCCGTGTCATGCCCCGCTTCCGCGATCACTTTACTGACCGCTTCTATATTGGTTTTGGCAGGATCTAAGTTCATATGCAGCTCCTGCTTTTCCATATCCCAGCTTGCAAAAGAGACGCCTTCCACATTCTTTGCGGCCTTTTCGATGCGCTCCTTGCACATCTCACAGCTCCCCTTGACGCCCAGCATGGCATGCTCTTCGTTGGATGCCGCGGGTGTCATATGATCCATTTCACTGTGTGATTCACCCGGTGTCATCTGATTCATCTCCGTGTGCTCACTCTCTGATTGATTCTTGTTGGATGTGCCTGAATTACACGCGGTGAACAGGAAAACGCCCAACATCATGGTTGCTATAAAAAATTTTTTCATTGTAGTTGCATTTTAAAGTTTGATGATTCAATTAACTAATCTCTGTATTTACAGCAGTCAGGCAATGCATCATACGTTGCCTTGTCTGCCTTGTATTTATCTGTATCGTGTCCCGCTTTGGCAAGTGCTTTGGCGACGGCATCGGCTGATGTTTTGGCCGGATCGAAACCGAGATGCAGCTGTCTGGTCTTCAGATCCCAGCTGGCGGAGTTGACTCCGTTTACTGCCTTTGATGTTTTCTCAATTCGATCCTTACACATCTCACACAATCCCTGTACCGTCAACATCACATGCTCCCCGCCCGTTTCGGGTGACTGCATGGTACGTCCCTCATTTCCTGCAGTGGGTTCACTACCTGAGGAAGCACTGTTCGCCGGGCTGCTGCCATTGATCGTATGACCTTCATGCCCGGTGACAGCCCTGCTTGCTTCATCGTTCATCATACTGCGCTTACCTGCCAGCTGGGCACTGGCATCGATGGTGAAGGCGCCGTTCGTGACGATCTCTTCGCCGTTTTCAATGCCGGAAAGAACCACATAGGAATCACCCAGTGAAGGACCCAGCTCAATCTCCCTGAGCATGAAAGCGGGCGTTTCCGTACCCTGCTGCTTCACGTAGACGATGGAGCGCTTCCCGGTCCACAGCACAGCAGACTTAGGTATAACAAATTCATTATTGTATTGTTTAAGTGAAGCCCTGATCATGGCATTGGCATACATCTCCGGTTTCAGCTCCATACGCGGATTGGCTGTCTCCACACGGATCTTTGCCGTGCGTGTTGCAGGATCCAGTATGGGGTTGATAAATGAGATCCTCCCTGAGAATGTCTTGCCCGGCAGCCCCTGAAGGGTGTATTCCACCTTGTCGCCGGTTTTCAGGAAGGGCAGATCGGACTCGTACGCATCAAACATTGCCCAGACCTTCGACAGGTTGGCAATATTGAACAGCACGGTGCCGGTATTCACATAGTCACCCTGGTTCACATTCTTCGAGACAACGATGCCGCTGCTGTTTGCCCTGATATCTATCAGCGGAGTGACCTCCCCCGATTGTTCAATGCTTGCAATCTGTTCACCGGTCAGTTTCCAGAGACGCAGCTTCTCTCTTACCGCCTCCACCAACGCCGGTTGCAGCTCTGCCATCTTCACCGCCTCAATCAGCTCCTGCTGTGCGTTTAACAGCTCAGGTGAATAGATGGTCGCGATGACCTCTCCCTGACGGACGCTCTCACCGGTGAAATTGACCTTTAGTTTCTCGATACGGCCGCTTACGTGGGAGGTCTGCGATTGCGAAAGGCGCTCGTCTGCCTGAATGGTACCGTAGAGCCGGATATCTTTGACTGGGTTCTGCCGGCTGACAACCGTTGTCTGCACATTGGCAAGTGCAGCTGCTTCCACTGACAACTGAATCGCATCAGGATCAATCGACGCATCTCCCGTGCCTGATGTCTGCAGGGGTATCAGATCCATCCCACAGAGAGGGCAGTCACCGGGTTCCTCCATTCTTATCTGTGGGTGCATGGAGCAGGTCCAGACCGTGGCTTCATCTCCGTGATCATGTGCATCCTCCACCGAGGCTGTTTGTTGTGGCGACTGTTTCCGGTTGCCGCCGGAGAAGAGGAGCCAGCCCAGAAAAAAACCAGCCAGCAGGATCAACCCGTATCTGACATAAGGGTGATTGGTGATTTCTTTTATTTTTATCCATAATAGCGATGTTTTAATTGTTTGATGAGTTGAAGGAGACATTTTGGTTCACTTGCAATGAAAGAGACTTTACGGAGGGGACACAAGAATAAAAATTTGAGATGCAAGAACGAATTGCTAGATTGCTAGATTGGTACATCAGTACATCCGCACATTAACTCATTATTTAAATGGTCCAGGGTGCACGGGTGGGTTGATCTAGCAGCCGGTTTGCCTCTTCATCATTGACGAACATTTCTTTCACGGGATCAAACTCAAGTGCCCTGTTCAACTGGAGTGCCACGACACCCATATTTACGAGGGTGCATGAACGGTGTCCGTTTATTTCATTCAGGGCGAACTTCTGTCTGTTGCGGATACATTCGAGAAAGTCGGTGTTTTGTGCCGGTGGCTCGGGGAAATCGACCAGCTTCTTTTCCCAGTCAGGAATGTCACATACAAAATTCCGGTACACATTTCCGTTCGGACCCGAAATGTAGGGCGTGTCGGCCTTTCCGTAATCACCTCCCCAGAGAACAATCTGACACCCGTCCTCATAGTTGTAGGAGATGGAACGCCAGGTGCCCACGGCATCGGGATGTTGTTGCGGGGCATCAACCTCCACCTTTATGGTCCTTGTATGGTCCTTGCCCAGCATATATTGTACCGGATCGATATAATGCTGACCCATATCGCCCAGACCGCCACTGTCGTAATCCCAGTAGCCACGGAAGGTCTAGTGTACGCGATGTGCGTTATAAGGTTTGTAGGGTGCCGGGTCCAGCCACATATCATAATCCAGCTCCTGTGGTACCGGCTGCGGTTCGAGGTGTGTTTTACCTACCCAATAGAATTTCCAGTCGAAGCCGGTATGTTTGCTGATGGTCACCTTCAGCGGCCAGCCTAGAAGTCCGCTGTCAACCAGTTTTTTGAGCGGTTTCACAGGTGTTCCCAATCCGTAAAAAGGATCTTTGAATCGGAACCAGGTGTTGAGGCGCATGTCCGATTCCGTGTTGCTTTGCTTGGAACCGGATAGTGCTGACCAACTTGTAAGCCAATAACCCCAAGTGGAGGTGAGCCATGGTGGCGTCATCCGTCTTATGAAACACCGGTCTCAGGCTCAAGTCGCTCTTCAGGCACCGGAAGAAGTTATGGAGAGCTTTCCATAAAAAAGGACCAAGCTACCGTGAGTATGAAGGAAAACTTTTACAGCAGAGATACCGGAATCAAAGTGAAGATTAAGGCGGACAGCTCTCTTGGGCTCGTATTACCCGATAGTTAAAATGAGAAATCCAGTTTCCGAATTGGAAAATATCCTGCCGGTTTTTAGAAATCGTATCTCTCCTGGAAGCATTATCAATAAAGAATCACATAAAACCCGGTATCATTTTTTTCTGTCAGATGGTATTATTTAAAAGCGGCTCTGAAAAAGTAATTGTTGATTGTAGAATTATCATTTGCGGTTCTCCCTCTTTTCGAAGTGTATTTCTAACCGATCTCCATATCCAGAACTATCTATAACGCATTAATAACCCGTTGCAACTTTTCTGCTATTTCTTTGGCTACCTCAATTAATTCCCGGTTATCGACAGCTAGCATTGAGGCCACCGGATTTACTGCTGCAACTTCAACTTTACCTTTGTCCAACTCTTGTACGATAACATTGCAGGGCAACATCGTTCCTATTTTATTTTCAAACTTAAGAGCTTCATAGGCTTTGCCTGGGTTGCATGCTCCCAATATTTTATATTTTCTGAAGTCAATGTCTAGTTTCTCTTTCAGTTTTTCGTGGATGTCAATTTCTGACAATACGCCAAAACCTTCTTTTTTCAGTTCCTCAGTAACCTTTTCTACAGCTTCGTCGAAAGTGTATTCTGTTGTTTTCTCAAAGTTATATTTCATAATAAATTGTTTTTACGTTCTTCAAACTCCTGTTTATCTATTTCGCCACGGGCGTAACGCTCTTTTAAAATATCTAGCGCCGTATTGCTGGGTTTCTGGAAATCTTGATCGTTGCGATTGAATCTCTGTATAATTAACCAAATAACGGCAACCATAACGACAATACCGATAATCCACAACCAACCCATTCCAAACCCCATTCCCCAGCTATGTCCTCCAAATCCTCCCATAATAATTTACTTCTTTGCTTTTATTTATTTCATCTGTTTTTACATCAATCCGTCATGGTCATGGTTCATCATTTCGTCTTGTCCGGGATTCATCATGCCATTCTGTTGCATCATCCTGTTTTTCAACAGCTCCCTTTGGTCGTTATTCAACACGGCTTTCATCTGTACAGCGGTTTCGTAAACGGCTACTTTCATACTTATTTCGGTTTTCGCACAATCCTGCATCTGTTTTTCAATTTGAGTTGCATGGGCCATATCATCCAATAGACTTTTCAACTTCGTTTGCTTTTTCTTTAACTCTGATTGAAAATCAATTTGTTGTTTCTTAAATCCGTCTTGCAATTCATTCAGCTGTTCCACCTGATTTTCGTTCAGCGATAATTGTTGCTGCATCTTAGGCAGCTGATTTATAATCATCCCATACTTTTTCATGGGCATGTTTTGGTCCATCATTTGGTCGCACATGGGGCACATCCCGTTATTCATCATGTCTTGCATCTCCCCCTTATTTTGCATCATCATGCTTTGTTTTTGATCTTGTTTGTTATTGTGATCATGACCAGTTTGGGCACTTGCAGTGTACCCTGCCATTAAGAAAAGTGCGGTTGCGATAATTACTAACTTTTTCATATTCATTAATTTTAATCTTAAAGTGGTTTAATTCCCCGACCCTTGGGTCGGAAACAAATAATAAAGTCCATTTGATACCTCGGGCTTACCCCGGGGTTGTTCATTTGAACTTGAATGATTCAAAGATACAGGAATCTATTTTCTTGAGTGTTACACAATTCGTAGAATGATTTGTATGATTTATTGGTGTCTGGTTTTGGCTTGAGCAGTAAATGCTGCTTTCCAGGCTTTCATCCCGCCTTTCAAATTATAAAGATTTGAATAACCTGCTTTCGCAAGGGCTTGTGCGGCAATATGATACTCACGCGAACGGAATAATCTTTTTTCATAATAAATACAATTAAATATTTTGGTATAAGCGTTTAGACCACGTAGTCTAAATCACTGTATATAATCTAATTGGTTCATTTTTCATCATTCTACGTATGGTCAAATCAAAGATTGACCCCATAAATTCCCGTCTGTTATATCTGTAATGGTATTCATCCAGATAACCCTGTAGACGTTCTTTCGTGCAATGATGGTGTATCCCCCGTAACCACCCTTGAATATTCATAATGTCAACATTATCATTTTTGTGATTATGATGTTGATTTGGTTTATTTTTGTCTTTCATTATTTTAGTTTATTATAATTATAAAGTAAATGTTCAAGATTGTCTGCTTCTATTTATCAAAAACATATATTTCTAAAAATAGTTCTTATTTCAGTTGTATAGCGCTGTAAACTAACGCCAGTATTCGAGATATTTCTTGTCGAACTATTCAGCTACCTTTCTTCTCTGCATGCCAACAACTATACATCACTATTTATTCAATACAAGGTTGGGTTTGTATTAATTGATATCCCGATGCTTTCCAAGCTCTCATCCCTCCCTTCAAATTATAAAGATTTGAATATCCTGCTTTAGTAAGAGTTTCTGCGGCAATTGTACTCATATTATCACTGCGACAATACAACACAATTTTCTTATTTTTAGCTGGCAATTCATTCAAATGCTCACCAATTTTATTATACGGAATAAACTTA
>Ga0209347_1003176_pt1 | contig 19806 bp, 21 predicted proteins | sample AutmiccommuBRH23_FD_187382 | JGI IMG/M metagenome (GOLD analysis project Ga0209347, IMG submission 187382) | Deep subsurface microbial communities from Mt. Terri, Switzerland - Autotrophic microbial communities BRH/23 (SPAdes) (version 2) | ecosystem: Environmental > Aquatic > Deep subsurface >...
CTCGGCCACGATCTTCCAGAGCGGGCGCTTATCCCTGCGCTTGAATACCAAGGTCCGACCCTTCCCTTACCCGTTCAGAGCGCTGGCACGGGACGGGTCCCGGAACCGCTCAACCGCGGCGACATCGCTTTCCGCTTCCAGCGCGGACATCACGGAATGCAGATGTTCCGCGTCCCGCAATTCGACATCAATCAGCAGACGATAAAAATCTGGTTTGCGATCCACGAATTGCAAGTCCGAGATATTGGCCTTCTGCTCGCCGATCAAGGTGCAGACGCGCCCCAAAACGCCCGAGTCATTGCCGATGGTCAGGTTCAGCGTGGCTGTATGGATGGGCGGGTGCTTGCCCGAATGCCAATGCAGGTCCAGCCAGCGGTCGGGCTGATCCTCGTAGGCGGTCAGCGCCTCGCAGTCGATGGCATGCACGACTACACCCTTGCCACGGAAGGTGATGCCCACGATCCGTTCGCCGGGAAGCGGCTGACAGCAGCGGGCACGGTCGAAGTTCTGTTCTGGCGACAGGCCGATCACGGCGCGTTTGGTGTCGATCTCGTCGGTCTGATCCGGGGTCAGATCGGGATAGACCGAGCGGACCACCTCGCGCGCGCTGAGTTCGGCGCTGCCCAGACGGGCCAGCACCTCGTCGCGGCCATCAAGGCGCAGGTGGCGGGCGGCGGTGTCCAGCACCTTGTCGGTGGCTTTCTTGCCCAGATGTTCAAAGGCAGAGCGCGCCAGTTCATGGCCCAGTTTGATGAAGCGGCCCCGGTCCACCTCGCGCAGGGCGCGGCGGATGGCGGCCTTGGCCTTGCCGGTGGTGGCGATCTCAAGCCATGTGGCCTGCGGGATCTGGCCTTGGGCGGTGATGATCTCGACCGACTGGCCGTTCTTGATCCGCGTCCAGAGCGGCACGCGCATGCCGTCGATCTTGGCGCCCACGCAGGCGTTGCCGATGCGGGTGTGGATCGCATAGGCGAAGTCGATGGGTGTGGCACCCCGCGGCAGTTTCACCACATCGCCCTTGGGCGTGAAGCAGAAGACCTGATCGGAATACATCTCGAGCTTGACCGCTTCGAGGAATTCGTCGTGATCCTCCTCGGCGTCGAACTGTTCGGACAGGCCCGCGATCCATTTGGCGGGATCGACGGCGAAGGGGTTCTGGGTGCGCACGCCGTCGCGATAGGACCAATGCGCGGCCACGCCGGTTTCGGCCACATCATGCATCTGGCGGGTGCGGATCTGCACTTCGACCCGCTTGCCGTCGCGGCCCGAGACGGTGGTGTGGATCGAGCGGTAGCCGTTGGATTTCGGCTGGCTGATATAGTCCTTGAAGCGGCCCGGCACGGCGCGCCAGCGTTGATGGATCACGCCCAGCGCGCGGTAGCAGTCTTCTTCGGAAGCGGTGATGACGCGGAAACCGTAGATGTCCGAGAGGCGGGAAAATCCCATCTCCTTTTCCTGCATCTTGCGCCAGATCGAATAGGGTTTCTTGGCGCGTCCGAAAACCTGCGCCTCGACCCCGGCCTTTTCGAATTCGCTGCGCATGTCGCCGGTGATGCGGTGGATCACATCGCCGGTTTCCTTCTGCAGCGTGATGAAGCGGCGCATGATCGAGGCGCGGCCTTCGGGGTTCAGGACCTTGAAGGCCAGATCCTCAAGCTCCTCGCGCATCCATTGCATGCCCATGCGGCCTGCCAGCGGGGCGAAGATGTCCATCGTCTCGCGCGCTTTCTTGGCCTGCTTTTCGGGGCGCATCGCCTTGATCGTGCGCATGTTGTGCAGACGGTCGGCCAGCTTGACCAGAATGACCCGCAGATCCTTGGACATGGCCATGAAAAGCTTGCGGAAATTCTCGGCCTGCTGGGTTTCGCTGGAGGACAGTTGCAGGTTCGTCAGCTTGGTCACGCCATCGACGAGATCCGCGATTTCGGTGCCGAAGCGTGACGCCACTTCGGCATAGGACGCCTTGGTATCCTCGATCGTGTCATGCAGCAGGGCTGTGACGATGGTCGCGTCATCCAGCCGTTGTTCGGTCAGGATGGCGGCCACGGCCACGGGATGGGTGAAATAGGGTTCGCCCGACTGGCGAAACTGGCCCTCATGCAGCGCGCGGCCATAGTCATAGGCCGCGCGGATCAGCGCCTCGTTGGTCTTGGGGTTGTAGTTGCGGACCAGTGCGATCAGGTCTTCAACCGCGATCATTTAGTCCGCATCCTTTCTGCGCGCGGGCCTCAGCCCTGGCCCTGGGCTTCCATCAGGGCGCGCAGCAGTTTCTCTTCGGACATGTCGTCATCCATCGGCTTGTCCGCCGGCTCGCCACCACCCATCAGGAGGGCCATCGAATCATCTTCGGGCTCGTCAACCTCGATCTGGTGCTGGTTCGATTCGATCAGGCGTTCGCGCAGTTCCGCTGCAGATTGCGTCTCTTCGGCGATTTCCCGCAGGGCGACGACGGGGTTCTTGTCCTTGTCACGATCCACGGTAATCTGCGCGCCAGCGGTGATTTCACGGGCGCGATGCGCCGCAAGCATCACCAGTTCGAACCGGTTCGGAACCTTGTCTACGCAGTCTTCAACGGTTACGCGGGCCATGAGAGCACTCCAATCAGCGGATGTCGTGTCGATACATGCTGTGATGCATCAGAAACCCGCTATTTAGGCTGGATCGGAGGCGGATACAAGCCGCTATTCCTGTGGCCGGACCTCGGCCCGTGCGGCGGCAGGCAAGGCCGCGCACATCTGTGCCACGCTTTGCCCGGTCAGCGGATGCACCCAGTCCGGCGCGATGTCGGCGAGGGGAATCAGCACGAAGGCGCGGTCCTGCAGGCGCGGATGGGGCAGGATCAGCCGATCCGGCACCGCCTCGACCTGCCGGTCGGGCGGCAGGCTGCGCCACAGGGCCTGCGTCGCGGCATCGGGACGCACAAGATCACCGGCAGCCAGCAGATCCAGATCCAGCGTCCGCATCCCCCAGCGCTGCGTGCGCTTTCGCCCGTGACGCGCCTCGATCCGGTGCAGCAGCGCAAGCATTTGCGACGGGTCCAGATCGCTTGCCAGTCGGGCGGCGGCATTCACGTAATCAGGTCCGGCCCCAGCGGGGAAACAGGGCGTATCGAAGAAACGGCTGACCGCCAGCAGGATCACCCCCGCGGCCTCAAGATCAGACAGGGCCGCAGCCAGTGTGTGCGCCGGTGTTCCCTGATCGGATGGCAGATTGCCGCCCAGAGCGATAAGGTAATGATGATTGGGCATGATCTCGCAACTATCCTTCGATAGTCCCATATGCACTTGCGACTTATGGGACAACGGCCTAATTTCCGCTTTGCCTGTCGCATATTTTACACCCACGGACCATTCTTTATACGCGTACCCACCCACTCACACTCACGGACCCCGCGACACGGCGTCTACTCGGAAGGACCATTTATGTTTTACAAAGACGAACGGCTGGCGCTGTTCATCGATGGATCAAACCTATACGCCGCCGCACGGTCGCTTGGGTTCGATATCGACTACAAACTACTCCGGCAGGAATTCATGCGTCGCGGCAAACTCGTGCGGGCCTTTTATTACACCGCATTGCTTGAAAACGACGAATACTCGCCGATACGCCCCCTCGTGGACTGGTTGCATTACAACGGCTACACGATGGTTACCAAGCCAGCCAAGGAATATACGGACAGCCAGGGCCGTCGCAAGGTCAAGGGCAACATGGACATCGAACTGACCGTCGATGCGATGGAGCTGGCACCGCGCGTGGATCACATTGTCCTGTTTTCGGGCGATGGCGATTTCCGCCCTCTGATCGAAAGCCTGCAACGCCAGGGCGTGCGGGTCTCGGTCGTCTCGACGATCCGCAGCCAGCCGCCGATGATCGCGGACGAGTTGCGCCGGCAAGCCGACAATTTCATCGAACTGGATGAGCTTAAGGACGTGATCGGACGCCCGCCCCGCGATGTTCCCGCGCCCCGCGAGGGGATGGGCGATCAGGCGGGCTGAGGTCAGGTCAAAAGCTGTGAGCCATGCACATTGAAGAGGCGCCTGACGGGCGCCTCTTTCGTTGTGGGAAGGCGGGTTTCTGGGGTGCCGTCCCCAAGCGCGGTGCGCGCCCTAGTCCAGCGCGGCGTCGCGGTTGATGCGGTCGTGAATCTCGATCACGCGGGATGGCCATGTGCTTTTGATATAGGCCAGCACGGCGGCGATCTCTGTGTCGGACAGGATTCCGTCATAGCCGCCCATCCGGCTGCGGTAGCCGTTTCCGACGATGGCCTCGATCCCGTATTTGGTGATGTCGAACAGTTGCTGGTCCGGGTGATGCCAGGTATGGCCGCTGGGATCATGGGGAGGCGCGGGCAGATAGCCGTCGGCATCGCGGCTTTGCCAATCCGGCTGACCCTGCAACCTGTCGCCGTGGCAGGCGGCGCAGTGATCGGCATAGACCGCCTGCCCTTGCGCCACAGCCTCCGGGTCTTGCCATGGCAGAAAGCCTGCCGCGTCTTCGGCCCAGGCCGGGGTGGTTGCTGCCGCCATGATCGCCACTAACAGTCTGCTGCGCATCTTGATCCTTTGACTTTTGTCCGGTGACAGCATCCGCCACAGGGTCGCCCCTCGCAAGTCACAGCCCCGTGACGCGGCCACGCCCTTCTGGGGGCTGGACCCGAGGCGCATCAGGCTTTACCTCTGGCAGCAACAGGAGACCGCGATGACGAAACCGCCCCTTACCCTTTATCTGGCCGCCCCGCGCGGGTTCTGCGCCGGTGTGGACCGTGCCATCAAGATCGTCGAGATGGCGCTGGAAAAATGGGGCGCGCCCGTCTTTGTGCGGCACGAGATCGTGCATAACAAGTTCGTGGTCGATGGGTTGCGCGCCAAGGGGGCGGTTTTCGTCGAGGAGTTGGACGAGGTGCCTGGTGATCGTCCGGTGATCTTTTCCGCGCATGGCGTGCCGAAATCGGTGCCTGCGGCGGCGCAGGCGCGCGAGATGATCTATGTGGACGCGACCTGCCCCCTTGTCAGCAAGGTGCATATCGAGGCGGAGCGGCATCACGAGAACGGGTTGCAGATCGTGATGATCGGCCATGCGGGGCATCCCGAGACCGTCGGGACCATGGGGCAGTTGCCCGCGGGCGAGGTCTTGCTGGTCGAGGTGCCCGAGGACGTGGCGAGGTTGCAGGTGCGCGATCCGGGCAAGCTGGCCTTTGTGACGCAGACCACGCTGTCGGTGGATGATACCGCCGCAGTGGTCGAGGCGTTGAAGGCGCGGTTTCCGGGGATCGTAGGGCCGCACAAGGAAGACATCTGCTACGCCACAACCAACCGGCAGGAGGCCGTCAAGGCGATGGCCCCTAGATGCGACGCCATGCTGGTGGTGGGGGCGCCCAATTCGTCGAACTCGAAACGTCTGGTCGAGGTGGGGGCAAGGGCGGGTTGCGCCTATGCGCAACTGGTGCAGCGGGCGAGCGATATCGACTGGCGGGCGCTGGAGGGGATTTCCAGCATCGGCATCACGGCGGGGGCATCTGCACCCGATGTGCTGATCACCGAGGTGGTGGACGCGTTCCGCGACCGCTTTGACGTCACGGTGGAGCAGGTCGTCACCGCCGAGGAGAATGTGGAATTCAAGGTGCCGCGCGTGTTGCGGCAACCGGCCTGAGGCGGGTGATGCAAGGGGTGCCTCGTTCCGCGCTGCTGCTGGGTCTGGCGGGGTTGATCCCCTTTGTCTGGGGGGCGCTGACCGTGTTGTCGGAGCCGTTGAACGCATGGAGCGCGCAGACTTTTGGCGGGCGGTTCACCGGGCCGTATATCGGCCTGTTCTATGGCGCTGTGATCCTGTCCTTCATGTCCGGCGTGCTTTGGGGCTTTGCCACCAAGGCCAGCGGGGCGGTGGCGGCCTCGGGCTATGTCATGTCGGTGATCCCGGCGTTATGGGCGTTTTTCATGACGGGGGGCGGGCCGGTCAGTGCCGCGATCAGCCTGATGGCGGGTTTCATGGGGCTGCTGGCGCTGGACTGGATGTTCTGGAAACAGGGCTTGGCCCCGGCATGGTGGATGCATCTGCGGGTTTTGCTGACCGCGATCGTCGTGATCTGTCTGGCAGTCGTGGCCTTCGCCTGACATAGAGGGACCACTGATTTACGCGGAGCGGCGCCATGGCCCAGATGACCCTTTATTCGATGCCCTCATCCGGCAACAGCTACAAGGTGCGGTTGCTGCTGGCCCTGCTGGGGCGGGATTATGTGCATGTGGCCTGTGAGGCGGGATCGCCCGCGCTGGCTGAGGCCAAGGCCGAGGGTAAAGCCCCGCTGGGCAAGCTGCCCGTGCTGCATCTGGCGGATGGGCGGGTACTGAACGAATCCGATGCGATTCTGTGGTATCTGGGCGCGGGCACGGATTGGGTGCCATGCAATCCCTATGATCAGGCGCGGATGCTGTCCTGGATGTTCTTTGAGCAGAACCGCCACGAGCCGGTCATTGCGGTGCGGGCCGCGCTGCTGTGCTATCCGGAGCGTGCACATCTGGCCACGCCCGAGCGTCTGTCCGCCTTGCTGGAAGAAGGCCATGCGCTGCTGGCGCTGATGGAGGATGGCTTGCAGGGGGGCGCGTGGTTTTGCGGGGACAGGCCGACCATCGCGGATATCGCCCTTTACGGCTATACCTGCACGGCGGGCACCCGCGGCGGTTTCGACATGGCGCGGTTTCCGGGCTTGCAGGCGTGGTGCGCGCGCATGGCCGCCCTGCCCGGCTATGTCACCTTGGAGCATCAGCCATGACCCGGCTTTATGCCTATACGGACGGGGCCTGTTCGGGCAATCCCGGCCCCGGCGGCTGGGGCGCGCTGATGCGGGCCATCCGCGATGGCAAGATCATCAAGGAGCGCGAGTTGAACGGCGGCGAGGCCGATACGACCAACAACCGGATGGAGTTGCTGGCCGCGATCAACGCGCTGGAGGCGTTGGAACGGCCCAGCGAGATCACGATCGTCACCGACAGCGCCTATGTGAAGAACGGCGTGACCGCGTGGATCCATGGCTGGAAAAAGAACGGCTGGCGCACGGCGGACAAGAAACCCGTCAAGAATGTCGAGCTGTGGCAGCGGCTGGATGTGGCGCAGGCGCGGCACAAGGTGACGTGGGAATGGGTCAAGGGCCATGCCGGGCACCCCGAGAACGAGCGCGCGGACGAATTGGCGCGCGCCGGGATGGCCCCTTTCAAGGTCAACGGGAAGGCGGGACGATGACCTTGCTGGTGCTGCTGGACTATGCGTCGGTTCTGGTTTTCGCGCTGACCGGGGCGCTGGTCGCGTCGCGCGCGCAGTTGGATATCGTGGGGTTTTTCTTCATCGCCTGCCTGACGGCGGTCGGCGGCGGCACCTTGCGCGATGTGCTGCTGAACCGCGAGTTCGTGTTCTGGGTGGCAGAGCCCACCTATATCGCCATAGCCTGCACGGCGGCGCTGGTGGTGTTTTTCACCGCCCATCTTCTGGAAAGCCGCTACCGCGCGCTGATCTGGCTGGACAGTCTGGCGCTGGCGGTGGCCGTGCCTGCGGGCGTGGGTGTGGCCATGGGGCTGGGGCAGCCTGCGGCCATCGTGCTGATCATGGGGATGGTGACGGGCTGTCTGGGCGGGCTGATGCGCGATGTCGTCTGCAACGAGGTGCCCTTGGTGTTGAAACAGGGGGAGCTTTACGCCTCGGCGGCCTTTTCGGGGGCAGGGGCGGCGTTGATCGCGCGCGAGGCGGGGGCGGATACGCTGACGGCACTGGCGGCTTGCGCTGTGCTGACATGGGTGCTGCGTGCCGGATCGCTGGCCTTTGGCTGGCGGTTGCCGGTTTACAAAAGCCGCCCGCCCAAGGTCTGACCCTCGGATAACGCGGGCCTGACGCCGATGTTATCGGGGGGAGATTGCGGCGCGACCTGCCCTTTCCCATCTGCGGGATGTTCTGGTGCTTCACGTTGAAAGGACATCCCATGCGCCATCTGTTTCTGACTGCCGCGATTGCCCTTGTTGCCCTGCCTGCCCATGCACAGAAAGACACCACGCCCATTGCTTTGGCAGAGCGGGGCAGCATGGTGACGGTGCAGGGCATCGTTGCCCGTATTCTGGACGAGGACACGTTCCGCCTGTCCGATGACAGCGGGGATATCCGGGTCTATGTCGGGCCGACCTACGTGCCGGCCGATGTCGGCGAAGCGGTCACGGTGCATGGCTTCGTGGATGACGACCTTGGCCCGCGCGAGATCTATGCCCGCAGCCTGACCCGTGCCGATGGCGAGGTCGTGACCTTCGATCACCGTTACTGAAAGCTTGGCCCGGCGCGCCTGTCAGCGCCGGGCATCCTCGAGGATCAGGTCCGAGGCGCGCTCGCCCACCATGATGGCGGGCGCGTTCGTGTTGCCGGTCGGGATTGTCGGAAAGACCGAGGCATCCGCGACCCGCAGCCCGTCGATCCCGTGCACGCGCAACCGCGCATCCACCACCGCCTGCATGGGATCGTTGCCCATCCGGCAGGTGCCGCATTGGTGAAACACGGTCCATGCCTTTTCGCGGATCACATCGGCCAGATCATCGTCGCTGTCCACCGTCCAGCCGGGGGTGATCTCATCCTCGATCACGGCAGCCATGGCGGGGGTGCGGGCGATCTTGCGGATCAGGCGGAAGCCTTCCAGCATGACGGCGCGGTCATAGTCGGTCGCGAGATAATTCGTGTGCATCTCGGGTGCGGCAAAGGGATCGGGCGAGCGGATTTGCAGCCAGCCGGTGCTGGTCGGCTTGCAGGGGTTGAAGCCCAGCAGGAAGCCCGGAAAGGGATCGGGGTTCATCAGGGGCCGGGTGCCGACCGGCGCGCGGGTATAGCTGACGGGTGAGAAGTAGAGCTGGATATCGGGGCGTGTTGCCCCCTCCATCACGCGCACGAAGCCGCCGCCCTGATTGAGGCTGAGCGCGAGCGGCCCTTTGCGGGTGAGGACGTAGCGCAGCCCTGCCCAGAGCTTGCCCATCAGCGGGGCGAGTTCCTGATTGAGGCTTGGGACCCGCGCGCGATAGAGGGCATCCGCGCCCAGATGGTCCGACAGGTTGCGCCCGACATGAGGGGCCTCGTGCAGCACGGGGATGCCATGTTGTTGCAGCACGCCCCCCGGCCCGATGCCGGACAGTTGCAGAAGCTGGGGCGAGTTGATGGCGCCGCCGGAGAGGATCACCTCGGCCCGCGCCCTGGCGGTCAGGGTGCGGCCCTTGTGGACATATTCCACGCCCACGGCGCGGCGGCCTTCGAACAGAACGCGTGTCACATGGGCGCGGGTTTCCACCTTGAGATTCGCGCGCTTCATCGCCGGGCGAAGATAAGCCCGCGCGGCCGAGGCGCGCAGGCCGCCCTTGGTGGTGATCTGGTAGAGCGCCGCCCCTTCCATATCCGCGCCGTTATAGTCGGGGTTGGTGGGAAAGCCTGCCTGCTCTGCCGCCGTCAGATAGGTGCGGGTCAGGGGATGCACGTCATTTGCCACGTCATAGACGGGCAAGGGGCCGCCTGCGCCGCGAAAATCATTCGCGCCGTGGACCCAATCCTCCATCCGGCGGAACACCGGGGCCACGTCATCCCAGCCCCAGCCGGGCGCGACCGCGCCCCATTCGGCGTAATCTGCGGGGTGCCCGCGCACATAGACCATCGCATTGATCGAGCTGGACCCGCCCAGCACCTTGCCACGCGGCCAGTAGGAGCGGTTGCCGTTGCGGTTGGGATCGGGTTCGGTGGTGTATTTCCAGTTCACGCGCTGGTCGTAATAGACCTTGCCATAGCCGATGGGGACCTGCACCCAGAAGGTCAGGTCCGATCCGCCGGCCTCGAGCACCAGAACGCGGGTCTTGCCATCCGCGCTGAGGCGGTTGGCCAGAACCGATCCCGCCGATCCGGCCCCCACGATCACATAGTCGAATTCCTGCACGTCCTGCCCCTGCCCGCTGCGGGACTTTTCGCCCTGCCGGGGATGACATTAGCAATCGCGGACGCCATGAAAACGGCCAAAAACGACAGCCACGCGGCGAACTTGCACGATCTTCGCGGCTTTGCGCCAATGGCCAAGGGACCGACATGCGGCGGACGGCGTCCACAACAGCCGCCGCGCCCTGCGGATCGCCGCCTATCGGAGGACAAGTTCCAAGGCCATGATGGCAAAAACGCGCCCAGCATCGTAGCTTGCGCGATCAACGTGCTGAAACGGAAGGCCCCAGAATGAACCGCAATCTTCTCTATCTCGTGATCGGCCTGCTGGCTGCGGGGGTGATCGTCATCGGCTATCTCTATTATCAGGAAAGCCAGAGCGGCGTCGAAATCCGGATCGGTGATCAGGGTATCTCGATCGACGGGGATTGATCCCCGTCCGGCCGCGCAATGACGCTGCGACCATAAGATGCGTGAGGCGCGGAGCCCATGGGCGACAGGCCCGCGTCAGCCGGTCTGCCACCCGGTCAGGAAACTGGTGAGGTTCGCCCCCAGTTCGGGTTGCAGATAACCGCCCTCCTGCACGATCAGGGTGGGCAGGCCCATCCGCGCAATCGCTGCGGCGATGCGGGCGAAACCCGGTGTGGTGACGGCGAAACCCTTGAACGGGTCATTCTCATGCGCGTCCAGCCCCAAGGCCACCACGATCACATCCGCGCCGAAATCCGCGATCCGCTCCAGCCCCGTATCAAGCGCCGCCAGAAACGCGGCATCATCCGTGCCGCGCGGCAAGGGCAGGTTCAGGTTGTAGCCCAGCCCCGCACCCGCGCCGCGTTCATCGGCATGGCCCCAGAAAAACGGATAGAACCGTGCCGGATCGGCATGGACCGACACGGTCAGCACGTCGCGGCGGTGATAGAAGATGCCCTGCGTGCCGTTGCCGTGGTGCACGTCCACATCCAGAATGGCCGGCCGCCTGCCAGCGCGCATGAACGCCTCGGCCGCGATGGCGGAGTTGTTGAGAAAGCAGAAGCCTCCGGCCAGATCGCCGAAGGCGTGATGCCCCGGCGGGCGTGACAGCGCATAGGCGACCTCGGCCCCGCCCAGCACCGCATCCGCCCCGCTGAGTGCGGTCTGCGCCGACCAATAGGCGGCGTCCCATGTGCCCGCTGCGATGGGACAGGCGGTATCGGCCTGATGATAGCCCGCCTGCCCAACTGCCGACAAAGGATAGGACGCGCCGCGCCGGTCGGGATGGATGTTCGGGATCACCTCGTCGCTGGCCCCTTCGATCCGCGCCCAGCGCGCATGGATCGTGCGCAGGAAATGCAGGTATTCCGGCGAATGGATGGCGGCCAGCGGTCCCATCCCGTGATCGGATGGCGCGGCGAAGCTGCATCCGGCGTTGAGGGCCGCCGCATGCAGCACCTCGATCCGTTTGGGTTGTTCGGGGTTGGGCGACATCGCGCCATTGGCCATGAACATTCTGGGATCATGCGCCCATTGGCGATCATCGAAAAAGGCTTTCATCGTGGTGGTTTCCTTCATTCTTCAGGCAGGGGGCGGATCAGAACGCCACCTTGTCGGGCCCTTTGAGGCCCAGCATCGCGCGCGCCTCGTCCGGGGTGGCAAGGGTATGGCCCAGATCCTCGAGCATCCCGCGCAGTTTGGTCACCTGTTCGGCGTTCGACCGGGCCAGCACGCCTTTGGAGAGATAGAGGTTGTCTTCCAACCCCACGCGGACATGGCCACCCAGTGCGGCTGACACCAGCGCCATCGGCATCTGCTGCCGCCCCGCTGCAAGGGTCGAAAACAGGTAGTCCGTGCCGAACAGCCGGTCGGCGGTGGTTTTCAGATGCACCAGATGATCGGGTTCCGCCGCGACGCCGCCCAGAACGCCCATCACGAACTGGATGAAGAGCGGGCCCTGCACCAGCCCCCGGTCGCGGAAATGCGCCAGCATGTAGAGGTGCCCCAGATCGTAGCATTCGAATTCGAACCGCGCGCCGCGCTCGGCCCCCATCAGGCGCAAGACGCCTTCGATATCGCGGGGGGTGTTCTTGAAGACCAGATCGTCGCTGTCGCGCAGGAAGGGTTCTTCCCAATCGTGCTGCCAGTCGGTGCGCTTGCCCAGCATCGGGTAAAGCGCGAAGTTCATCGTGCCCATGTTGAGGCTGCACATCTCGGGCTCGGCGGCCATTGGGCCCGCGATGCGCTCATGCAGCGGCATCACGGCGCTGCCGCCTGTAGAGAGGTTGATCACGGCATTGCAGCCCGCCTTGATGCGCGGCAGGAAGGCCATGAAATTCTCGGGCCGGGCCGAGGGGCGGCCAGTCAGAGGGTCGCGCGCATGCAGGTGCAGGATCGCGGCCCCTGCCTCAGCCGCGCCGATGGACTGTTCCGCGATCTGGTCCGGCGTGACGGGCAGATGCGGCGACATGGACGGCGTGTGGATCGACCCGGTGATGGCGCAAGAGAGGATGATCTTGGCCATGGGTCAGACCCGTTCCGTCATGGCCCGCAGCGCCAGCGGGGCGAAGGCGGTCAGGGCGGCGGTCAGTTTCGCGATGATCTCGTCCACATGCGCCTCGGTCGCGGTCATGGGCGGGCAGACAAGGAAGTGATCGCCCGCGCGCCCGTCGCGGGTGCGGCGGGCATAGATGATCAGACCTTCGGCATAGGCCAGTTCGACCAGTTCCAGATAGGCGTTCAGAGCGGGGGGCAGAGGCTCCATCGTGGTGCGGTCCGCGACCAGTTCAAAGGCAAGCAGAAGGCCCTTGCCGCGCACATCCCCGATAAAGGGAAAGCGGTCCATCAGACCTTCCAGCCGCGATTTCAGCAGTTCGCCGATGCGGGCGGCTTTCTGGATCAAGCCTTCCGTCTCGATCACCTCCAGCACGGCCAGCCCCGCGGCACAGGCAAGCGGATTGCCCGCATAGGTGAAGCCATGGGCAAAGCCGCCCTGATCCAGCACCGGGTTGACGATCCGGTCATGGGCGATCATCGCGCCCAAGGGCGCATAGCCCGCGCCGAACCCCTTGGACAGCGCGATGATGTCAGGGGCCACGCCCCAGTGATCGGCCCCCAGAAACGCGCCGGTGCGCCCGCCGCCGCACATCACCTCGTCGTGGATCAGCAGCACGCCGTGACGGGTGCAGATCTCGCGCACCGCCTGCATATATCCCGCAGGCGGCACCAGCGCGCCGGTCGAGGCACCGCCCACGGGTTCCACGATGAAGGCCAGCACGGTATCGGGGCCTTGGGCCACGATCTCGGCCTCCAGCATGGCGGCGTAATGCGCGCCGGTGGCGGGGTCGCCCGCGTTCAGCCCGTCCAGATAGGCGCGCGGGGCGGGGATCTTGGGCATCACCTGCATCATCGGGGCGAAAGGATCGGCCAGCGGGCCGTAACCCGTGATGGCCAGCGCGCCCAGTGTGCAGCCGTGATAGCTGGGGCTGCGCGAGATCACCTTCCAGCGGCTGCCCTGCCCCACGGCCAGCGCATATTGGCGCGCTATTTTCAGCGCGCTTTCCACCGCTTCGGAGCCACCCGAGACAAAGAACACCTTCTCCATCCCCTCGGGCATGAGAGAGGCGGTTCTCGCGGCCAGTCGTTCGGACGGGTCGGTTTCGAAATGCAGGCGATAGCCGAAGGTCGACTTCTCCATCTGCGCGCGCATCGCGGCCAGAACATGGGGGTGGGAATGGCCGATATTGCTGACCATCGCACCCGAAGAGCCGTCAAGGTAACGCTTGCCTTCGATGTCCCACATATAGACGTCGCGCGCCTCGGCCAGCACGGGGCGGCGGGCGCGGGTCTGGTAGAACAGATGGCTTTCGGGCCGGGCATTCATCAGGGGTTGAGACATGTCAGGGGTCTTTCAGGTGACGGGAAGGGCAGCGCAGTCGCGCGGCAGCAGACGCAGGGTCACGCTATCACCGGCGGCGAATGGGGCCACGTCGATCATGTTGATCGCTTGCAGCGGGTGATCGCCCACGCGCAGGAAATAGCGCGCGGCCTGCCCCTGATAGTCCACCGCCTCGACCTGAGCGGGGATCATGATGGCGGTGTCGTCGCGGCTGTCCGCAGGCATGAGTTTCAGCTTTTCGGCGCGGATCAGCAGTTTGGCGGCAGAGGCATCGCCCAGCTTGGGGGCACGGGCGCGCGGGATCACGACGCGGGCAAAGCCCGGCAGATCGAGGGCCAGTTCGTCACCCTGCCGGTCGGTGACACGCGCTTCAAGGATGTTAGCCGCCCCCAGAAAGCGCGCGACGAATTCGCTGGCGGGGGTGTTGTAGACCTCCTCGGGTGGGCCGACCTGTTCGACGCGGCCTTCGGACATGACGATGATCTGGTCGGACATGGCCAGCGCTTCGGATTGGTCGTGCGTGACGAAGATCGAGGTGACGCCCAGACGTTTCTGGATGTTCTTCAACTCGACCCGCATATCCTCGCGCAGGTTGGCGTCCAGTGCCGACAGCGGTTCGTCCAGCAGCAGAACATCGGGTTCCACCACAACTGCGCGGGCCAGTGCGATGCGTTGCTGTTGGCCGCCGGACAGTTCCGAAGGGTAGCGGTCGGCCAAGTGGGGCAGTTGCACCAGTTCCAGCGCCTGCATGACGCGGCGCTGGGCTTCGGCGCGATCCACGGGGCGATATTTCAGACCGAAGCCCACGTTCTGCGCCACGGTGCGATGAGGGAAGAGGGCGTAGTTCTGGAACACGATGCCAAGGTTGCGCTTGTGGATCGGGATGTCGTTGACGCGGCGGCCGTTGATGCTGATGTCACCTTCGGTCGGGTCCAAGAGCCCCGCCACCATCCGCAGGGTCGTGGTCTTGCCGCAACCCGATGGCCCCAACAAGGTGCAGAAACTGCCCTCGGGGATGTCGAGCGACATTTTCTGCACCGCCGTGAAGGTGCCGAAGCGCTTGACGATATTGCTGAGGGTGACGGCGGCCATGGGAGGTCCTTTTTCGCGTCAGGGCGGGATGTCCCACGATGGGACACCCCGAAAGTTAACAAGATCTTCAGAAACCCCGCTGCACGCGGCTGAAGGTTTCGGACCATTCCGCCTCGTTCCCGTTCCAGTAGGCGGGGTCGGCAAAGGTCAGCGCGTCCAGCGTGCCGGTCGGGTCATAGGCGGGCAATGTCGGGATCTTGGTGCCCAGATCGACCTTGGTGCCATCGAGTGCGGGCGGATAGTTCTGCCCTTCGGCCACGGCGATGGAGGTTTCGGGTGCCAGCATGAAGTTCAGCAGTTCCTCGCAGGCCTCGACCGGAGAGCCTTTGATCACGAAGAGACATTCCTGCCAGCCGAACCCGTTGGGCGGATCGTAATAGCCGATATCGTGACCCTGCTCTTGCAGCGCGGCGATGCGGCCCGACCAGCCTTCGGTCACGTAGATTTCTTCCTCGGCCAGCAGGCTCATCAATTCGGCGCCAGATCCCCAGTATTTCAGGGTCAGATCGCGGTGGCTGCGGATTGCGTCCCAGACCGCATCCATATCGGTGATGTTGTTGGGGTCCTGATCCGTTTGCAGCGCGCCATACCAGATCCGGGTGCGCCAGTCGGACCAGCCGCCGATCTTGTCCTTGTAAGCCTCGTCGATGAGGATGCTGGCGCCCTTTTCCTTCATCTCCTCGTCCGAGATGTATTTGCGGTTATAGGCCAGCCCCGTGGTGCCATAGTTATAGGGCACGGCGGACAGGTAATCGGGCGTCACACGGCGATAGGCATCGGTCAGCGCGTCCATCACCATGGCCATGTTGGGGATGTTGTCGGTGTTGAGCTCGACCGTCAGGCCGAAATTCACATAGCGGGCGTAGTCGAACACGCCCGACAGATGGGCGATGTTGAACTCTCCCTCCTGGCTGGAGCGGACCTGCGCCAGATATTCGTCCCCGCCCGAGAATGTGCCATCGACCACATTGATGCCCGTGGCGGCGGTGTAGGGATCGAAGGCATGCTTGCGGAACGCCTCGGACACCACGCCGCCCCATCCGTCAAAGCGGACCTGCTGCACGGTCTGGGCGTTGGCATATCTGGCGAAGGGGGTTTGCAACCCGTACGCCGCACCCGCCGCGCCGATCAGACCCAGAAAATTGCGCCGGTCCATGTCGCCGTTGCGATAGCGTTCCAGAAGGCGTTCGTAGCGTTTGGTATTGTCCATAACGGTTTCTCCTTGGTTGGTTGAAGGCGGTTCTATCTGCCGCGTTTTGTTGAGAGGCTGCGGGCGATTGCGGCCCCCAGCAGAGGAAGGCCCACGGTGAGAAGGATCATCACCGTGCCCAGCGCGTTGATTTCCGGGCTGATCGAATTGCGCAGCATCGAGAAGATCTGCGTCGGCACCGTCTCGACCCCGCCGGGTTTCCAGAAGAGCGTGCCTGTGATGTCGTCAAAGCTGATGGTGAAGGCGAATAGCGCGCCTGCGGCGACGGCCGGCATCAGCAGGGGCAATGTGACCGAAAAGAAGGTCTGCACCGGGGAGGCACCCAGGCTGAGGGCGGCTTCCTCGACATCGCGGCGGATGCTGACAAGGCGGGCTTGCACCACGAGGATGACGAACGGCAGCGTGAAGATCACATGCCCCGCCAGCAGCAGCGCAAAACTTTTGCCGATGCCCAGCCAGTTGAGGAACAGCAGCAGCGCCACGGCAAGCACCACTTCGGGCACAAGGATCGGCGCAATCAGCGCGGTGGTGATGAGGTTCTTGCCCGGCACGTCGTAGCGCACAAGGGCAAGGCTGGCCAGAACTCCCAGCGTGGTCGAGATCACGGCGGTCATCAGGCCCAGCACCAGCGAGGTGCGGAAGGCGCGCATCACCGCGTCATTGTTCCACAGCGCCTCGAACCAGCGCAGCGACAGGCCGGTCATGGGGAAGCTGCCGAACTGGTTGGCGTTGAACGACAGCAGCACCACGACCGCCACGGGCAGGAACATGAAGGCATAGACCGCAATCGCGTAGAGACGGATCAGACCCCAGCCCATCAGCCCAGCCCCTTGGCCAGTTGCGCCATGCCCAGATAGCGGTTGTAGATCGCCACCAGCACGCCCAGCACCATCAGCAGGAGCAGCGACAGCGCCGATCCCAATGGCCAGTTGAGCTGCGTGATGATCGCCTCGAACACCAGATTGGCGAACATCGCATCGCGCGGACCGCCCAGCACCAAGGGCGTGATATAGGTCCCTGCCCCCAGCACGAAGCAGAGCAGCCCCCCTGCGGCGAGGCCGGGCAGAGACAAGGGCAACGTGACCTGAAGGAAGGATTGCCACCGCGTCGCCCCCAGCGATGTGGCGGCGTCTTCGAGATTGGTGTCGATCCCCTCAAGGCTGACATAGACGTTCAGCACCATGAAGGGCAGGAGGAAATGGACAAGGCCAAGGATCACGGCGGCCTCGTTATAGAGCATCTGGAGCGGTTCCGAGATCACGCCCAGCGCCATCAGGCCGGTGTTGACCGCGCCGGATGCGCCCAGAATGTTGATCCAGCTCATCGTGCGGATGATGTAGCTGATCCAGAAGGGCAGCATCAGCAGCAGGAGCAGGATCATCTTGTTGCCCTTGGACCGTGCGATGAAATAGGCCGCCGGATAGCCCAGAAGCGCACAGAGGACGGTGGTGATCGCGGCAATCTTCAGCGTGTTCAGCAGGATGTAGCGATAGAAGGGATCGCTCAGCGCCTTGATCCAGTTGTCCAGATGAAAGCCCGTCGTATCGGCGCCGGTGGCCGAGCGCAGCCAGAAGGAATAGACGACGATGAAGAGCAGCGGCACGAACAGCAGCAAGGCCACCGCCCCGAGGGCCGGGGACAGCAGGATCCAGGGCTGACGCGCTTCGCGCCGTTCGATGCTCATGCCGGGTGCTCCGTTGGTCAGGGAAAGATTGACAGAGCGGCCCGCATTGATCCAATAGATAGTCGAGATAGTGAATATAGATTGAATCAATGAATACAGCGCCCGACAAGCTGGCCCGCGATCTGGACTGGAACCTGCTGCGCACCTTTGTGGTGGTGGCCGATGCCGGGTCGATCACCCGTGCGGCCGAGGTGCTGGGGCTGCAACAGCCCAGCGTCTCCAGCGCGCTCAAGCGGCTGGAGGGGCATCTGGGGCGGCAGTTGATCGACCGCAAGCCGGGGCGGTTCGCCCTGACCGAGGCGGGGCGGCTGCTCTATGACGAGGCAGTCGATATCAACGGCGCGATCCTGCGGATCGGGACGGCGATCCGCGAGGTGCAGGAGGAGGTGCAGGGCCATGTCACCATCGCCATTGCCAGCCACGTGGTCTGTCCCCTGCTGAATGATGCGCTGCGCGAGTTTCACGCACGCCATCCGGCGGCGACGCTGTCCATCGACGTCAGTTCCAGCCGCGAGGCGTTGGACAAGCTGTTGGCGCGGCGGGCGTCCTTTGCCGTCTGTCTGGTCAGGGACCGCAACCCCAAGCTGGAATATCGCCGCCTGTTCCGCGAGTTCTTCGGCCTGTTCTGCGGCCCCTCGCATCCGCTGTTCGGGCGCAAGGGGCTGTCGACGACCGAACTGGCGGGGCAACCGTCGGTCAGTTTCGTGACGGATCAGATGAATGACGCGCTGCGCCCGGTGACGTTGATGCGGGCGGCGGCGGGGCTGGAGGATCGCGTGGTGGGCTCGTCCTCGAATCTGGAAGAGGTGCGGCGGATGATCGTGGCGGGGCTGGGGATCGGCCCCCTGCCCCTGCATGTGGTGCGCGAGGATGTGGCGATGGGGCGGTTGTGGCAGCTGCCCCCCTATGAGGAGCCGCCCGCAATTGACGTGCATGTGGTCTGGAACCCCCGCGCGCGGGTGAACCGGGCCGAGGCGTCCTTGCTGCAAGGGTTGCTGGACAAGATCGAGCAGACGCCCGAGGCGGACCGCATCTATGCGTGAAGCCGCAAGCGCGGGGCGCGGGGCGCAAGGTCCATTCTCCGCCGATGTAATACAGGCGATGCGTCAGCCGCCCTTGACGGGGCGGCCTGCAACAGAAAGAAACGGCGCAGACCGAAGTCGCAGAATGTCCCGGTGCCAGAGGCGGGATCACGCCACCTGCATTGCGCCTGTCCCATCCGACCTTCCCCCAAGGAGAGACCCATGAAATTCCGATTTCCCATCGTCATCATCGACGAAGACTTTCGCTCTGAAAACTCCTCGGGGCTTGGCATCCGCGCCATGGCCGAGGCGATCGAGAAGGAAGGCTTCGAGGTGCTGGGTGTGACCAGCTATGGCGATCTGTCGAAATTCGCGCAGCAGCAGTCGCGCGCCAGCGCCTTTGTGCTGTCCATCGACGATGAGGAATTCAGCCCCGGCCCTGATCTTGATCCGGCCGTCGTGAACCTGCGCAACTTCATCGAGGAGGTGCGCTGGAAGAACGAGGATGTGCCGATCTACGTCTATGGCGAGACCAAGACCAGCCGCCATCTGCCCAATGACATTCTGCGCGAGTTGCACGGCTTCATCCACATGTTCGAGGATACGCCCGAATTCGTGGCGCGCCACATCATCCGCGAGGCCAAGACCTATCTGGAGGGCATCCAGCCGCCATTCTTCAAGGCGCTGCTGGATTATGCCGAGGATGGGTCATACTCGTGGCATTGCCCCGGCCATTCGGGCGGGGTGGCTTTCCTGAAAAGCCCCATTGGGCAGATGTATCACCAGTTCTATGGCGAGAACATGCTGCGCGCCGATGTCTGCAATTCGGTCGAGGAGCTGGGGCAGCTTCTGGACCATAACGGCGCCATCGGCGCGTCCGAGCGCAATGCGGCGCGGATCTTCAATGCGGATCACTGTTTCTTTGTGACCAATGGCACATCGACCTCGAACAAGATGGTCTGGCATCACACGGTCGCCCCCGGTGACGTGGTGGTGGTGG
>Ga0209347_1003177_pt1 | contig 19806 bp, 21 predicted proteins | sample AutmiccommuBRH23_FD_187382 | JGI IMG/M metagenome (GOLD analysis project Ga0209347, IMG submission 187382) | Deep subsurface microbial communities from Mt. Terri, Switzerland - Autotrophic microbial communities BRH/23 (SPAdes) (version 2) | ecosystem: Environmental > Aquatic > Deep subsurface >...
ATCTCCAATATTATCTCTTGCTGTCTATCCATTGTATCTCCTCCCATTATTCGACTCATCTCTAAAAATTGTAACTCTGCCTACCTTATTTCATCAACACTTTTATAGACATTAAATTTAGACTTTAAGACATTGCTACACCTGAAATAGTCCCGACGTGACCAGACGGTTGTTTTATGAACAATTGGGTACATGGTGGAATATTACATTCCCCCATATGAATAATCATTCAGTCAGATATTCCCCCTTTTTGAACATAGCAGACAGCCTGTTATCTTAAAGCCGTTACTTTAAGCAAGACTGCCTGTATACTGTTTCTAAAGGATTACATAGGGGGGGTCGCGTCGGTGAAAAATGACTGGCCATTAATATATTTTCCGTCCCTGGGCCGGGTTGAAGGTGGTTGGCGGCTAATGCGGCAGGATGATGTAAAACTTATAATGAAATACACACCTAAGAGCTGGGATTATATTGAGATTATAGATGCCGACTTTGAATTATCGGTTTTGGTAAATTACCATTATTACAGAAAGGGATGAAAAAGATAAGGGTTTTTAAAACAAAGTTTGGCCTCACCCTCCCCGGTTGGGCCGTGCTGCTGACTCATTTGACAGAGGAAGACATTATGTCAGGCTGACCAGCGAAAATCTATAGTATCGCATAATTAAACCCGGCTCAGGCCGGGTTAATTGTTTTCTAAACCCTCCACAGTCACCTCTCTGGCTGCAACTTCCGGAGCAATCGACTATATTTACCGGATCATTCTATTTTTGCCGGGGGACTACCCTGATAGTTGCCAAAACCTCTCCATAACCGGCGCATTCTACTCCTGTATCAGGGCATCGAAGGTTTTTCATAAAATGAAAATCATTTGGATCAAGACCCTCGCTTATACGCTCGTTTATTAAGGCAACGGGTATGGTAAACTGGGATATTAAATAAACACACATTCTTTTGGGACAGAGTTTACTGATGAAATTACCATCAACGTCCAATATGAACTTATCTCCAATGTTATAGCCGGAGTTACAGTGCCTTGCAGACACAACTTCTGCTTCAATTGCATACTTGGGGGCCGCTTCAAAAAGACGGTTAACCTGGCGGACCCTATGACCTCCTTCTTTGAACCTTTCCAAATCAGATTCGCTGTAACCTACTCTTAGCGCATATTTTTGAATATTACTATCGGTCATTTAGCAATCTCTCCTTTACTATTTTTGTTAAGCAGGGGTTTTAAGGTGTACTTTATAAAAGCTGCTATTGTTATTCGGTGGGCGCATAAGAAAACCTTTATTTCCACTGATGAATTATGGCTCTTTATATCTGTGTTCGTGATTTTTGAATGATACAAGTACAAAACAATTGCCCGAGGAATAGCTTATATACAATAGATACAAAATCAGGGAGGTTATTGGAAATGTCTATAGGTATGAGCGCTCAAATAGTGGAGAAAAAAATTGAGCAGAACGGAATAAATGTTGTTTATCCTCAGGTTACGGGGCTGTCGGATGCTGAAGTACAGGAGCGGGTTAACCGTGCCATTGAGGACAGGGTTCTGGGTCTGATAGCGGAGCAGCGGCAGTGGCCGGATGCTAATGGGATGAAAATACAGGAAATGGTTGGAGTTTACAAAATAGGGGTAAACAAAAACGGAGTATTGAGCGTAAGGCTTGAAAATTATATGTATCCGGAGCATGCTGCCCATGGCGCCACCATGGTGAAATCTGTCACCGTTGATTTGGCGACCGGAAAGGTATACACTCTGGGAGATTTGTTTCAGCGGGGAACAGGCTATATTATGGTGCTAAACCAGATAATCCGCCAGCAGTTCAAGGAAAAAGACCTACCCATGATTAATGAATTTAGAGGTATTACCGTTAACCAGGATTATTACCTCACACCCAAAAATCTGGTCATCTATTTCCAACAATATGAATATACTCCCGGTTATGTGGGTATACCGGAGTTTGAAATCCCCTACCGCACCATAATAAACTATATTAATGAAGAAGGTCCCATAGGTAGATTGATGTCCGGCAGGACCGAAAAATTCGAGGAATAGGAATTTCTAGGAGAGTGTTGCAAAACTATATTAAGAGGTCAACAAAGTACTTTTTCGACTACCACCGGAGGCTTTTTAAAAAGCTCCAGATGCAAGGCGCGGCAAGGCTCCAAGCGGAGGCGTACTCCTTGTGCGTTGAGCATTGAAGCCGCCGCTGCAACGCCGCAGATGGACTTTTTCAACAGCCTCCTAGAAAGATTATTTCTGTTTTTTAATTCCTAAATGAAGCACCAATGCCTCGGATTGTGTATAATTGTATTCACCTCCGGCAAGGTTATGCTGCAAGGAGGTGATATAATGGTAGACACCAGCGGCAGGGCAGAGTTGAAAAACTGCATCACCAATGCCGGAAGTGTAATGATGGAGATGGGGCCGATTATCGATAGAATCAACGGGGACAGGGAAAAGGGCGAATTGAAGGAACTCTGCTATAAGGCGGGAATACTTATCAAAGAGGCCGGTGAAAGATGCGATAAGATATTGTAATAGTAAATGACTTTAAGAAATTTATGGGAACCTTTTACAGGGTTCCCGTTATACTGTTTTGGCCTTTGTCTTTAATTCAGTCACTGGTATATAATATTTAAAAAATGGTCTAAACGGTTTCTTGAGAACAATGTCGTGGAAAGAGGTGAATGTACTGTTGAACCCTGGATTATGGCTAAAAGAATTTCCCGGTGCAATTACAGTTTGTGATTCCAAAGGAATCATCCTGGAAATGAATGACGTTTCCTGCAAGATGTTTGAAAAAGACGGTGGCAAGGAACTGGTTGGCAAAAACCTCCTGGACTGTCATCCTGAGGATGCCCGAAAAAAACTTGAATCTATGATGGAAGCCAGGAGATTAAACTGCTATACCATTGAAAAAAACGGGGTTAACAAACTACTTTATCAGACTCCATGGTATAAAAACGGAGAATATATGGGTTTTGCGGAGCTGTCCCTGGAAATTCCCACAGAAATGCCTCACTTTATCAGGAAATGAGTTAATCAACTAAAAAGAAGTAGCCCGGCGGAGCCGGGCAATTTCTATTTCTATGCTGTTAAATCCAACTTACAACTTCTCACCTCTAACCTCCCACATTCCCCTTCCCTTTTTTGGTTTGACTGTAAATGAGGGAAGGAGGTTACAAAAAACTATACAAAAATTGCCCACTCTTTAGCTTCTATTCCTTCTTTTATTCTGCGGTCAAGGGCTTCATCGTGGTTTGTGGGGTAAAGACTCTGATATAGTTGCTGTGTTTTTCTCAATAAAAGAACATCTTCCCTGAACTTATAAACTGTTTCGGCAGGAGGGCTGATTTTCTATGTATAAAAGGTCAAATCTTGGAGAAAGTTCAGCGGACACCATAATCGCCCCCCTTGGCTGATATTCGTACTACTTATATTCTATTTTACACTCTAATATCTGCCGGTTACCTTAGAAAGGTAACAATTTCGGAAAGATCTTTAATTTTTTTCTCAGTGGGCTCCATGGCCGGATAGCCCAGGGAAACGAAGGCGGCCAGGGAGGCGGGGTGCTTTATGTCCAGCATTTCCTCCAACCGGGATCTTGCGCCCATCGGGCCGGTCATGTAGCAGGTGCTCAGTCCTTTTTCAAAGGCCGCCAGCAGAAGGGTTTGTACAGCAGCGCCGATGGACTGCAGGTCAGGCCGACATCTGAGGTCGTCAATCTGTTGCTGGCTTTTTCCGGCCATTTTTAATGTCTCATCAACCTTTGAACTGTATCTGGAGGTTGATACCGCAATGACCACCGGGGCGTTTTTAAAAAATGTGGCTGCCCGGGTGGGACCATCCAGCCAGTTTTCTTCGGCCCCGGCTTCTAAAGTTATCTCCCTGAATGTTTCAGTAACTGCTGCGGCCATCCTGTCTTTTATCTCCCTGCCGGTGATAACCGTAAAATGCCACATTTGCTGGTTTCCGGCGCTGGGAGCGTGTGTGGCAAGCCTTACTATATCCAGAATGTAATCCTCGGGGACTGGCTGATCTTTAAACCTTCTTATGCTTCTACGGCCTAAAATGGCATCTTCTAACTGCATAAAACCCTCCTGTTAATTATTTATTTATTATCGACAGGTCACTATTGGGATTCCTATCTTATGCTGTTGATATATAATTTCATCCTTTTTGAGAGTATTATGTAATAATCATTATTCCTTGTAGAATAAAATATTCCTTCCTGACGGGGAGGCCGTGTGTGGAAAATTTACCAGGAAGTAAAAGGGTGAAAAAATGCTATAAGTTTCAAGTCAGGCTTTTGAGGTATAGTTCAACACCATTTGCCTGCATTCAGAATAATTTGCTGTATATAAGGCCGTGGGCTATGGTGGATTGTTGACAGTAAATTGCTCATGGCATACAGCTTAAGCTGAAAGGAATGAGTAAGGCATGGACTTTCAGGAAAAATACTATGATAATCTCGAAGTTCAGCTAAAAGAGATAAAAGATGATATTCGGTATATGGAGAACAGGATATCCGGAGATATTCACGAAGCCATGCATAAAATTTATTTGCAAAGCGATCAGAGGCACAGGGAATATATAAAAGTAGACAATCGTATTAATGAGGTTATGGCCGGGATAGACAGAAAGCAGAAGGATCAGGATAAATGGATACTAAGGACGGCCATAGCGGTAATTTTGGGGGTGGCCAGCCTGGTCAGCACCGCTGTAATCGGAATGGTAAAGTTGGTGGACACAATATCCAGGTCCTGACGATGACAAGAAGCAAAACGGTTTTAGAATGCATTGACGATGTGTTCAATCTTAATCACACTTCTGAAGGTATCGGTAGTAATGGCCACCACATCGAATCTCAGGGGGATATCTCCTACCTTTCTAAATTTTGCGTAAAACAGTGCCACCTGACGGAGCTTTTTCTTCTTTTTTTCGGTTATGCTTTCCTGGGGACTGCCAAAGAACTTGCCGGCCACCGTTCTAACTTCGGTAAAAACAAGGCAGGGGCCGTCATGAGCCACGATATCCAGCTCTCCCAGTTTGCAGCGGAAATTCCTTTCTATTATGCGCAGCCCTTTTTTCTTTAAATATTGTGCCGCGTATTCTTCTCCGTAGCGGCCTAGAGAAATTCTTTCTATGGTCAAGTACATACCAGCCTTTCAGATGAGTTATGATGATATTCTTTATCCATGGCATTTATCCTTCATTAAAGAGATAAAGCGGTGCCTAAGTGTCTGGTTTACAGGTGAACGGCACTGGGTATATAATCTTGATCAATGCAGTAAGTGTTTCGGGGGAAAAATGATCAATAAAAAGATATGGCGCGTTCGGCAAGCCGATCCCGTTCTCGAATATATTTTTCAACATGAACTGAGGGTATCCCCGGTGCTGGCCAGGCTTCTTGCCAACAGGGGGATAGCCTCTGTTGAAGAGGCCAGGCTGTTTCTGGAGGGGGGTCTGGACCATCTTTATGATCCTTTCACCATGGCGGACATGGATGAGGCAGTCCGGAGAATACGCTTTGCCCTGAGCCGTGGAGAGAGAATACTTGTTTATGGAGATTATGACGCCGACGGAACCACTGCCACCGCCCTTTTGGTAAAGGTATTCAGAAGACTGGGGGGACAGGTGGGATACTATGTGCCCCACCGCCTGGATGAGGGATACGGTCTGCACCCCGAGGCGCTTAGAAGGGCCGGGCGGGAAGGCTACGGACTTGTTGTGACGGTGGACTGCGGCATCAGCGCCCTGGAGGAGGTTGCCCTGAACAGGGCTGAGAAAGGCCCTGACATTGTTATCACAGATCACCATGAGCCGCCGGAGGAAATACCCTCGGCCGTGGCGGTGGTAAATCCCAAGAGGGCTGACTGCCCGTACCAGTTCAAGGAGCTTGCCGGTGTAGGAATTGCCCTTAAACTGGCCCAGGCTTTATTGCATGACAGGGGCCTTACGGACAACGCCTGGACAGAGTACCTGGATCTGGCCTGCCTTGGAACGGTGGCCGATATTGTGCCCCTTATTGGAGAAAACAGGATTATTGTTAAATATGGACTTTCTTTTCTGGCCAGAACCCAAAGCCCGGGGATAAGGTCACTTATGGATATTTCCGGAATAAAAGCCGAAAGCCTGGGTACCAAAGAGGTTGGATTCGCGCTGGTGCCCCGGCTTAATGCAGCCGGGAGGGTGGGGGATCCCGGTATGGCAGTGGACCTCTTCCTGACCGAAGACCCTGAGGAGGCAAATCAGCTGGCAGACCTCCTGAATAGGGGAAATCAGGAGAGGCAGAAGATTGAAAGCCTGGTTTTAGCCCAGGCCATGGGTATGCTGGACGCTGACCCAGAGCTGTCCTGCGGGAAGGTTATTGTGCTGGCTGCTCCCGGGTGGCACCAGGGGGTGGTGGGTATAGTGGCCTCCAGGCTGGTGGATAAGTATTACAAACCGGTTTTGATGATTGCTTTGGAGGGTGATCATGGAAAGGGATCGGGCCGAAGCATATCCGGCTTTCACCTTTTCAATGCCCTTAGCCACTGTGCGGACCTTCTTGTTAAATTTGGGGGACACGCACAGGCAGCCGGCTTTTCCATTTCGGTGGATAATGTTGACATACTTCGAACCGCTTTGAACCAGTATGCAATACAGTTCATTAATGAAGAGATATATGTTCGGGGCATAGAGTTGGATGTCACAATTTCCCTGAAGGATATTACTAACGGACTGGTGGAGGAAATACAGATGCTGGCCCCCTTTGGCCAAAGCAATCCTGGTCCGCTGCTGGCCTGCCGGGATGTGAACGTTGTTTCCTGCCGGGGAATTGGCAAAAACGGGCGGCATCTGAAAATGCTTTTAAAAGAAAATGGAGCTTTGCTGGATGGAATTGCCTTTCAATTTGCCTCCAGTTTCGGCGAAATAGCTGCGGCATCGGAAGTGGACGTTGCTTTCCTGCCTTCGGTCAATGAATGGGGGGGGAGAAGAACGCTGCAACTGGAGGTTAAGGATATCAGGCCTGCCGGAAATAGCTGGGAGAGATTCGGTCCGGTGTACTCCGGTGGCCAGGGGGAGGTGTCTCCAAAGTATTTACGGGAGGCCCTGGAGTCTTTGAAAAAAATGGGGCCGCTGGCCCACCTGCCTGAATTTGTTTCGGGGGCTCTCAGCCGTTACCGGGAGATTTCAGAAAATTTCATGTTCCCGGGCAACTATCTGGATTTTTTCTCAGAGAAAATTTCAGCCTTTGAAAATCAAACGGAAGGTCGGCAGCGTATGATAAATGAACATAAATGCTTATTCAAGCCTGTCGGGCTTATAAATCTGGTGGGTGACAGGCTGGCAAATCTGGTATTGGTTAATTCTCCCGACCGGGCGGTGGAACTGGCGGCCTTTTTTGCACGGTCGGGGGTGTCGGCTACCTGCGCGCACTCTGGAAGCTGCTCCGGCGATATCAGTGATTTAACCGGCGCTTTTTCTTCGGGCCGGGTTCCTATACTGGTGTGCACATATACTGCACTACATCTTTTTGATATAAAGCCTCTGAATATTATAATGTACGACCTGCCGTTCAGCCCCGAAGGGGTTGCGGGAGTTTATTCAGGGGAGGTAGAGGTCCACGCGCTTTTTGGCGGGAGGGATCTGGATACCGGGTTTGAATACATGGAATCCCTGGCTCCCGGACGTGGTCGCCTGGGTGAGCTTTATACATATTTAAAAAAATTCAGGGGGGTGGGGTATATAGACTGGGAAGAGGCGGCGGCTTACATGAGGGGATGCGGATTGGCCCGGGCCGGACTGCATACCCTGGCCTACGGTATGGCGGTTTTTTCCGATCTGGATTTAATAAGCTGCAGGCAGGAACAAAACGGTTACAGACTGTCTATGTCTCCTGTAAACAGTAAAAGGGACCTCAACCTTTCCCCCACGTTCCGTCTGGGGCAAAAGATTAAAACATCCACAGAGGAATGGTGGAGAAGTTTAAGCGGTAAGAATTCCGCATAATCTTATACAATATAGTTGGGATGAATATTTATGACTCTGGATGATCTTGTGCAAAAACTGATTCATTATAGTCCTCAGGCCGACCTGGCTTTGCTTCGTCGGGCTTTTAGCTATGCCGAGGAGGCGCATAGGGGTCAGAAGCGCATATCCGGGGAGGAATATATTAATCACCCCCTTTCTGTTTCTATGATACTCACTGAGCTGGAAATGGATCTGGAAACGCTGGTGGCCAGTCTTCTACACGATGTGGTGGAGGATACCACCATCTCCCTGGATCAGATAAAGAATGAGTTCGGAGAAGAGGTTGCCCTTCTGGTGGACGGGGTGACCAAGTTGGGGAGGTTGGAGTTCAAGTCAAAAGAGGAGCAGCAGGCTGAAAATTTACGCAAGATGTTCCTGGCCATGGCCAGGGACATAAGGGTAATCCTCATAAAGCTGGCAGACCGGCTCCACAATATGCGAACCCTTAAATATCAAAACGAAAGCAAACAGAAGGAAATAGCCCGGGAGACACTGGAAATATATGCCCCACTGGCCCACAGGCTGGGTATATACCATATGAAATGGGAGTTGGAGGACCTCTCATTTCGTTACCTCCATTTGGACAAATATCATGATCTTGCCCAACTGGTAGCCCAGACCAGGGTGAAAAGGGAAAGTTTCATTAATAATGTTGTGGAGATCTTAAAGGAAAAGCTTGGTTCAGTAGGTATTGAGGCCGATATAAAAGGCAGGCCCAAAAACCTTTACAGCATACATGAAAAAATGCGTGGACAGCAAAAGGAGTTTAAAGAAATATATGATGTAATGGCAATCAGAATAATTGTCGGCAGCATAAAGGACTGTTATGCAGCTCTGGGAACGGTACACACCATTTGGAAGCCCATTCCGGGGCAGTTCAACGACTATATTGCCATGCCCAAAACAAATATGTACCAGTCCCTGCATACCACAGTCATAGGCTCCCAGGGAGAGCCCCTGGAGATACAAATCCGTACCCGGGATATGCACCGCACCTCTGAATATGGCATCGCCGCCCATTGGAGATACAAGGAGGGCGGACGGGGCAGTAAGGATTTTGATAAAAAACTGGCCTGGCTGCGCCAGCTGCTTGAGTGGCAGCATGACCTGAGGGACGCCGGGGAGTTTATGGAAACACTGAAGATAGACCTCTTTGCCGATGCTGTGTTTGTTTTTACCCCCAAGGGAGATGTTTTTGAACTGCCGGCTGGGTCGGTACCCATTGATTTCGCTTACAGGATACATACCCAGGTGGGGCATGGCTGTGTGGGGGCCAAGGTGAACAGCCGTATTGTGCCCCTTGATTATAAGCTTAAAAATGGTGACATTGTGGAGGTGATTACCTCCAAAAACCCTGCGGGACCGAGCCGGGACTGGATAAACCTTGTTAAAACCACCCAGGCCAAAAACCGTATCCGCCAGTGGTTTAAAAAGGAACAGCGGGAGGAGAACATCACCAGGGGTCGTGAGATGCTGGACCGCGAGGCAAAAAGGCTGGGCATGGACCAGGACTTCCTGAAGGCCGAAAGCCTGTTGGAGGCCTGCCGAAAATACACCCTTTTAACGGTGGATGACATATATGCAGCCCTGGGTGAGGGCTCTATCACGGCCACCACTATATTAAATCGCATTAGGGAAAGCAGGCCGGAAAAAAAAGGAAGCCTTTCCGAGGAGTACCAGGCCCTGGTGGGTGATTCCCGCACCAAGCCTGAGTGGGGCCGGCCCACCCAGGGAATAAAGGTAAGGGGCGTGGATAACCTGTTAATCAGGCTGGCCCACTGCTGTAATCCCATACCGGGTGACCCTATTGTGGGGTATATTACCAGGGGCAGGGGGGTTTCCATTCACCGGGGAGACTGTCGGAATCTAAGCTTTTTTAAAGACGACGAAGAAAACCGGCTGGTGGAAGTGGCCTGGGACAGTGATTTCGATAATCCGTTCCAGGTTAAACTGGAGATATATGCCACCGACAGGGCGGGGATGCTCAGTGACATACTGGCCATTCTGGTGGAAATGAAAATAAGCGCCAACTGGATCAATGCCCGGGGGCGAAAAGATACCGCCATTATAGAAATGGTGCTGGAAATGAAAAGCAAGGAACAGCTTGACTATATCGTCACCAAAATTAACAGGGTGAAAGACGTATATGAAGTAAAACGTACAAGCTGATTGAGAGGTGGGAGGCAGAGGTTGGAGTGAGAATTTTTTATTCTGACTCCCGAATTCTGAGTTTTTAAGTTCTCTTAGGGATATGAGGTGTTTTGTACTTGAGGGCTGTGGTTCAACGGGCTGCCAGGGGTTCGGTGGTGGTGGAGGGTAATACGGTAGGGGAGATAGGGCAAGGGCTGGTTATTCTTTTAGGTGTTGCCAGGGATGACGGGCCGGAGGATGTTTCATACCTGTGTGGTAAAATTGTAAATTTGCGAATTTTTGAAGACCAGGAAGGAAAGCTTAACCGATCGCTACTGGATGTGGAGGGAAGCGCCCTGGTGGTATCGCAGTTTACCCTTTACGGAGACTGCAGGCAAGGGAGAAGGCCGGGTTTTTCCGAAGCCGCCCCGGCTGATTTGGGTAGGTTCCTGTACCAGACCTTCGTGGCGGCAATGGAAGGCTTTGGGGTCAATGTGGCCACCGGTGTTTTCCAGGCCCATATGCAGGTGGAAATAGTAAATGACGGGCCTGTTACCCTGCTGCTGGACAGTAAAAAACAATTTTAGACAGTTCAATAAATATTAAAAATGAAGGGGAGGTTTTATATTGATATTTGCTGGTATTTCCGTAGGGCCAATGGATAACAACTGTTACATAATCGGCTGCGAGGAAACCCTGGAGGCTGCGGTGGTGGATCCGGGGGCCGAGGGCGGCAGGATTCTCAAAAAGCTGGAGGAATTAAAACTCAACTGCCGGTATATAATTCTCACCCACGGCCACGCAGACCATATTGGCGCCCTGGGTCAGGTGGCCGATGCAACAAAAGCACAGGTTATGATTCATGCCGATGACGCTGACATGCTCACCAGCCCCGGTAGGAATCTCTCAATGTTTGTGGGGAGCAATCTCAAGTTTAAAGAGTCAGACAGGATACTTAAGGATGGGGACATCGTCAATGTGGGAAAGGAGCAATTGAAAATCCTCCACACTCCGGGACATACCCGTGGAGGTATAAGCATACAGGCCGGAGACAGGCTGATAACCGGTGATACATTGTTTGCCGGATCGGTGGGCCGATCGGACTTCCCCGGTGGAAACCATGAACAAATGATCAAATCCATCAGGGAAAAATTGATGGTTTTTCCGGTGGAGACCCCTTTGTATCCAGGACACGGCCCGGCGTCAACCGTCGGGGAGGAAGCAAAGCACAATCCCTTTCTTAACGGGACATGGTAGGCTGGCAGTTTCCCCGGTTATGAAGCTCTTGGTGAAGATTCATGAACTTCTGTGGCGGTAGAATTGCCTGTAATTGCCATGAAAATAGACAGGGCGGTACTTTTGCCCTGTCTATTTTCCACCCCGACCCAGGAGAGGCTATTAAACTAATTTAATATATTTTTGTCCTTGCAGGTATGACAGGAGCAATGACCGTCATGTTTTTTCTTTGGCTTTATTCCCATGGAATCCATGGCATCGACCACCTGGAATCTGATACCCTCCAGATATTTCTGACGCAAACCGTGCTGCTCAGCCTTTTCCTCATCGGTGAGGCCTTCTGATCTCTGTTTGCGGGCCAGCAAGTTTATTCTGTCCACCAGTTCTTTTGTAATCATACCCTTCACCCCAAAATATTATATCACGGCTGACGGATTATACTCAGATGTTGACAAATATTATGCAATTGCATAGAATTTTGTGGGAAGTATATTTTTAAAGCTATGACCGGGACCAGTAGGCGATTATTTTCCGGGCAGGGAAGAGGGGCCTTTTGACTGTAAGCCCCTTTGCGGAAAACCGCTGAATAACACCCGGGAGCGGCCCCCGAAAAGGTTTTCCAGATAGGCGGGCCCGGATACCCCGTTACAGGTAAAAGAGTGGGATTTTTCAAGTCCAATTCAGGGTGGCACCGCGGTTAACCCCGTCCCTGGCCTTTTATGCATGGTCGGGTATGGGGGTTTTATTTTTTAGCTGTAAGCTATAGGGGTAGTAGGTAGTAAGTAGTAGGTAGTAGGTAGTGATTTGACCTAAAACCAATAACCAATAACCTAAAACCAATAACCATTAACCATTAACCAATAACCAATAAAATCTTACAGCTATATAAGGAGGATTAACATACATGATTACCACAAGGCCCCGTGGAACGGCCGATATACTTCCCGAGGACGCCGGGAGGTGGCGGTTCGTGGAGGACACCTTCAGGAATATATGCCGGGAATACAACTACAGGGAGATACGCACTCCTGTTTTTGAGCACACCGAGCTGTTCGAAAGAGGAGTGGGGGATACCACCGATATAGTGGAGAAGGAGATGTATACCTTCCGGGACAGGGGCGATCGAAGCATTTCCCTCAGGCCTGAGGGTACCGCCCCCATAGTCAGGGCTTATCTGGAGAGCAGCCTTCATTCCGGCCCCCAGCCGGTAAAGCTGTATTATACGGGCGCCATGTTCAGGTATGATAAGCCCCAGGCCGGAAGATACAGACAGTTTCATCAACTGGGGGCGGAGGCGCTGGGGTCGTCACAACCAGCGCTGGATGCCGAGATGATTGCCATGATAATGGGCTTTTACGGGCGGCTGGGTTTAAAAGGACTGGAGTTACATATTAACAGCGTGGGATGTCCCAAATGCAGGCTTACATTAAAAAAAGAGCTGCAAAACTTCCTTGGACCGCATACCGGAGAACTCTGCATTAATTGCAGAAACAGGCTGGAGAGAAATCCTCTGCGGGTGCTGGACTGCAAGGAAAAGACCTGTGACGGGATTGCGGTTAACGCCCCCACCACCCTTGATTGCCTTTGCCCCGACTGCGGGACTCATTTTGACGCTGTGAAGGAATACCTGGACAGGCTGGGAGTGGTCTACCAGGTGAACGGCAGGCTGGTGCGCGGACTGGATTATTATACTCACACCGCCTTTGAGGTGATGTCGCCGGATATAGGCTCCCAGAGTTCCATAGGCGGCGGCGGCAGGTACAACGGACTGGTGGAGGCCTGCGGCGGACCTCCGGTGCCCGGGGTGGGATTTGCCCTGGGAATTGAAAGGATACTTCTTAGCATGAAGGGCAGGGGGGCTTATTTTCCCGATGGAGACCGGCCCGATGTTTTGGTGGTTTGCGCCGATCCCGCCTGTGAAAAGGAGGCCTTTGATCTGCTGTTTGCGCTTAGGAATAGCGGTCTTGGCGCCGACATGGACTTTATGGGCCGCAGCCTTAAGTCCCAGATGAAATTTGCCGGAAAAACAGGCTGCCGCTTAGTGGTTATACTGGGTGTAGATGAGTTGAAGCGGGGGGCGGCCAGTGTTAAGGATATGGCCAGCGGAAGCCAGGTTGAACTGCCACTGAGGGACCTGGCCCAGGAGATTAAAAAGCATATCGGAGGTAATTAGGTTATGTCAGAGAGTTTGGGCGCGCTGAAGAGGACTCATATGTGCGGGGATTTGCGGTCGGAAAATGTTGGTCAAAAGGTGGTGCTGACGGGGTGGGTCCAGAGGCGCCGGGATCATGGAGGACTTATTTTTGTTGATCTGAGGGACCGTACCGGCCTGGTTCAATTGGTCTTCAGCCATAGCTACAACAGTGAGGCCTTCACCAAGTCCGAGGCCATTAGAGGAGAATATGTTCTGGCGGTGGCCGGGGCGGTGGTGCCCAGGCCGGAGGGTACTGAAAACCTGTCACTGCCCACAGGCCTTGTGGATGTGGAGGTTAGTGAGGTTCGTATATTGAACCGCGCCAAGACCCCTCCCTTTTATATCGAGGATGGCGTTGATGTGGATGAAAACATCCGCCTGCGCTATCGGTACCTGGACCTGAGACGCCCCGAGATGCAAAAGGCCTTGGTGCTAAGGCACAGGGCGGCCAAGTCGGTAAGGGACTATTTGGACAGAAAGGGCTTCCTTGAAATAGAAACTCCAATGCTTACGAAAAGCACTCCGGAGGGGGCCAGGGACTATCTTGTTCCCAGCAGGGTGAACCCGGGAAAATTCTATGCCTTGCCCCAGTCTCCCCAACTTTTTAAGCAATTACTGATGGTGGCTGGCATGGACCGATACTTCCAGATAGTCCGCTGCTTCAGGGATGAGGATCTGCGGGCCGACCGCCAGCCGGAATTTACCCAAATCGACCTGGAAATGTCCTTTGTGGATGTGGACGACGTGGTTACCCTTATGGAGGAAATGGTGCGGTATCTCTGCAAAGGGACAGTGGGGCTGGAGGTGGAAACACCCTTTGCCCGAATGACCTATAAGGAGGTCATGGACAGGTACGGGTCTGACAAACCAGACACCAGGTTTGGCATGGAGCTAAAAGACATATCCGATGTGGCGGCAGGGTGTGGCTTCAAAGTCTTTACCTCGGCCGTTGAGTCCGGGGGCCGTGTCAAAGGGATAAACGCCAGGGGCTGCGGAGGACTAAGCCGCAAGGATATAGACGATCTTACCGCCTTTGCCGGAAATTATGGGGCAAAGGGGCTGGCCTATTTTATTGTGACCGCTGCTGGCGTTAAGTCACCCATTGCAAAGTTTTTCAGCCCGGAGGAAACAGGGAGGATATTGGACCGACTGGAGGCCTCCGAGGGTGACCTTTTGCTTTTTGTGGCGGACAGATCCCAGGTGGTGGCGGCTTCCCTTGGGGCGCTGAGGCTTCACCTGGCCGATCGCACCGGCATTATCCCTGGGGACAGCTATAGTTTTTTATGGGTGCTGGATTTTCCCCTCCTGGAGTACGACGATCAGGAAAAAAGATATTTTGCCATGCATCATCCTTTCACCTCCCCCAGGGAGGAGGATCTGGAACTACTGGAGTCCAAACCTGGCGAAGTCAGGGCCAGAGCCTATGACCTGGTGCTAAATGGGGTGGAAATAGGCGGTGGCAGCATCCGAATTCACCGCCGTGAGATCCAGGAAAGAATGTTTCAGGCTCTGGGGTTTTCTCCTGAGGAAATTAATGAGAAATTCGGATTCATGCTGGAGGCCTTTGAATATGGTACACCACCCCATGGCGGAATTGCCTTCGGCTTTGACCGCCTGATAATGCTGCTGTCGGGCAAGAAAACCATTAGGGATGTAATACCTTTTCCCAAGACCGCCAGCGCCGCCTGTCTCATGACCGGGGCTCCCGGCGAGGTGGATCAGTTCCAGCTCAGGGAACTTAATATAAAAACAGACGTCAAATTAAAAAAGTAGTTCCTTTTAGTTTATAAAGAAGGCTCGCATAGCAGGGCCTTCTTCCATGTTTTGGCAGTAATGCCCGGAGTTTTATACCGGGGGTTCCAGAGGGAGAACTATGTATAGATCGAGACTCTGTGCGCAAAATATAGATAAAGTATAAAGGAATAATATGTAGAGGCCGGTGCCGCTTGAAAGTTCATGGGAGATGTGATAACATAGTATTGAAAATAGAAAATTACCCTGCTGTGTGCGTGGGCACCTTGAAGTTTTAAACCAACATATATACATTGGGAGTCTGGTCTCTGGTTATGGCTTGTAGGCCTTTTATAGAAGGTAACAATAAGTAATCAGGAGGACACCCACTTTTGAGCTTAGGTTCAAGAAACTTTGGGGTTCACGGCATTTGTGGGGTTGTTTTTGTGGTTTCGACCATTAATGGGGTCGAATATTTTTTATTTACGACAGTTAAAAAAGTGCATTTTTTTATAACACAGAAAATTTAATGTTGTATTTGTGGTTAATTATTAGTTGCGACGGGTGATGATAGTTTTGGAAGATATGTTCAGCCGGACTGAAATGCTTATTGGCAAAGAAGGTGTCGAAAGACTGGCGTCCAGCACGGTGGCCGTATTTGGTCTGGGAGGGGTGGGATCATATGCAGTGGAGGCCCTGGCCAGATCGGGGGTGGGTGGTTTTATCCTTACAGATTTCGACACTGTCTCCCCCAGCAACATTAACCGACAGATCCATGCTTTTGAGGACACTGTCGGTATGTCCAAAGTGGAGTTAATGGTTGGGAGGGTTAAGCGAATAAACACCACCGCCAGGGTAACGGCACACGGGCGCAGGTACATTCCCGGGGACAGGAGCTTTTTTGAAGTCAGTCCCGATTATGTACTTGATGCTATAGATGATATGGGAGCTAAGGTGGATCTGATTAAATTCTGTTTGGATCAGGGTATACCTGTAGTTTCCAGTATGGGTGCGGGCAATAAAATGGATCCCTCTCTTTTCAGGGTTGACGACATTTCCAAAACCTCGGTTTGTCCCATGGCCAGAGAGGTTAGGAAGCGGCTAAGGCTGGGCGGAATAGTTACCGGCCTTAAGGTTGTTTTCTCCACCGAACAGCCCCGCCGGCTCCTGCGGGATTCTATTGCCTGTCCGGGAAAAGTTGTCCCTGCCAGTATTTCCTTTGTTCCGCCGGTGGCTGGTATGATTCTGGCCAGTGTGGTGGTAAGGGATTTGCTTACATAGCTTATCAGCCGTCAGCACACTGCTAATTGGACATTATTTTTGGTTTTTGATTTCATCGGAGGCGAAGGTAACAAAGCGGATTAAAATGCATTGACAACGTCTTTTTGGAAATAATATAATAAATAACAGTCCTGTTTTTTATTATATAATATAAATTTTGTCATCATGGTAAATAAAGAGAGGGGGAGAAATTTATTGGCCAGTGATTTGATAAAGATGTTAGAGGATACCAATTTTAAGGATTTTGTTTCATCTGCTGAGATACCTGTTTTAGTTGATTTTTGGGCAGACTGGTGCGGTCCGTGCAAGATGATTGCCCCTGTGGTTGAAGAAGTGGCAACCGAGTATCAGGGCAAGGTTCAGGTGGCCAAGTTGAATGTTGATCAAAACCGCTCTATAACCGGTGAGTTGAAAATAAATAGTATACCTACCCTGATAGTGTTTAAGGGTGGAGCTGAAGCTGATAGGTTCGTTGGCTTTAAAACAAAAAAGGAACTGAAGACCATATTGGATAAACATATCTAATGGTATCCTTTCTTTAAAAGTTTATTAGCATCCTAAAAAAAGCGCCTGTGGCGCTTTTTTTAATTCAATTAAATAAATTCCAACTAGTAGTATTATTTAATTGAGAAAGTGACCATACTATTAGCAAGGTCTTATGGAACGGGAGATCGGCTCTCTTTTAAATCTAAAGAAGCCTACCCGGGAGCCTTGTATTTTAAATAAATCTTTTTATAGGAGGTGAAAGCATGGTAGGCACTCCGCTGGCGGACTATTTCTTAAAGGTTAACGACCGCCTTCCTGATGAGGCGGAAAGGGTACTTTTGGCACTGGTTGATCAGGGTAGCATGAACAAGGAAGAGCTTTCTCTTACGGCCAAGGTGAAAAGGGCTGTGCTGGACCACGTGGTTATGCAGCTCTACGCCCTGGGACTGGTAGAGGTATCCACCGAGGGTAAAAGCAAGATATGCAGTCTTACAAGGTTGGGAGACGAATTTCTTTCCCTGATTAAGGCCGGTTGAGATAAAACCGGCTTTTTCAATTACTTCGTTATTAACTGGAACTGCGGTTGCAGTACGGTTAATGCTCTTCTATAATAGGTTTAGGCTTGACTAAAGGGTCAGGCCTGAACTTTTTTTGTGAGGGATGTGCTGTGGGTAATCTTTTTGAAAGGGAAGGCATCAACAAGGCAAGGGCCCCCCTGGCAGAGCGGATGCGACCTAAAGACCTTTCGGGCTTTGAAGAGCAAAAAGTTATTTTGGGTCCGGGAAAGCCTCTGAGGAGGGCTATAGAAAATGACAGCCTGGGATCCATAATACTTCACGGCCCGCCGGGAACGGGAAAAACAACCCTGGCCAGGATAATCGCCGGTATGACCAGGTGTCATTTTGAAACCATCAACGCGGTGATGGCCGGGGTGGCCGATATACGCAGGGTTGTCCAGGAGGCTAGGGAAAGGCGATCGCTGTACGGCGGGGGAACAATACTGTTTGTAGATGAGATACACCGTTTTAACAAGGCCCAGCAAGATGCTCTTTTGCCCTTTGTGGAAAATGGTTTGATTACTCTCATTGGATCGACCACAGAAAACCCTCTTTTCACAGTAAACCGACCCCTAATCAGCAGATCCCGTCTGTTCAGGATGGAGCCCCTGTCGGGGGAGGCCATACTTAATATAATGAATAGGGCTTTGAAGGACAGTGAAAACGGACTGGGGCAGTTTAATACCGCATTCGGGGAGGGAGCCCTTGAACATATTGCCCGCACGGCCAATGGTGACGCCAGGGGTGCTCTGAACTGCCTGGAGTTGGTGGTAATGACCACACCTCCGGGAGAGGACGGTGTTCGGCGCATAAAGCTGGAAGACGCCAGGGAGGCCAGCGGGGGCAGAGTTTTGCACTTTAACCGGGAAGATGAGCATTATGATGTTATATCTGCCTTCATTAAGAGCATGCGGGGGTCGGATCCCCAGGCCACCCTCTATTGGCTGGCCCGTCTGATATATGCCGGGGAAGACCCGGAATTCATCTGCCGCAGGATAATGATACACGCAGCTGAAGATGTGGGTATTGCTGATCCCATGGCCCTGGTGGTTGCGGTGGCGGCTTCCCAGGCGGTGGAAAGGGTGGGGCTCCCCGAGGCCAGGATAATTATGGCAGAGTCCGCCCTATATGTGGCCCTGGCACCCAAAAGCAATTCGGTGGTTGCCGGCATAGGCGCCGCCATGAAGGCGGTGGAGGACGAGGTGGCCGGGTCGGTGCCGGCTCACCTGAGGGATTCCAGCTATTCCAGGTTGGAAAGGCTTTCGGGCAATAAGGCCCCGGGCCAATACCTATACCCCCATGACCATCCGAAGAATTACGTTGTACAGCAATATCTGCCGGATAATCTGGTGGGAAGTGAGTATTACAAACCATCAGAAAACGGCCAGGAGCTGGCCGTAAAAAAAATGCTGGAGAGTATTAAAAAATTTAGATTTAATTCATACTAAAATGGTCGGGTTTTTCGTTGACTATGCAGTTTTGCCATGCTATTATAAAAATATTCAATCCCGAGTAAAATAGTATGGATTCATGGGAGGTGGGGGATTGCGTCTTTCAACCAGAGGACATTACGGCCTGAAGGCCATGTTTGACCTGGCACAGCACTACGGGGCCGATCCCATTCCTCTTAAAATGGTGGCTGAAAGGCAGAGTATATCGGAGCATTACCTTGAGCAGCTTATTGCCGCTCTCCGTAAGTCAGGACTGGTTAAGAGCGTCCGGGGGGCCCAGGGTGGATACAAACTGGCCCGCCCGCCCGGGGAAATTCAAGTGGGTGAAATTATCCGGGTACTGGAAGGCACCATCGCCCCTGTGGAATGTGTCAGTGAGTTTAAGGTGGCCGAGTGTGACCAGGCTGACTTTTGTATTACCAGGACGGTATGGAAAAAGGTTCGGGACAGCATTGCCCAGGTGCTGGATTCCATCAGCCTTGCGGACATGTGCAGGGATGAGGAGAGGAACAGGCAGAGCAGGGAAGAAATTACATTAGATTATCTGAAATAAGGAGGCAAATACGGTGCGCAGGATTTACTTCGACCACAGCGCCACCACGCCGGTTCGTCCGGAGGTGGTAGAGGCTATGTGCGGATACCTGAAAGAGAACTTTGGCAACCCCACCAGCCTGCACTATTTTGGCCGGCAGGTCAGGAAGGGCGTGGAGGAAG
>Ga0209347_1003178_pt1 | contig 19804 bp, 20 predicted proteins | sample AutmiccommuBRH23_FD_187382 | JGI IMG/M metagenome (GOLD analysis project Ga0209347, IMG submission 187382) | Deep subsurface microbial communities from Mt. Terri, Switzerland - Autotrophic microbial communities BRH/23 (SPAdes) (version 2) | ecosystem: Environmental > Aquatic > Deep subsurface >...
CTAGTCCCTAGCCCCTAGCCCCTGGCCCCTGGCCCCTGCCTCTCTGGTACAGATTCGGCAAAACCTTGAAGGCTGGTGGTGACGAGGCCCTTCAACTCGCGAGGCGTTCTGGTGCTTGCTCTCCTGCTGGCGGTGGGGAGCGGAGGATGTGCTGCGCCCTCCGAGCCCGAAGCCATCGATCCCGCGAGCGCGCGCCCCGTTGCGGCTCAGCCCCTGGTTTTCCGCGCGCCGGCCACGTGGGTCTTCGTGTGTGGCGATGGCGAAATGTTCGTTGTGCGCGGAGACGCCGAAAGCGGGACGCTTCATCTGCCGTCCGGACCGGTCGAGGTTCGAGGTGATGGATCGGTCTGGCGGGGCGGGGGATGGGAGATCGGGATCGAGGGAGAGCGGGCTACGGTGTCGGGAAACGGCCGCGTACGGACGAACTGTCTCAACGACCGCCTCGAGTCGGTCTGGCAGGATGCGCGGCTCCGGGGTGTGGAGTTCCGGGCGGCCGGGAACGAGCCGGGGTGGTACCTCGAGCTGGATTCCAGCGGGAGCGCCGTGCTGGTGACTGCCTACGGGGCGGATCGTCACGTTTTCCCCGCCGTGCGGAAGGAGGGGGCGCCGCTCTCACGCCTGACGGCGGAAGAATCGGGCCGGAACCTCCGGGCGTCCATCGACGTGGAGCCCTGCTTTGATGCGATGAGCGGCGAGAGATATCCGCTCAGCGTGAGCGTCGACTTCGACGGCCAGGTTCTTCGCGGCTGCGGCGCGATGCTCGAGCCGCTCGCCGTTCCCCAGCTTCCTTAGGTTCCTAGCCGCCGAGCGAGTCCGGAGGCGGCTCGATGTCGCCGCCGCGAAGCACGCGGGCGTAGCACCAGATCGCCAATCCCCACACCGAGGTGAGCGAGACCACGAGAAAAATCCATCCTGCGGTCGTCATCGAATTTCCCTCCCGGCATACGAAGCACGGTCGCTCATGGTCATGCCTCCTCTTCCGCCGGCTCGAACTTGCCGTCGAGATCGAGCCCCGCGGCGCGCCACCGTTTCTCGCCGATCCGCAGGCAGACCACCAGGAAGATCGTCACGGCGAGAATGAGGCCGAGGGCGATCTGGGCGGCGGGCTGCTGGCGGACCCCGTCAATCCACGATCCGAGGTTGGTGTAACAGAATGCGATGAAAACCACGATCAGATAGAGCGGCGCCACGTACTTGAAGATCGGCCGGTAGAACCTCGGAATCCGGATCTCGGCCCCCTCGTGCGCTTCCTTCAGTCCTCGATCGATGCCGAAGACCCAGCTGAAGAAGATCAGCTGGACCATCGCCATGATGAAGATGAGGAAGGTGCCGACCCAGGAGTCGATCGTCGACCAGAAGATGCTGTCCTTGGTGAACCAGATGGTCAAAAACGACCCGATGCCGCAGATGGCGACGAGGATCTTCGTGGCATTTGCCCTGTTGACGCCTAGAGATTCCTGGAAGAACGCGAGGCTCGGCTGGTACATCGACAGCGAGCTGGTGATGGCCGCCAGGAAGAGCATGAAGAACCAGATCGCGCCGATCGCATTGCCGAAGGGCCCCATGTGCGCGAAGACCACCGGAAGGGTGTTGAACCCGAGCCCGAATGATCCCGTCGCAACCGCGGCAGCGGTTCCGGTGACACCGAGAAAGACGAAGGACGCGGTGAGGGTGATCAGGCCGCCGAAGCTGACTTCGAAGACCTCGTTGGTGGCGGTCGAGGTCAGGCCCGAGAGAACGACGTCGTCCTTCTTCCGCAGATAGGAAGCGTAGTTGATGATGATGCCGAATCCGATCGAGATGCTGAAGAAGATCTGGCCGGCAGCCGCGAGCCACGTTTGCGGATTCGCCAGCGCGCGGAAGTCGGGGTTCCACATGTACCCCAGCCCGTTCATGACGTTCTGATCCGGGGTGGAGGGGTCGGGAGTTCCGAGCGTGAGGACGCGGATCAGGACGATGACCGCCGCGACGGCCATGAGCGGCATGGCCCAGCGGCAGAAGGCTTCGATTCCCTTCGAGAGCCCGCGGAAGACGAAATAGATGTTGATGGCGAAGGTGATGATCCAGAAGATCAGGGTCTCGTAGCTTCCGCCGAACAGAAGCCCGTTCGTGTCGTTGCCGACGAAGCCGTTGAAGAAGGTGGAGGCGGTGGCGGCCTGCTCGGCGACCGGGGCGTTGACGTCGATGCCCAAGCCCCCGGTGAGGTAGTGCCAGAAGTATCCGAGGCACCACGCCTCGATGAACGTGTAGTAGAAGGAGACGGCGAGCGGGATGAGCACGCCGGTGATTCCGAGGTAGCGGGCGATCGCGCCCTTGCCGATCACTCCGAGAATGCCCGGCGCCGAGTGAAAGCCTTTTCGGCCGCCGTACCTCGCCATCGTCCATTCGGCCCATCCGACGGGAATCCCGAGGAAGATGAGCGCGCAGAAGTAGGGGATCATGAAGGCGCCGCCGCCGTTGGCCGCTGCCTGTCCGGGGAACCGGAGGAAGTTCCCGAGCCCTACCGCGGAGCCCGCGACTGCGAGGATGACTCCGACCCGGGTCGCCCACCGCTCCGGATGCGTGTGTGTCTCGTGATGTCCCTGATCTGCCATGGCACCTCAGACCTTACGAGTTGATGGGCGGCACTATGGCGTCGCACGGATGAGATTGCAAGCGTGTGGCAGAGGATCTTTTCCTCTGCCGGCACGATTCGGAGCGAGCTGTGGACACGAACGATCCATTCTTCGTGTTTCGCGTCCGATCCCCGTCATCGTCGCTTCGCGACCGGACCGGCGCAGCCGGTCCCTACGATCCTCGCCGTGCTCCGCCTACAAAGGATGACCGGGGCGGGAGCGGAGGAAAAGATCCTCCGCCACTAGAGTTTGCGCAGCAGGATCTGCTCGACGACGTGGTCGGGGCCCTTCTGGAGGATGAGGGTCGACTTCTCGCGCGTCGGGGCGATGTTGGCGCGCAGGTTCGCCAGGTTGATTCGCTTCCAGACATCTCCCGCCATCGCCATCGCCTCGTCATCGGTCATCTCGGCGAAGTAGTGGAAGAAGGAGCTGGGATCCTGAAACGCGGTCTCCCGCAGTCGCCGGAACCGGTCGAGATACCACGTCTGAAGCTGCTCTTCCTGGGCGTCGACGTAAATCGAGAAGTCGACGAAGTCCGACACGAAGACCGTGTGAGCCACCCCGCTCTGCAGGACGTTCAGTCCTTCGAGAATCACGATGTCGGCGTCGCTGACGATCTGCGTCTCGTTATCGAGGACATCGTAGTGAAAGTGGGAGTACACGGGCGCGCTGATGGGGAACCGCCCCGACTTCAGCTCCGAGACGAACCGCACCAGGCGCGGGAGGTCGTAGCTTTCCGGAAACCCCTTGCGCTCCATCAGGCCGCGCTCCTTGAGAATCCGGTTCGGAAACAGGAAGCCGTCGGTGGTCACGAGCTCCACCCGCGGGTGATCCGGCCATCGGGAGAGCAGCGTCTTCAGGATGCGGGCGGTGGTGCTCTTGCCAGCCGCCACGCTGCCGGCGAGCGCGATCACATAGGGGACTTTGGGAGCGAGCGATCCCAGGAACGTGCTGGTGACTCTGTGAAGATCGGCGACCGCTTCGATGTGGAGGTTCAGAAGACGCGAGAGCGGAAGATAGACTTCCTCGACTTCGCGCATCGAGAGCCGCTGCTCGATGCCCGAGAGCTCCTCGAGATCGCGCTCCTGAAGCGTCAGGGGGGTACCTCCCCGTAAACGCGCCCAGTCGAGGCGGCCGAACGAGAGGTAGGGGGAGCAGGCTTCGGTCACGAGGGGGAGTTTAGTGCAGAGCTCGCGAAATGGAACATCGGCTGCGTCGGATGCTCCGAACTCCGCAATTCGGGACGAGGCAGAGGAAAAGATCCTCTGCCACGCTATGATTCAGCCATGCACAGACGTTCGGTTGCCGCGCTCCTCGGAGCGTTCCTGCTCGTCGCGGGTTGCGCATCCTTCCCGCACCGGTCGACGGGAGAAGCCGAGCTCGAATCCCTTGTCCGGATGCTGGAGTCCGCCGAGAAGCAGGGAAACGTTCCGCTGATCGTGTCGCTCTTCACCGAGGACGCGGTGATTTTCCACCCGTCGGGCTCGACGAGCAGGGGACTCCCGGCGGTCGCGGCGGCTTACCGGGCCCTGTTCGCCGAGCAGACCCTGGAAGTATCGATCACGGTGGAGGAGTCCTCAGTCGATCGGAAAACCGGATCGGCTCACGGGATGCGAGTGGGGTATCTGGTCTCGAAAGAGGGCGGGGGAGAGGTTCCGATCCGCGACCGCTACCTGGCGAGCTTCCGGAGAGAGGATGGAGAGTGGAGGATCGCCCGGCTCGCGTGGTCACCTGAGCCCAAGCCGCTCCAGTAGCCCTCCGCACGCGAATCTCCCTTACATCTCTTCGCGCGGCGTCTTCTTCCCGAACAGGATCGAGATCCCAATCCCCAGCAGGTAAAGCAGGATCATCGGGATGGCGAGGGCTGACTGCGTCACGATATCCGGCGTGGGCGTGATGACGGCCGCGATGATGAAGATGATCACCACCGCGTACTTGAACTTGGCCAGCAGGAACTTCGGGGTCACGATGCCGAGACGCGAGAGGAAGAAGATCAGGATCGGAGTCTCGAAGACCAGGCCCAGCCCGAGGATGATCTTGCTGGCGAAGCTGAAATAGTCATCGATGGTGATGACCTGCTGGAACTGCCGCCCCATCTCGAGGAAGAAGGCGGCGGCCATCGGGAAGACGACGGCGTAGCCGAAATACCCGCCGGCGAGGAAAAAGAGGCTCGAGAAAATGATGAACGGGCCTGCGTAGCGCCGCTCGTGCCGGTAGAGGCCGGGGGAGATGAACCGCCAGACCTGCCAGAGGATCACCGGGGAGGCGACGAAGATCCCGGCGAAGAAAGCGACCTTCATGTAGAGAAAGAAGGGAGCCGCGAGCCGGGTGAAGGCGAGCTTCTCGCCCGGCTCGAGCAGCTCGAGGATCGGCCTCTGAAGGAGCCCGAAGATCGGCTCGGCGAAACTCCAGCAGGCGAGGAATGCGACGACCAGGGCGATGACCGAGATCATCAGGCGCTTGCGGAGCTCCTCGAGGTGCTCGAGGAACGACATGCGCTTGAGCTCGGAATCGTCCTGCTCGTCCCACTCCGCGCCGGCGGCGCGTTCCGCCCCGCTCATTCGCCGGCCTGGGCCGGGTTCGGCCGGGGGACTTCCGAGGTCGGGGCAGCGGAATCAGCGGTCTCGGCCGCCGGAGCCGCCGGGGAGGCGGCGCGACTGACCGATTCGGGAGCGACGACCGGCTCGTTGACCACGGTCAGGCTCCCTTTGCGCTCTTCCATGCGGACTTCCTCTTCGAGGGTCGACTTGAGGTCGTTGGTCGCCCGGCGGAACTCTCCGAGAGCTTTTCCGACGGAGCGCCCGATCTCCGGCATCTTTTTGGGGCCGAAGATCAGGAGGGCAACGCCGAAAATGAGAAGCAACTCAGGGAAGCCAAGAGATCCGAACATGATGTCCTTTTCGCGGGCTCGTGGCCCGGTCGCTGCAACAAGGCGTGGGGAGTGAATACTCCACTCTATAATGGCGTTCTGATCGGATACTTATGAGCATCGAAAAAAGCCGTAATCGCGGTTACGTTCTGCTCCTCGCTGCCGCCGTGGTCGGCGCGACCCTGATCGGCGGGTTCGCCGGGCCGAAGTTGTTCGGTTCGGAGCCCGACGGGGTCCACGACCGCCTGCGCGAGTATAACGACGTCCTGGACGCGGCGGCTTACTGGTCGCCGAAGGAGCTGAAACGGGACGACCTGGTCTACTTCTCGATTGACGGGATGCTGCGCGCGCTCGACCCTCATTCCTCGTTCCTTCCTCCCCGGGCCTACTCCGACATGCAGGACAAGCAGAAGGGGAGCTTCTACGGTCTGGGGATCCTGGTGACCAAGAGAAACAACCAGGTCACCGTGATCACCCCGCTCGAGGGGACGCCGGCTTCGCGGCTCGGCATCCGGGCGGGGGACATCATCGCCGAGGTGGAGGGGGAAGCGACCGACGACCTCCCGCTCGATGAAGTGGTGACCCGCCTGAAGGGTCCAAAGGGATCCGAGGTCAACATCAAGATCAAGCGAATCGGGATCGAGGATCTGATTCCGATGAGCATCGTTCGCGAAGCGATTCCGACGAACTCGATCTCCTATGCCCTGATGATCGGGCCGGATACGGGATACATCAGGATCAAGGACTTCACCCGCACCACCGTTCGGGAGCTCAGCCAGTCTCTCGCCAAGCTCCAGGCAGAGGGGATGCAGCGTCTGGTGCTCGACCTGCGCAGCAATCCGGGCGGCCTTCTCGATGCGGCGGTCGGTGTGGCCGACCACTTCATCGACAAAGGGGAAATGATCGTCTACACCAAGGGACGCACGCCGGACTCCTTCCAGGAGTTCCACGCTCCCGGTGTCCACCAGAAACTCAGCCTTCCGCTGGTCGTGCTGGTCAATCACGGCAGCGCGTCGGCCTCGGAGATCATCGCCGGAGCGGTGCAGGACCACGACCGCGGCCTGGTGGTCGGAACCACGAGCTGGGGGAAGGGGCTCGTCCAGAGCGTCTACACACTCCAGTACGGCGCGGGCCTGGCGCTCACCACGTCGAAGTACTACACCCCCTCGGGTCGCAACATTCAGCGCGACTACACTTCGGTATACGACTACTACGTCGCCGAAGCGCTCGATGATCCCCTCGACGAGGAGGATCTCGAGGGGCGTGAGATCTTCCTGACTGAGACGGGGAGGAAGGTATTCGGCGGCGGTGGGATCCGTCCCGACATCATCGTCGAGCCTCGTGAGCTGCCGCGTGTGCTGCAGATCCTCGAGGCGCGAAGCGCGATCTTCAACTTCGCGGTGCGCTATTTTGCGTCCCATCCCGACCTCAGCCAGGAGATGACCATCACTCCGGCGATCGTGGAGGAGTTCATCGCGTACTCCGACGAGCAGGGGACCGCCGAGATGAGCGAGATCCGCGAGGCGATCGCCGATCCGGCCGACCGCGGCTGGCTCGAGCGAGCTCTCAAGGCGGAGATCATCGCGGCAAAGTTCGGCTTCGACGCTTCGTATCCGTTCCGGCTGCGAGGCGACGAACAGGTGGCGCGCGCGATCGAGGCTCTGCCTGATGCCGCCAGGCTGGCGAGCACCGCCGGCGACGGCGCCGCGCGGCTGGCCGAGGGGAGCCCGAACGAGGCGAGCGGACGGGCCGCTTCCGAGATTCCTGCACGACCATGATCCCGCCTTCTTTCCTTTTGTCTCCCGAGAACGGGTCGTGGCGCGACGCCGCGATCCGTTCCTCGTTGACACGGGATTTCCGCGGGTGCTAACGTTTCGCCGCTTTTCAGGGGGAGATAACTCGAACGAATGACGACCAACCTGGGTAAGAAATACGTCTGCTACAGCTGCCAGACCAAGTACTACGATCTCGGCAAAGCGCAACCCGTCTGTCCGAAGTGCGGAGCGAATCCGCGCGATGAGGATCACGCCGCACCGGTCACCCGCGGCCGCCGCGCCGCCGCCGCCGTCGTGGTCGAGCCGGAAGACGATGCGTTCGAAGAGTCGGCCGACGAGCCGGTAGCGGACGAGGAAGAAGACGCCCTCGACGAGCCGGACACTCCGGACGCGACTGACGACGACGATGACGACGAGGAAGAAGAGTAGCCTCGTAGACGCCTCGTCGCGGTAGCGGCGAAGAAGGAGCAGGAATGAAAGCAGGTGGACTGGTCCTCGGTTGCGTCGGCCTTCTGATTGCCGCAGTCGTGATTTTCGCCCTGTTCGGCGTCGGTGTTTACAACCGGCTCGTGGGCCTCGAAGAAGACGTCACCGAGAAGTGGGCCCAGGTCGAGAACGTCTATCAGCGGCGCGCCGACCTCATCCCGAATCTCGTGGCCACCGTTCGCGGCGCTGCGGATTTCGAGCGCACCACGCTCGAGAACGTCATCGAGGCGCGTTCGCGTGTCGGACAGATGACGCTTCCCTCCAACATCACCGAGGATCCGGCAGCGTTCCAGCAGTTCGAGCAGTCGCAGGGGGCGCTTTCCAGCGCCCTGTCCAGACTCCTCGTGGTCGTCGAGCGGTATCCTGAGCTTCGGGCCAACCAGAACTTCCTCGAGCTGCAGTCTCAGCTCGAGGGAACCGAGAACCGGATCGCGGTCGAGCGGATGCGCTACAACGAGTCCGCCCGCACTTACAACACCGCGCTCCGGCGTTTCCCCGCGAATTTCGTCGGGCGGATCCTCGGGTTCGAGTCGAAGAATTACTTCGCCGCTCAGCCTGGCGCTGACCAGGCACCCGATGTGAACTTCGACTTCGGCGCGCAGGGGCAGACGGCTCCTCCTCCCGCAGTTCCGCAGCCCGTTCAGCCGTAGCCGGAGCTTTCGGGCCCGGTTGACCTGCCCGCCATCGGTCGCCCTCCGGGGCGCCCGTCTGGCGGGCATTTCGTTCTCATGAAGAAGATCGTCTCTTTTCTGCTCCTCACCCTTCTCGTGGCCACGCTGGCCGCGGCGCTCGAGGTTCCTCCCGCGCCGAACCAGTGGGTCACGGACGAGGCCGGGATTCTGGGTGCCGAGGCTTCGGCGCTGAACGCCAGGCTGCGCGCGTTCGAAGAGCGCTCGGGACACCAGTTCATCGTCTACACGCTCCCTTCCCTCGAGGGGGGCTCGATCGAGGACTTCTCGATCCGCGCCGCCGAGGCGTGGAAGGTCGGCCAGTCGAAGTACGACAACGGGCTGATTCTCTTCGTCTTCCCTCAGGATCGCCGCATGCGGATCGAGGTCGGATACGGCCTCGAAGGGACGGTCACGGACGCCGTCGCTTCCCGGATCATGCGAGAGGAACTGGCCCCGGCGTTCGCGCGTGGAGATTTCGCCACCGGCATCAACAGCGCCGTGGATCGCCTGATCGCGATCATCGAGAAGGGGGAAGATCCGGTGCCCGCCGGTCGCCCCGGAGCTCCCCGGCCCATTCGAGTCCCCTTCTGGGTCTTCCTGCTCATCCCCTTCTTCGTGATCTTCGTGCTCGGCCCTCTTTCCCGGTCGGGCTGCTTCGGTCCGGCGTGCATTCTCCCCTTCATGATGGGGGGTGGATCGACCTTCGGCGGCGGCCGCGGAGGGTTCGGCGGCGGCTTCGGGGGCGGAGGGTTCGGAGGGGGAGGATTCGGCGGATTCTCCGGAGGGGGGGGCGGTTTCGGGGGCGGAGGAGCCAGCGGTGGCTGGTAGAAGGGAGCCGGGATGAAGCACAAGGCGTTGCTGGAGAGTCTCGACCGCGCGGCGGTGGTCTCGGCCATCGAACGCGCCGAGCGCGCCTCTTCGGGCGAGATCCGGGTCCACGTGGATCCCTCGTCCCATGGAAAGGATCCGCTCTTTCTGGCCGAGCGGACGTTCGAGCGGCTTCGCATGACGCGAACCGAGCTCCGTAACGGGGTCCTGATCTACCTCGTTTCGAAGCAGCAGCAGTTCGCGGTCGTGGGAGACCGCGGCATCCACGAGAAGGTGGGTCCCGAATTCTGGGAACTGGTGGCCTCCCACATGGTCGAGCACTTCCGCAAGGGAGAGTTCACCGAAGGCGTGGTGCAGGCGGTCGAGGAAGTCGGCGAGCAGCTCCGCCACCACTTCCCTCATGCCGGAGAGAAGGACACCAACGAGCTTTCGAACGAGATCAGCGTTGGAGACGGCGAGCCGCCGCGACCGTGACGCCCGTTCTCGTCGCACTCGGCTCGAATCTCGGCGACCGCGCCCTCAACCTCCGGCGCGCGCTTCTGGAGATGGATGACGTGCTCCGGGTCGTTCGCCTCTCCGCTGTCTGGGAAACCGATCCGGTCGATGCCCCGGCAGGCTCGGGCGCGTTCCTCAACATGGTCGCAGTGGGATGGACGGAGCATTCCGCGCCGGTTCTGCTCGAGAGGCTCCACGCGATCGAGGAATCGATGGGGAGGCGGCGGAGGGTCAGGAACCAGCCGCGAATTATCGATCTCGATCTGATTCTCCACGGCGTCACGATCATCCGCAGCCGGGCGCTGTCGGTGCCGCATCCACGCTACCTGACGCGCGGATTCGTGCTCGCCCCGTTCTCGGAGCTCGGCCTCGCGTGGAGCGATCCTGCATCCGGCCGCTTCCTGCCGTCCAGAGTGGCGGGTGACAGCGGGGTGAGGCGCCTCGGCCCGCTCTACTGAGAGCCGCCGGCGGTGAATCTGCCGGTGAGCACCGGGCGCGGCCTGATCTGCCCGGCGCCTTTGAGCAGCGGATACGGGTTGATCGACTCGTCTCCCTCCACAACCGAGAAGTGGAGATGGGGAGGAGTCGAGATCGCGTTGCCGGTATTGCCGACGTACCCGAGCACGTTGCCCTGGCGCACCGGCATTCCTTCGTAGAGTCCCGGGGCCCATCGGTCGAGGTGCGCGTAATAGAACGAAACGCCCTGCTCGGTCGCGAGCCAGACGCAGCGGCCGCCGAGCGGCTGCTCTCCGATGTAGGAAACGATCCCATCGGCGACGGCCACGATCTCCGTGCCGCGGGGTGCGAAGATGTCGATCCCGCGATGCTTGCGTTTTCCGCCATCGCGGGGAGCGCCCCACGAGTCATAAAGGTCACGCGGCCGGAGATTTGCCACCGGAATCACGATCGAGGAGAGAACCGCGTCGCGGGTCAGAAGAGCCTGCGCCGACTCCAGGGAAGCGTTCGCTATGGTTTTCCGGGTCGGAAGATCGCGCGTGCTCGCCCTGGCGAGGTCGCTCTGGAGCTCGGCGGAGATTGCGTCGAGGTCGTCGACCCGGACCGCCGGAGTGGCGGCGGGGGTCGTTGTGGCGCAACCCATCGCCAGAAATGCGAGAACCGCCGTGAAAATCGATGTGCTTACCCAACCATTGCGCAGCCCGCCGCTCATCGATAGGACCCTCCAACCGGGAAATCAAACCTCGGGAAGAGTTTGCCAAAGGGCGGCGGGGATTCCAAGAGCAAAGGGGTTGTAAAAAATACCGGCCGGTCGAGGGACCGGCCGGTATTTCGGCGCGAAACGAGTGAGCCGTCTCGGTTCAGCGCCGAACCAGGACCAGATGCCCGCGGCGGTTCTGACGCCACGCCTGCTCGTCGGAGCCTGTCGCAAACGGGCGCTCCTCGCCGTAGGAGATGGTTCGGATGCGCGAAGGTGCGATGCCGAGGGTCACGAGATAGTCGCGAACCGTATTGGCCCGGCGATCGCCGAGAGCAAGGTTGTACTGCTGCGTTCCGCGCTCGTCGCAGTGACCTTCGACGAGCAGGTCGAGCTCGGGGCGCTCGTTGAGGAACACGGCCGAGGCCTGAAGGGCGACCTGCGCCTCGGAGCCGAGCACGTTCGAATCGAAGTCGAAGAAGACGTCCCGGATCCAGCCGCGAGCCCGGGCCACGCGATTCAGCTCCTGGATGTCGGCCGAGAAGACCGCGTCTTCATCGGGAGTCTGGGCCACGAAGTCCGTCGGCGGCTCCACGACCACGGGCGCAGTCTGCTGAGGCGGCGGCGGTGGCACCGGTTCCGGAGTCGACTGCGTTCTGGAGCGGCACGCTCCGAGGACGAGAGCAATCGTCAGGGCGGCCAGGACGAGTGAGAATCTAAACTGCTTCATCAATACCTCCAATACTTTGTTCTAGCGTAAAGCGGGAGACTCGAGGAACCCGAGCGCGAACTCGCCGAGCTCGCGGACGGGCTTCGGTTTGGTGATGATTGCACGAACGCCGGCTTCGAGGGCCTTGTTACCGAGCTCAGACGAGAGATAGGCGGTGAGCAGGACAATCGTCGCCAGCTTCTGCCGTTCACGCACCAGGGCCAGCAGGGAGGCGGGGTCCGCAGCCTCTCCGGTCAGGTAGGGGTCGAGCAGGATCAGGTCGAATCGCCTCGAGGAGAGAAGCTCCGCGGCGGACTTCCGCTCGCGAGCGGACTCGGTTTCGCAGCCGCGGCGGATGAGGTACTTTCGCAGCGAGCCGGCGATCTGCTCATCGTCATCGATGAGCAGCACACAGCGCGCAACTCCGGTGGCCTCCAGTTCCATCGCCCGCAAGCATACGGTGCCGGACGGGCTCGTGCATGCGCCTCCGGACTCAACATTTGTACGCAAGGCGACCAGATTTCTGTAGGTGATTTACCTATCGGGGGACGCGACGGATCTATTGAAGCAGGCCGTGCTCGATCGCGTATTGCACGATCTCGGCGTTGTTCCGCAGACCCATTTTCTGGAGGATTCGCGACCGGTGCGTGCCGATGGTCTTCACGCTGACCCCCAGCTCGGACCCGATCTGCCTGGGAGGCTTCCCCGCGGCGATCATGGTGAAGATCGTGAACTCGCGATCCGAGAGAGCCTCATGTTTGGCTCGTCGCCCCGTATCCATCAACTCGAAAGCGATGCTCTCGGCGAGAGCCGGAGGAAGAAAGCGCTCTCCCTGCCGGAGACGGCGGATCGCCGCAACGAGATACTCGCGCGCATGGTCCTTGCTGATGTAACCGGCCGCGCCGGCGTGAAGGGCGCGTGAGGCATACGACGCTTCGCGGTGCATGCTGAGCACGAGGACGGGGAGCCGCGGGTAGAGCGCCCGGATCTGCCCCAGCACGTCCAGTCCGGGGCGGTCGGGCAGGTTCAGGTCGAGGATGATGAGATCCCATCCTCCCTCCCGCAGCGCATCGAGGGCCTCGGCCCCCGTTCGCGCTTCGCCCCCAACCGAGATGTCCTCGGTCTCCGAAACGATCTGGCGAAGCCCTTCGCGAACGATGTCGTGGTCGTCCACGATGAGAATTCGAATCATGCTGAAGTCTCCTCAGTGCCGGAAAGGGGGATGCGGACCGACACGATCGTTCCTCGCCCCGGAAACCCTTCGATGTGAACCGAGCCGCCGAGAATTCCGGTGCGTTCCCGGATGCCGATGAGTCCGAGTGAACCGCGTGACTGAACCTGCTCTTCCGAGATTCCCCGCCCGTCGTCACGAACCTCGAGGACCAGCGATCCCTCTCTCATCCGCATTCGAATTTCGACGCGGGTTGCATCCGCATGCCGGGCGACGTTGGTCATCGCCTCCTGGAGGATGCGGTAGATTGCAGCTTCGGTGGCCTTGGGAAGCTCGAGATCGGAGACCTCCAGGGAGAGCTCGCATTCAATGCCCGTCCGTTCCTCGAACAACGCTGCCTCGGACTCGAGTGCAGCGAGAAGGCCGAGATCATCGAGGGCGCCTGGTCGCAGCTCCGACGCAATCCGCTGGACGGAATCGACCGTGCGGTCGAGAGTGGACTCGACCCGCGAGCGCAGGGGGTCCGCGATCCGGCTTCCCGCATCGGCCGCGGCAATCAGCCCCCCGACGTCCATCTTGAGCGCGGTCAGCAGTTGACCGAGGTCGTCGTGGATCTCACGCGCAATCCGGCTTCGTTCCTCTTCCTGGATGCCCAGCAGCCGGTCCGACAAAGCCCGCAGTCTCTGCTCGCTTTCGATCAGGCGCGCCTCGGCCGCGGCGCGGATCTCGACCATTTCGTTGAACCGCTCTCCCAGGTCGTGAATCTCGCGTGGCCCCCCCACCGGGATGGTTGAGGTGAACCCTTCCTTCGAGATTCGATCGGCGGCCTGGGAGAGGTTCTCCACCGGGTCTCCGATGATCCGTGACAGTCGCCACGCGAAAAGTCCAACCAGCAGAACGATCAAAGATCCGAAGAGCGCCCCCCGTCGCATGCTCCTCCAGAAGGGCTGCATCAGTTCCGTGGTCGGGATGCCCACGTAGACGTGCCAGTCGATCGGATCGATCGTGGTGAAGCCGTATTGCCTGAGCATTCCATCGACTCCACGCGCTTCGGTCCGTCCTTCCGGCTGGGTGAGCACGATCTGGGTGACCTCCGCGTCCCGCACGTTTCTTCCCCTCCATTCATCGGAGTCGCGTGTTCGCGCGACGACCGTGGCCTCGGAGTCGACGATGGTCACGACCGACCCGGGCGGCAGGGATCCCTCGTCCGCGATCTCGAGCAGCTCCACCAAAGCGAGAGTTCCCGCCGGGGAGTCCGCCGGGCCGACGTTGCGCGTCAGCACCGACACCCACTGTCCCTCGATCGGCAGCATGAGCGGCCGCCCCACCCGGAGCGTTCCGGCGCCTGCGGCGTTCTCCAGCCAGCGCAGAGCAGCGACTGAAATCGCCCGATCCTGAACCTGCGGCGGGCCAGAACAGAGGACCCCTCCCTCCTGGTCGAGAAGGAAGACGTTGGCGTACTGCGGGAAGAAGTCGACGATGGCGAACAGGGGGTCGCAGGCGCCCGGCCGGGGGTTCCGGATCGCGGGACGTTCGGCGAGACGGGCGAGTAGCGAGCTGGACTCGCGGTGCAGGATTCGGATCTGTTCGGCATTCTCCTTCGCGATCCGGAGAGCGGTGTCCCGCGCTTCCCTCCGATCGTGCCTCATCTGAGAGACGAAGATCCAGGAGAGAAGAGCCAGAAGCGGTAAGGCGACGGCCAGAACGAGAGCGATCAGCCAGGTGCGGAGAGGCCATCGGGAGCTCTGGAACACGCCCCGGAGTGTAGCAGCCAATCGATGGGAATCTCCGAAGTCAGGTCGTGAGCAGAGAAGGGAGCTGGTCGATCTGGTCGACGCCGATCGCCTCGATGTCGGCGTGCACTTCCCGTACGTTCGCCCGCGGCATCGCGATGCGCCGGAATCCCAGTGCCGCTGCCTCGCGAGCCCGAAGGTCGGCCTGTCCCACGTTGCGAATCTCTCCGAGCAGCCCCACTTCGCCGAAGATCGACAGATCCCAGGGGAGGGGGCGGTTTCTCTGGCTCGAGAGAAGAGCGGCGACGACTCCGAGGTCGATCGCCGGCTCGTCGAACTCGAGTCCGCCGGCGATGTTGGTGTAGACGTCGTTCGACAGAAAGCTCGCGCCTCCTTTCCTCTCGAGCACGGCCAGCAGGAGCGAGAGGCGATTCGCGTCGATCCCCATCGCCATCCGTTTGGGACTCGGATACTGAGAGGGGGAGACCAGCGCCTGAACCTCGATCATGAACGGGCGCGTTCCCTCGACCGCGGCCACGATGGCCGAGCCGGCAGCTGCGCTCCGTTGGGAGATCAACGCCGCGGACGGGTTCGGGACCTCTTCCAGACCGTCATCGTGCATCCGGTAGATCGCGAGCTCGTTGACCGGACCGAAGCGGTTCTTGTAGGCGCGGATCAGCCGTGAATCCTGAAACTTGTCGCCCTCGAAGTAGAGGACCGTGTCGACGATGTGCTCGAGAGTCTTCGGTCCGGCGATGGTCCCTTCCTTGGTGATGTGGCCGATCAGGAAAACGGGGATGGCCAGCCGCTTGGCCGCCGCCATCAGATGACCCGCGCAGTCGCGAACCTGTCCGACGGAGCCGGGTGAGGAGGTGTTCCGCCCGGAGTGCATCGTCTGGATCGAGTCGACGATCGCCGCGGCGGGGCGCATCTTGTCCATCGCATCGACGATCCGCTCGACGGACGTCTCGGAGTAAAGGCTGATCCGTCCGTCGAGCGTTCCGAGACGACGCGCCCGGAGCGCGATCTGAGCGGGACTCTCCTCGCCGGAGACGTAGAGAACCTGGCCGTGGCTGGTCAGCCGCTGCGCGATCTGGAGGAGCAGCGTCGATTTTCCGATTCCCGGCTCGCCCCCCACGAGCACCACCGCGCCGGGGACGATCCCTCCGCCAAGAACCCGGTCGAAGTTCGGCAGGCCTGTGGAGATCCGGGGCGCATCGTCCGTCTCGATCCGATCGATCGGAGTCGGCGCCGTCGTCGACGAGAGCCGGAGCAACGGCTCGGACTGACCCACTGCAGGAGTCTCCTCGGCGAACGTGTTCCAGGCGCTGCACTCGGGGCATCGCCCCAGCCACTTCGGAGACTGCGCGCCGCAGTCGGTGCAGGAGAAGAGGGTTGCGGGTCGTTTGGCCATGGTGGTTGGTGGCGATTGTAGCGGGAAGGGGAAACAACAGGGGCTAGGGACTGGGGGCTAGAAACGAGGGGCTAGGGGCTAGGGAAAAACAAAGTCAGAATCGGCCGCTGACGGGCCGACGCGCTGCGCTTTTGACGTTGCCTTTCCTAGTCCCTAGTCCCTAGTCCCTAGCCCCTAGCCCCTAGCCCCTAGCCCCTAGCCCCTGCTTTTCCACCCCTCGTAGAAGGTGGCGCCGCGCCTACCCGCCGGCCTTCACCGTCGTGCGCGCGTACGAGATCTCCCCGGTGGCGCGGTCCTGGACTCCGATCGAGACGATGTTGGCGCCCTGCCGGACGAGGAGGTCGAGGTCGTAGGTCCAGTGGGCGCGGAGGGGGGCCGTTGCGGGATCGGCAACCGAGACGGGCTGACACTGTGTGCTCAGTTCCGACTGGTCGAAGCGGTCGTTGGCGACCACGACCCAGACGCAGAACTCTCCCGACAGGCCCTGGTCGTCCGGCAGGAGCGTTACCGCATCGAGCGGAATGCGGACCTGGATCGGGATGGAGTACCGGCCGCGCCGCTGTCTTTTCGGCGTGCCGGTGACCAGGCTCGCGGCCGATCGCATTCCTTCCGGCGTGTGGAAGAGATTGGCGATGACGCGCTCGCCCGTCTGCTCCTCGAAGCTCTTCTCGCGATGCGTGCTGCGGAAGCGAACCTGGAGATCGAGGTTCTTCATCCGGACTTCCACCCGGCTCTCGGCTCCCGGCTCGCCGAGCGGCTTCCATGCGATCGAGTAGTAAGACGAGAGGTCGCGCCGGACCATGGCGAAGGCGCGATCGTAGTTGTTGGTCGCATGCAGAGCAGCGCCGCCGGTCATCTCGGCGAGCATCTGCATGGAGGAGGCGCTGTTGGTGAAGTCGGCGAACTCGATCTGTTGCGAGCTTCGCTGCTGGTTCTCCGCCGAGCTCGAGTCCACCTCTCCGACGAAGATCGGGTAGAAGGCGACATCGGATGCGTTCGCATAGCGGGCGAGTTCCTCATGAAGAGGCACCTGCGAGATGCGAGTTCCCTCCAGGTGCCCCCGAAGCGTGGGGAGGTGGGGACGAAAAACCTCGTCGGCATAGAGGAACGTCTCGAGGGCCGGGTGCTGCGGGAGGCTGCGACCCAGGAAGACGACCGCTTTGCGCCCGCTCGTCCCTGAGAGGGTGGCGATCATGGATCGAAGCCCCGCCACCTTGTTCTCCTGGCGGTTTCTGACCTCTTCGGCGCTGGCCCTCGCGTGACTGATCGCCTTTGTGTAAGCGTCGGCGATCGAGCTGCGGAGCAGAAGCGCGGTGCTGAGCTCCGATTGAATGCGCGAGTTGGTGACCTTGCGGCTCATCTCTTCGAGTGCGGCGCTCGATGATTGCTTTGCCAGCACGTCGATCGCGTCGGCGAGCACCGCCTGATCGTTGGTGAAGGGCACCGCCAGCTTCATGCCGCGGTTCCAGGTGGCGATCATCACGAGGTCGCTCTTCCCGAATGATGCGACGAGCTTTCTCGCAGAGTCGAGCACCTGATTCCGTTCAATCGTCGGGATCGAGTCGTTGTCGATGATGATGACGATGCGCCGCTCCGGAGCGGCGGAGGAATCCGCCCCGCGCGTCGCCGTCCCGGTCGGCGTGATGATCCGGTCGTCCCGGACCTCGGAGAAGTTGGTGATCTCGACCGGCTGGCCCGCTTCGAACAGGAGGAAGTCCGAAGGCTGGAGGCCAGCGACAGGACTGCCTTTGGAGTCCGTGACGACCACCTCCGCCTGGGCGCGCCGAACCTCGATCATCTCGCCGAAACGCGGAACGTCCTGCGCCTCGAGTGGCGATACACCGAGGGCGAGCACCGCGACTAGAAGTGGCAATCTCATGGAGATATCGATTCTGGTGGAGATCGAAGGCCTCCCCGGTTACGGTTCTGAAAATCGGTGCCCTTTTCCCGACGTCAACAGCCCCGGGTGCGAGTGAATGCCCGTCTCAGAGGGCTTCGACGGTGGCCGCGATCTCGCGACGCTCCGACTCCACGCGATCGAGCTTCCCGGAAAATCGCTCGATCTTCTCGTGCTCGATCTCGTGAAATCTCTCGTAGGGCTCGAAGGCAGCGGAGATCCGGCCGAGCATCCGCTGGATCTCCGCTTCGGATTCCCGGGTCAGGGCCTCGGAGAGCTGTCCGCGCAGCTCATCGATTCGACGGGCGAACTCATCCTTGGCTTTGCTCCGCTTGTAAGGGAGGATCAGGAAGCTGGTGACCAGAAGCATCGTCGCCGCGGTCAGGCCGGTAACATCGAGCGCGACGCTGGAGAAGGCGGTGGTGAAGAGGTAGCCGAGGCCGAGAGCGCCTGCCCCAAGGCCGAAGGACTGCAGCACGCCCTGAAGCGCCGAGTCGATCGTCTTGCGGGCCTCGGTGTCGACGTTATACGTGTGGATGCGCCGTTCCGCTTCACCTCGGATGCGTCCATAGACTTCATCGCGGTTGTAGACGAACTCCCGCCCCGCCGTCCCGATGAGGTTCTGCTGTGCGACTGAGTCGGCCTGCGACTGAAAGCTCTCGACCGTATCGCGCCAGAGCTTCATGTTCTCGCGCACGAGCCAGTCGACCGACTCCTGGAGCGTACGGTCGACCGACCCTTCCCAATCCTGAAAGACCTGCCGCTCGAATTCGTCGCGAAATCGACCGGCGTCGCGGAGCATCATGACGTGCTGGATGCGGACGTAGCGATCGATGAAGTCGACCCCCCGCCGCTCGAGCTCCATCATCATCGTGCCGATCCGGAGGATGAACTTCTCGAAGTTGCCGCGCAGATCGCGCTCGGCGAGGGCGAGCTGCTCGCGGATCGCCCGGATTTTTTCCATGTCCGCGGCGAGAATCACCCGCCGAGCATCCAGCCGGGTGCGCTGACGCTTCGAGATCGCCGAAACCGCGTCGAGCGGAGCCTCCAGCTTGATCCGCAGTCTCTCGCCTTCGCTGAGCTTCTCGAATATGTAGTTCTCGAACGGTTCGAACCGGCTCGCGGTCCACGCGCGCGGATTCGACTCGCCCGTCTTCGCTGCCAGGGCCGGCTTCGCGGCGACGGGGAACACCACCGGGTCGAAACCGAAAATCGACCGGACGTTCGCCTTCAGGTAGTCGATCACTTCCTCGACCTCGGCCTCGCTCTTCGTGTCGATCTTGCTGAGCACGAAGATCACCTTCTTTCCCCACTCCCGGATGTAATCGAGAAAAAGCCTCTCCGACTCGGAAAGGGGGCGGTCGATGGAGGTCACGAAGAGCACCAGGTCGGCGCGGGGGATGAAGTCCTGCGTGATCTCCTGGTGCCGCGTCACGATGGAGTTCGTTCCGGGCGTATCGATCAGAGTGAGGTTGTGGAGGAACTCGACGGGATAGGTCTGCTCGAGGACGAAATCACTCAGCGCCCGGGTGGTGGCTTCCTCGCCGTAGCGAAGGATCGAAATGCGATCGTCGACCGGGACGGGACCTTCCTTCCGGAGCCGCTCGCCGAACAAAGCGTTGATCAGAGACGACTTGCCGGCGTTGAACTCCCCGACGATCACGATCCGGAAAAGATCGTCCAGCCCTTCGAGCAACTCCCCGATCCTCCGGCGCTCGTCGGACTGTTCTTCTTCGAGGATCTCTCGCAACGCGACCAGCATCTCGCGCTCGCGGCGGAGAAGCTGCTGCACGGCAGGGTTGACGATCGTATCGAAGAGACTCGGCATGGAGGCGACGAAATCGTAGCACGGCGGGAAATGGAAGGGCTTGGATGAGCGAGCGTTACTGGTGTGAGGGGAGGGGGGACGATAGGACGAATAGGACGAATAGGACGAATAGGACGAATAGGACGAATAGGACGAATAGGACGAATAGGACGAATAGGAC
>Ga0209347_1003179_pt1 | contig 19800 bp, 18 predicted proteins | sample AutmiccommuBRH23_FD_187382 | JGI IMG/M metagenome (GOLD analysis project Ga0209347, IMG submission 187382) | Deep subsurface microbial communities from Mt. Terri, Switzerland - Autotrophic microbial communities BRH/23 (SPAdes) (version 2) | ecosystem: Environmental > Aquatic > Deep subsurface >...
ATTATATCATAACTGTTTCATAACAAATAGTAAAATCGCAAAAAAAACACGGAAACTCCGTGTTTTCTACAATATTCCTTATTCGAAAGCTCGCTATGTTACTTTAACTGTAAAAGTCAGGTTATAACATATCCCTAATAAATAAACTAGGCTAGGCGGTTGTTCAACTGTACGCAAAGTATTCCCAGTACTGCTAAAGGGCAGGCAGCTTGTTTTGACGATTGGCACAATCTTTAATATTCTTTAATAATATTGTAAAAAGTATCCCGCTCAACAGGAACTTTATTTGCACCCTTAATTAACCAGATAAGCTCATCCTTAGTAATCCCGGATTGTGTGGTTGCACCAACTGAGTGGCTGATTCGCTCTTCAATCAATGTTCCGTGAATGTCGGAAACACCGTAACTTAAGGACATCTGAGCCAACTGGGTCCCTATATTTATCCAATACGCCTTGATATGTGGGAAGTTGTCGAGCATCAAACGGCTTATCGCTAACGTTTTTAAGTCATCGAAGGCTGAAGTTCTCATGTTTAGTGAGGCTGTCTGCTTCTTTGGCTGCATAGCGAGCGGGATAAATACATAAAAGCCCTGATGCTTATCTTGAAGCTCTCTGAGCAACAGCATATGTGTAAGACGATCCTCTGAGCTTTCGATGGAACCATAGAGCATTGTGGCATGAGTTTTTAGCCCTAGCTTATGGGCAAGCTCATGAGTCTGTAGATATTCCTGAGTCGTTGCTTTATCAGGACTCATCTTTAAACGATACTCTTCCGTCAGGATCTCAGCACCTCCGCCGGTTAAAGATTCTAAGCCTGCCGCCATCAATGTTTTTAGTACCTCTTCGGTCTTTAGTCGGGATAGTTTCGCAAAGAAAACTATTTCGGCAGCAGTGTAAGCTTTAATTGTCACGTTAGGGTAGTTTTTTTTCAAAATTTTCACAGTATCTACATAGTAGTCAAACTTTACGGTCGGATTATGACCGCCAACAATGTGGAATTCTCGGATCTGATTATGGTATCTTTCACCAACGTACTCCAGAAGCACTTCTGGGCTCATTGTATACGCCCCTTCCTCATCAGGGCTTCTTCTGTAGCCGCAGAACTTGCATTGCGCTTCGCAAACATTTGTTGGATTAATATAAAGATTTTGGATGAAATAAACCTTATTGCCGTTTTTTTGGTAATTAACCGCATTAGCCAACTGAGCAATAGTTAAAAGATCTGGCGATTCATAGAGCTTTAACCCATCTTGCAATGATAAGCGTTGACCGTGGCGAATTTTTTCAATAACTGGAATTAAAGCCTTGTCCTGTACAAAAAATTGATCCATCTTATCCTCCTATAATTTGGAAGTTAGATTTGCCAACGCCGCTCCGTCGTCCGTTACTTTTCTGGAATGAAAAAGTTGTAGAAAAGTAACTCCCAAAAGTCGCGTCTTATGGCAAATCTAACTTCGTATGAAATATTCAGCTAGTATTTTTTTAAGATATTGTACAAGGTATCGCGTTCAATCGGGATTCGTCCTGCTTCCTTAATCATTTTGATAAATGATTCTTTAGGTACCATTTGTGTGGCATGTGAGCCGGCGGAGTGAAATATCTCTTCCTCCATCACCGTTCCGTCTAGATCGTCTACCCCGAAATTTAGAGAAACCTGTGCAAGTTTTTGGCCAATTGCCAGCCAAAAAGCTCTGATGTGTGGAAAGTTATCAAGCATTAGTCTGGCAACAGCTAATATTTTTAAATCGTAGATGCCAGTCGTTTCGCCGGATAGGTTATACTCAGCAGCCAGCTTAGTATTATCCGGATGAAAGGAAAAGGCAAAAAACGAATTAAAGCCCTGCGTTTTATCCTGCAGATCACGTAGTTTTAGCAAATGGTCAATAATATGTTCTGGCTTCTCAATGTGACCATAAATAATCGAGGCATTGGATTTCATCCCGAGGCGATGAGTAATTTCATGAATCGCAAACCAGCGGTCGGAATCAGTTTTATGGCCGGAAATGATCTCTCTAATCTCACTGGCGAATATTTCTGCACCTCCGCCAAGAATAGACCCTAAACCGGCATTCCTTAAACGATCAAGGGTTGCCTCAATCGACAAATCGGCAATTTTCGCTATGTAGTCAATTTCTACTGCGGTAAAGGCCTGTACATGAATAGCCGGATTATGCTTTTTGATCAGCTCGATCATTTTTTCATAATACTCAAATGGCAGTTTAGGATTAACTCCGCCTACCACGTGGATTTCTGTGAAGCCTTTATCCGTTAGCCCAATAACCTTTTTCTCAATCTCTTCTAAGGTTAGGGAGTAGGCTTTAGGATCATCTGGTTTTAAACCAAAGGCGCAGAGTTTACAACCTAAATAGCAGACATTTGTGTAGTTGAGATGAGTGTTGATAATAAAAGAAACATAATCATTATTTTTTTTCTCCCGCACATGATTAGCCATTTGCCCAAGTGCCAGAAGGTTGTTTGATTTTAGCAGGCGAACTCCATCTTCAAAAGAAAGCCGTTCTCCTTGTTCAACCTTTTGCTGGATATCCCTTAGCTCTATATCTTTATTGACGGACATAACTGATCCACTCCTAAATTAGATTTACATTCTGGTGGAGTTATTCTCCTTTTGAATGAAGTTTCACCTTATCTATTATAAATCTCTGAATAAGATTGGGCAAGCAATTAGGGACAAACTAGAAGTGAATGGGAAGTCATATCTAGCATGTAGGAATGAAGATTGACAAAGCTTCGGTTGCTCTGCTATAATCGAATATATACGAATATACGTTTGGATTCCAAGATAACAATTACTGGGATTTTAAGGGGAGGGTTAAATGGAAAATGAGTTGCTAAAGGAGATTGAGAGGTTACGTGAAGAGATGGTCAAAATGAGTGATGAGCTAGGAATAAATCATCCGTTAATCTTAAAGTTAAGTCAAAAAATTGATCTTCTCCATGTGCAATTGACAAGAGAGCAAATGGAACTGAGATATAAACAGAAAAAGCTCAGGGGAGATTCTATTTTGGAAAAGAGCCTGCACGCCGAGAATTATCACGTTACTAGACACCGTACAGTAATAGCCTAAGTTGCTGAAACCTCCTCGACTGCTATTAAATGATCTTTTCCGCAGCTAGGGCATGAGGCTAGATGAAGGCATTTATGCGTTTGCAAGTCCGAATAACCATTGGTCATTCTTAAATCATCTATTTCTCGATAAGGTGAATATGGGTCATAGGTTTGTTCCAAACGACCATAGTCGTCTAAAAAATGCTGGCAATATTGACAACTTGCCTCGAGAGCCTTTAATCCATTACAAACAGGGCATAAATAAGACATAGCGGAAAACCTCCTGATCTAAATATTTTTGCTAAGTTGCTTCTGCTTTCTGGTTGCTAGATAGTTATATTTTGCGATAAAAAGAGCTGGCTTATACAAAAAACCACTTCCGAAGAAGTGGTTTAAATTTACTAACCAAATGATTGGTTGACCCTGTGCTTATGCTTAATGTTTGTGAGTTGGTTGAACGCGCTCATCAGGGTTAATAAAGTGTTTAGCATTATTTACTGCCGTTGGTGCTTCTCCAAAACCGGCAGCGATTAATTTAATCTTTCCCTCGTATCCAGCAATATCGCCAGCCGCGTAAATTCCATCAATATTCGTCTTCATCGTTGAATCGACAATTATTTGACCATTTTCAATTGTTAGACCCCATTCGGCAATTGGACCTAAGGATGATACAAATCCAAAATTAACAATTAAATCATCAACCTCGATAACCTGCTCATCTTCACCTTTTGGAGCAGCGATCGTAACCTTTTCGATTTTTTCGTCAGTTCCTTCAAGTTTTGTAATAACTCTAGGAACAATTACTTTAACCTTAGAATTGTATAAGTTCTCTACGGTGTGCTCATGGGCACGGAACTTGTCCCGACGATGAATAATCGTAATTTCTTTAGCAATATTTTCAAGCATCAACGCCCAGTCTACAGCCGAATCTCCACCGCCAAATAAGAGAACCTTGCGGTCACGGAAGATTTCTAAGTCACTAACAAAGTAATGAAGATTTTTTCCTTCATACTGTTCAGCGTTATCAAGCTCCAGCTTACGAGGTTCAAATGCGCCAATACCAGCAGTAACAATAATTGCTTTACTTAAGTGTGAACCTTTGTTAGTAGTAAGTAAAAAGGTTCCATCCTCAAGCTTCTGGACATTTTCCACTTTTTCTTCAAGATTGATTTGTGGTGAGAACTGCATAGTTTGTTCTTGCAAGCGCTTAACTAAGTCGCCAGCAAGTATTTTTGGGAAGCCAGCCACATCATAAATATATTTTTCTGGATACAACGCAGCAAGCTGACCGCCTAATTGCGGCATACTTTCGATAAGCTTTACAGAGGCTCCACGCATTCCTGCATAAAATGTGGCAAACAGCCCGGCAGGACCTCCGCCAATAACGGTAATTTCATAAACCTTCTCATCTTTATTCATATTCTCTCTTCCCCACCTTCGCAAGTAATTTACATATTCCTAGTCCATTATAAACTTTGAAAAGACTAAATTAAAGACTGTTGATAAAAAAACTTATTAACTTGAAGGATTTCCGAGAAATTTATTGAAGCTATTATTTGACACAAAGGAGGTTTGTTAAATAAAATAATAGTATAGTTAATTTAACCGCAAGCATAAATAATATATATCCATATATAAGGAAAAACTTTGAAGTGAGGAGTTACAAAAGAGATGAAACTTTCTTCGCGGGGTCACTATGGACTTCAGGCTATGGTTTACTTAGCAAGAACAGGGCTTAAAAAACCAATTCCTTTAAAAAGAATCGCTAATGATGAACATATACCTGAACAATTTTTGGAGCAGATTTTTGTGGATTTACGGAAAGCCGGCTTAGTTAATAGCGTAAGAGGATCTCGAGGCGGTTATCACTTAGCAAATAATCCTGAGCAAATGTCTGTTGGCGATATTGTTCGTGTACTTGAGGGTTCTATAAAAATAATCGATTGTATAGAAGATGAAGATGGCGATTGTTGCGAAAAAACTGAGGATTGCTCGACCAAATTGGTTTGGGATAGAGTCAGAAGCTCAATGAACTCAGTTCTTGACGGACTAACTTTGGCAGATTTAACGGTTGGGGGAAAAAATATCATTGAAAGCTTGTAGGAAATCGCACTATGTTTGAGTAATTCGCTCAAGTGTAGTGCTTTTTTTGTACTATTAATCTTCGGTTTCAACAAGACCCCCACCTCAACCAAGTCTTCTTTATTATATTTGGACATATAAATTAGGGATTGCGGGTTTTTTAGGCATGTCCGACTTCTAAGTTAAAATTTTCTATAAAAAAGCTGTACAAAAATATTTTTTTCAGATAGAATAAACAAGGTTTTGTTTTTGTGTGGAAAAATTTTCTTACATCTTTAGTGTATAAATAGAATAATTAATGGAAAAGATGTAAGCTAGGAGAGGAGGTAGATATGATGTCTACCAAGAGTAAGCAGCGAGTCAAGAAAATTACTATAATCTTGCTCGGTGTCTCATCCGTTGCTACATTAGGGATGGTAGCCTCTAACGGGGATTTATCAGCTAATGATGATTTAGCAACAGAGCCTAACTCACCCGATACCGCTTACGCAAACGTATTGAATAATGGTGTGCAAACTGGTGAAGCTGTAGAAGCAATAGCTCAAAATATGAATATCGACCAAGGTTTGAAAGATTCTCCGCCAGATGGTGAAAAGGCGGCAAATGAAATCTTGATTCCTAACCTTGAACAGTATGAAAAGGTTCGGGTTTTGGCAACAGGTTATACTGCTGGACCAGAATCAACCGGAAAAGATCCATCCCATCCGGAGTATGGAATTACCTATTCTGGAGTATATGTTCGTCGAGATATTAATGCTGTTTCTACCGTGGCCGCCGATATAAGTATTTTCCCATTAGGAACAATACTATATATTCCTGGTTACGGATATGGAATTGTTGCAGATACCGGTGGAGCAATAAAAGGTAAAAAGATTGACCTTTACTATGAAACCGTTGATGAAGTCTATGATCAATGGGGTAAAAAAAGTGTTGATGTTTACGTAATAAAACGCGGAGATGGAAGAGTTACAGAATCTATCTTAGATCAATACTTTGTGGATCAACATAATAGAATCGCAGTAGCAAATGTTGCTGGCTAGGCAAGGAGATAAACTTCCTTGCCTTTTTTGTCTTTATCTTTTTTTAAGAACATATATAATTAAGAGCAGGAAAAGAAGAAAAAACGGGGGGGATTAAAAGCATGATAAAAATTAAACTTACAAAAAGCTCAATATTAGAGCAAAAAACTGATTTGCTTGTAGTAGGTTTTTATAAAAATTCTAATAAGCCGGAAGGATTATTAGCTGAACTGGATAATTTGCTGGAAGGAGCGATACTGGATCTGATCCAGCAAGGGGATATCACCGGCAAACATCAAGAAGTTACAATATTACATACTTTTGGCAAGCTTCCGGCTAAGAGGCTTTTGGTAATTGGGCTAGGAGAAGAAGCTAAATTCGATCATCAGCAGCTAAGAGAAGCAGCCGGCACAGTGGTTAAAACCGGACTGAAGCTAAAGGTCAAAAAGATCTGCTCTGTACTATTAGGACTTAATAACCCGAATATTCATGAGCATCATCTTACACACTCGTTTGCTGAGGGGGCTTATTTGGCTGATTATCATTTCGTTGGGTATAACTCCGAGAAAGAGAAAAGAGAAGAGATAGAGCAGATTGATCTATTTGCTGATAAGATAACTGAGGAAATGCAATTTGGTTTGGAGTGCGGAACAGCATATGCTCTGGGCACTAATTTTGCCAGAGATTTGACAAACACCCCAGCCAATATGCTGACTCCCACTCAGATGGCAGAGAAAGCCATGAGGTTGCTAAACGCTTCGGGATGGAGTATGAGGTTCTGGAGAAGGCAGAGATGCAACGCTTAGGCATGGGCGGTCTCTTAGCTGTAGCAGAAGGTAGCGAACAACCACCAAAAATGATCGTTATAAAATATCGAGGCAAGGAGATTTGGGATAATGTCTTAGCTTTCGTCGGTAAAGGATTAACCTTTGATTCAGGGGGTATTTCTTTAAAGCCCGGTCAAGGAATGGAACAGATGAAAATGGATATGGGTGGCGGAGCAGCTGTTTTAGGGGCGATGGAGGCTATTGGACGTTTAAAACCCCGAATCAATATTCTGGCAGTAATCCCTGCCACAGAAAATATGCCTTCCGGCAAAGCACTAAAGCCCGGTGATGTTATTACTACGATGAGTGGAAAAACGATTGAGGTAATAAATACAGATGCCGAGGGCAGATTGATCCTTGCTGACGGAATAACTTATGCGAAAAAATTGGGTGCAGAGCGGATTATTGATTTAGCAACCTTAACCGGAGCGGTTGTAGTCGCACTAGGGGGCGTTGCTACAGCGGTGATTACCAATGATGAAGCTTTTTATGCAGATTTTCAGAAGTCTGCAAAAAAAGCCGGAGAAAAGATCTGGCAATTACCTGCCTTTGAAGAATATAAGGAATTAATTAAGAGCCCGTTGGCTAATCTAAAAAATTCAGCCGGACGTCAAGCAGGGACGATTACAGCAGGCTTATTTGTAGGAACCTTTGCGGAGGAGACTCCGTGGATTCATTTGGACATTGCTGGTACGGCTTGGGTAGATAAGGATTCTACGCTTACTCCTAAAGGAGCCAGCGGAGTGATGGTTCGCTCCTTGGTTCAGATTGCCAAATACTATGCCAAGCATGGAATGAATTAAATCAGCTTAAAGTAAAGTTAAATCAGATGGAGACTTACTCCATCTGATTCTAGATTTATCACTTAAGCTCCAGCAGAGATTTCTGTACAGTCACCAGTACATTTAAGTTACTTGGTTTTTTTATTTGGAGAAAATTTCTTAGCAATCTCTTTTGCCTCAGTCATCTCATCATAAAGACCTTTATTATCCGCATTTACTCGTAATTTTTGCGGAGCACGATATTTATTCTCACCCATGGTATAATCCCCTCCCTTCAAAATATTTCTACTTCGCCGACTCACATCATTGCCGAAATAGATCGTTGTGCTCGAAGAGTGCTCCCTTCAAAATATTTCTACTTCGCCGACTCACTTCTCAGCTTAGAAGTTAGATTTGCCATAAGAAGCGACTTTTGGGAGTTGCTTTTCTACAAATTTTTCATTCAGGAAAAGCAACGGACGACGGAGCTCGTTGGCAAATCTAACTTCGTTTGAAATATGATCGTTGTGCTAAGTGATTGCCCTCTTCAAAAATATTTCTTATTATATTTTTAGCTATTCAAAGAATTTTAATGTAAAGCTTTACTTTGCATTAATCTTTCGATTTATTTCCAAGTTGACAATATCCGTCTATCCGGGTACATTATTAACTGTCGGTGAAAAAAATCGATTCTTTCAGCATAAAAATCCCTATAAAAAAATGAAAGGGGAAAATGGTTTATGCAACAGATTAATGAATTTCGAGAGAAAATTATGTCAAAGGAAATCAGCTCACTGATAGTCCCAAGAGACCAAGTTATGTTTGTCCGCTCCAAATGGACATTGGCTCAGGCTTTGAGCAAACTGATGGAATCAGGCTGGTCATCTGTTCCCGTACTTGATGATGATGACAGAGTTGAAGGTATTATTAGTAAAACATTAATTTTAGAGCATGCTAGATTAGAAAAAGTACCGTATTACCATGATTTTCAAAGAAAATTTGTTCGGGAATCAATGAAAAGAGATGCACCAACACTTAGCGAAGATACTATCTTGAGATATGGTGTAGAGTTGCTTGTAGATTGGCCGTACTTACCAATAATCAATCAAAAGAAAACATTTACAGGTATTTTAACTAGACGTTCCGTCTTAGATTATCTATTAAAGGTTTTTTATAATGAGCTATAAATACTCCCCCACTTACAGCTCTTTATAGGGGTCTCCGGCAAAGCCTATTCTGAGAGAATAGGCTAGATCCCTATTCACAGCAACCAAGTCACTTCTGTCCAATTGGCTAAAGGCTGTTTTCCCCAGACTGATCACTGCTAATTTCATTTCCTCAATGCTGGATTGCAGAAAATTAGCCAAATTTTTTGCCCCTTGATCAATATCTAATTCTTCGGTAAGCTTTCCGTTATGTAAAAATAGCTGTGGAGGAGTATAAAACGGTAAAACCTTTTCAATCTGCGTTTGGGCAAGTGCTATCAAAGCAATTGTGCCAATGTAAACAGCGTCTGCCCCCAAGGCATAGGCTTTCAGAAATACACCGGGGTTTTTCATTCCACCGGCAGCGATAACCTGATACTTATCTCTTACACCTCGCTCCTCCAAAAATCGGACGGTTCTAGCTAAACCGTAGATCGTGGGCAAGCCAGTATGGTCTTGTAGCATTGCTTCGGCAACGGCTGTTCCTCCCTCAGCTCCGTCAATTACTATATAATCAACAGGTGTCTGAATAATTACTTCTAACTCCTTTTCAATAAAGTGATTTGCAGCTATTTTTATTCCGATGGGAACATCATAAGCCTCTTTTAACTGGTGTAGTAAAGCGATTACGTCCTTTGGATGATTTATTCCTTTCAAGCGAGAGTGCCATGTTGCATCCTGCCCCTTTGCTAAGCGCCAAGTTTTTCTTAAATGCTCATCAATCTCCTCAGCCTTTTTGGTAGATGGAGTTGCCCCTCCGTAAGCCCCTTGTCCAAGCTGTACTTCAATCGCATCCAGTTTTTGCAAATCCTCACTTGTCATGAGATTTGCCCTGTTCAATTGCCCAATTAAATGGTCGGCATTGCTTCGCTCTTCCTCAGCAACGGCAGATTCTCCGGTGTTTGTTGAGGTTCCTGCCAAAGAGGCTCCCTTAGCTAAAGCAATTTTAGTCTTTAAACTTAATGATCCGCCATAAGACATCCCGGTTATTAGAATCGGCATGCTTAGCTTTAAAGGTTTTTTAGCATTTGGACCAATAATAACTTGCGAATCAATAGTAAGATTATCAGCAGTGGGCATTGAAAATAATTGTCTGGAATTCAAATATAGGTGATCCCAATTTGAATGGTTAATCGGGCTTCCGAAGGGACGTAAAAGTGAAGTGCCTGTTTGTGCGCGTAACCCTGCCTCAATTAATGAAGCAACACCAATTTTTTGTGTTACAGTCAGCCCCTCAAGATAATTATTATCGTACGGTTCTGTCAGCATCTTATGAACCATTTCATCAGACATACTATTTATTAGGCGGTTAAACAAAAACTCCAACATAACACACACATCCTTTAAAAATATTTTAACAACGACGAAACGGCAACTTCTTCTAGTATTCCGCAAAGGTCAACAGTTAATTCCTCACCTGAAGGGAATAGCGAATTTCTTATCAGATTAGGTTAAATGGGCAGATCTAAAAAGCCTTTTTAAGGCTAAATACCCAATCATGATAACAAACAAAATCATAAAATAAAGCGAGAATTATTTAGATGGAGTTGTTAATAAATAAATTAAAAAAATATGAGGTAATGAGTATGGGGAAAGGAGAGGAAGCTTTGTCAACACCTCTAATTTTGAAAAAGCCAGTAATTGCGATTACAGGAAGTGCTGGAAAGACGACTACAAAAGAGATGCTTGCTGCAATTTTAATGCAAAAATGGAAAATCTTAAAAACGTCAGGTAACGCCAACGCACCAAGGCATACCGCAATGTATCGGGGGAAAATTAGTCCTTCACATAAAGCTATTGTCTTAGAATATGGAATGTCTCATCATGGGCAAATAAAGAGAAGCTGTTTAATAATTCAGCCAAACATTGGGATTGTCACCAACGTAGGCACAGCCCATGTAGGTAATTTTAAAGGGGATATTAAGGGAGTTGCCAACACCAAGTCAGACTTAATCCGTTATATGAAGTCAACCGGATTACTATTGTTAAACGCCGACGACGAAAACTCCAAATTGCTTGATACCAAAAAATTTAAAGGAAAAATCATCTATGTAAGCCAAAAGGGAAATGCAGACTATATTGCTGAACAGATTAAGTATACTTCTCGAGGAATGAGCTTTTTCACGAAAATAGATAATCAAAAATATCAATTTACTATACCGATATTCGGTGCACATAATGTTTATAATGCTTTATTTGCGATCGCTACAGCTTATCATTTGGGATTTAAGCCTGAAGAAATCCAGAAGGGTCTACGCTTGTATAAAAGACCTAGTAGAAGGTTGACTATTTATAGGTTGAAAAATGGCATAACGCTGATTGACGATACCTTTAGTGCCAACCCGAATGCTGTTAAGGCAGCTATAGACGTAATGACTAATATTAGCAATGGTCAAAAAATCGCTGTCTTAGGGACGATGCTGGAAATGGGCAGTTATACCGTAAAAGGGCATATGGAGATAGGCAGATATTTGGCAGATAAAAATATTGATAAGTTATATACGTACGGTAAATTAGCGAAGTATATCGGTCAAGGGGCAATTGAAGCCGGCTATCCAAAAGAAAAAGTAGTTAATTATCTTGATCAGCTAAAGCTTATTAGGGCGTTATTAAGAGAGGTAAAACCGAATACCACAGTCCTTTTAAAGGCTTCTCATGGCATGAATCTAAATTATTCAGTTAAGGCCTTAGCCGAATATTCTCCAAAAAAAATCGAAAATAAATAATTAAAGGGGCGGTTTTTTTGATTTTAGATCAAATGAAACCTCCCTTTGCTTTTCTTTAAAGCGCATTTAAAGGTGATTCACTTTTGATTTCGCCTCGCTCTATATAGAGAATCTTATCTCCCAGTTTTTTGGCTTCTTCATAATCATGGGTAACTAACAGGACTGGGATATTCCATAATTGATGCAAACGTAATAACTCCTCATGGCATTCTTGGCGAATTTCCGCATCTAAAGCTGAAAAGGGTTCGTCTAGAAGTAAGAGCTCAGGTTCAACTGCTAAGGCTCTCGCTAAGGCTACACGCTGCTTTTCTCCTCCAGATAACTGTTTTGGGTATTGATCTAAGAGGCGAGCTATTTTCATCACAGTAATTAACTGTTGAATTAGTTGTGAATGCATAATTGAACTGTATTTTGTGCCATAAAGGATATTGTTCTTAACAGTCATGTGCGGAAAAAGAGCATAATCCTGAAATAGATAACCGATCTTTCTTTTGGAAATGGGTAAGTTGATTCCCTTCTCGTCAAAAAATACTTTGTCATCTAAGGCGATTTTTCCCTTGTCAGGTTTAATTAGACCAGCGATGGAGTTTAGAATAGTAGTTTTTCCTGATCCGGAGGCTCCGAATAAAACAGTTATCTCCGAGGTTATAGTAAAGTTCACATCCAGAATTAATCCGGCTATTTTTTTATAGATAGTTACGTTAAGCATAAGAAGTCTCCTTTTATCTTCGGTTTCAACAAGACTCCCTCTTCAACCCCGTAAGAGGGAGATGTTTCAATCCTCGAAATAAGTCTCGCTAAATTCAGGTGGAGTTAAAACTCCATCTGAATAAGTCTCGCTTTATGATTCTTGTTTCTTAGCGAATCGCAAGACATTGCGTTTGCTCCACCAATTCAACCAAAAAGTTGCGCTAAAACCAATCGTCACGATAAAGATCACCCAAAAAGAGGCCTTTTCAGTATTTCCAGCCTCTACAGCGAAATAAATAGTTAGCGGAATTGTATCGGTTTTTCCAGGAATAAAGCCGGCAATCATTAAAGTTGCCCCAAACTCTCCAAGGGCTCTAGCGAAAGTTAAGATTAAGCCCGAAAGTAGCCCTGGCCACGCAAGTGGGAGAGAGATCGTTCGGAAAACCCGCCATTTTGAAGATCCAAGGGTTAAGGCGACCTGCTCTAAGCGTTCATCAATAGTTTGAAAAGCCGCAGCAGCATTTTGGTACATCAAGGGAAAAGAGACTACAACCGCAGCGAACACCGCTGCTACCCACGTAAAAATTATTTGCAGATCAAACCATTCTAAGAGGTAGCGACCAATAAACCCATTTTTCCCAAAAAGGATCAACAAACCAAATCCAACTACTGTTGGAGGAAGTACTAGAGGCAACAGAAAAAATGCTTCGAGCACTCCCTTGCCAAAAAAATCTTTTTTGTTTAGCAAACGTGCGGATAATATTCCTAAGATAAAGACGATAGCTGTTGCGATCCCGGCAACTTTTAACGAAAGGAAAAGCGGGTCAAGACTTGGTGGAAACATCTAGATATCACATCTTTTCTGTTTAATCTGCAATTTTAATTAAGGCCATATTTAGCAAAAATTAGTTTTCCCTCTTCGCTAATTAAAAAATCAATAAATAGCTCTGCAGCATTTATTTTTTTACTGGCAGCGATAATTGCCGCGGGATAAATAATTGGTTGATGCCAGCCCTCCTCAGCAATAGCCGAGATGGCAACCTTGCTGGAAATAAGAGAATCACTATAATAAACAATTCCCGCCTCCACATTTCCGGATTCAACATAGGTGAGCACCTGACGAACGTCCTTTCCGAAGACTAGCTTGTCCTTGTTTTCCTCCCATAGATTTAGTTTTTCCAAAAGTTCTTTAGCATACTTGCCGGCTGGCACACTATTGGGTTCACCAATTGCCAGATTACTAACAGAGGCGTAATCGAAATTCTGAAAAGTGGTCAGAGAAGGATTCTGGTCTTTGTTAACTATAAGTACCAGCCTGTTACTAGCAAAGTTTACCCTTGAGCCGGTAATGATCATTCCTCTATCGGCTATTTGATCCATGTAACTCTGGTTGGCAGATAAAAAAACATCTATAGGTGCACCTTGCTCAATTTGTTGGACAAGTTTGCCTGAGCTTGCTAGATTAAGGCTTATTTTAATGTTTGGATGTTGATTAGTAAAGGCGACGTTAATCTCTTCAAGAACACTTGAGAGACTGGAGGCGGCAGAGACAGTCAGTTCAATTGGCTCTTCCTTTTCAGTTGAGCTGCAAGCAGTCCCCAATAGGGAGAATAATATAAGGATTAAGAATACTTTCTTGTACATAAAATCACATCTTTCATGGGTTTATCTTAAGTGGTTGATCAAAAATAAAAAAGCTACTATTGTCAAAGAAAATAACAATAGCAGCTTTAGCTATTAATTATATTTTCCTTTCCAACGGGAGGCCTAGTCGTTTCCCACTAAACCCTAAACGGCTTGATAGCTCATAGCATAAGCTTTAGATCTACCAGCTCGGAAAATAGATAATAATATCGTGTTTATCTATCTTATTTTAGTATATTTTTAGCATAATGTAAACCTTGCCTGATAACTTTTTATAGATAAAGGATATCGATAATCTGCCTATTATAAATTGACACATAGCGTTTATCTAAGGTAAAATCAACTTGTTGTGACTAATATTTTTTTCTAAAGATATGAAAACGTTTTTTTTGTCAGGTCTTTGTGTTAGGGGAATTTTCACAATATTCATAGTTTTAAAAAGTCGACGAAGTAGAAATATCATTTATAGGAGGCACCCTTCGAGCACAACGATAATATTTCAAACGAAGTTAGATTTGCCATAAGTAGCGACTTTTGGGAGTTGCTTTTCTACAACTTTTTCATTCCAGAAAAGCAACGGACGACGGAGCGCGTTGGCAAATCTAACTTCCAACCTGAGAAGATAAGTCGACGAAGCAGAAATATCATTTATAGGAGGCACCCTTCGAGCACAACGATAATATTTCAACGATGAAGAAAAATCGACGAAGCAGAAATATCATTTATAGGAGGCAACGATGAACAGAACTGTCAATTTACTTAGGGAGTTTTCAGTACCTTTAATAGCCGGTGTTGTTGTAGCTTTATTCTGGGTTAATCTTAATCCGGAAGGTTACCACAAATTTTTGGAGCATAATTTTATTGCCGGGATTAACTTTGAATTTTTAGTTAACGATATTTTTATGGTTTTATTCTTTGCTATTGCTGCAGTAGAGATTACGCAGAGCTTACTGCCTGGGGGAGATCTTAATCCAATCAAAAAAGCTGTCAACCCTTTGATGGCTACCCTTGGAGGAGTGCTTGGACCTGTTGCAATCTACTTCTTACTTAATGCGCTGATTGGTGATCCGAGTTATACTAATGGTTGGGGGATACCGACAGCTACCGATATTGCCTTAGCTTGGCTGATTGCCAGATTTGTTTTCGGAGAAAAACATCCGGCTGTCTCCTTTTTATTGCTGTTGGCAATTGCCGATGACGCAATTGGTCTGATAATTATTGCTGTTTTTTATCCAGATCCATTTAATCCGGTCGCTCCGGCTTGGTTATTACTTACTTTGGCTGGAATGGCTGTTTCCTTAGTACTGAGGAAGGCGAAGGTTGCTAGCTACTGGCCATATTTAATTCTTGGGGGTACACTAAGCTGGATTGGCTTGCATAATGCTCATTTACATCCGGCGCTTGCTCTTGTAGTGATAATTCCCTTTTTACCTCATGCACCGTATGAAAGAGGTCATCTATTTGAAGATACTCACGGGGATCATACAACTTTAACAAGATTTGAGCATGAATGGAAAATTTTTGTTGATTTTGGCTTATTTATGTTTGGCTTAGCTAATGCTGGTGTCGAGTTCTCGGAGATCGGCACAGCAACTTGGCTGGTTTTTGTTTCCTTAGTGGCAGGGAAGGTTTTAGGTATTTTCGGATTAGGAACCTTAGCTCAAAAACTTGGTTTTCCACTGCCGGAAAAGATGGGGCGCAAGGAACTCTTTTTGGCTGGTATAGTTGCTGCTTTAGGTTTAACAGTTGCTCTATTTGTGGCGGGAGCAGCATTTACCGACCCAGTGATTCGCGGCGCTGCAAAGATGGGAGCGCTATTCTCGGCATCTATTGCACTTATAGCGATTATTCTTGGTAGAGTGTTAAGAGTAAAAAAAATCAACTAAATAATTTTGTATTTAGTTATTAGAGGCTGGATATATCAGCCTCTTTTTCATTTGGAAAATCGCCAGCTGTTTCTCAACAGTCCAGTAAATCAGATTGAAAAAGCAAAAAGTACCGTCCCCCTTCGTTTCTGTAGCTTTCCATCGCTTCATCATCCGGCTTCCGTTTTCCTTAAAGCAAAAAGTACCGTCCCCTTTGATTGATTCCATTTTTTGTGCAACTAGTCTTCGCTATTTGCACTGTAATAATAGTAATAAGAGGGCGGATATTCGTCCAAATATGGAGATTTTGTGGACGTTTTGTGAACATGCTGTTAATTTGGGCGCTGACGTAATATTCTTAAAATTATATATATTATATTAAATATTAACTGTGAGGTAAGGTTGACTTTTTTTAAAGAGGTAATCAGGCTTTGGCAACAATGAAAACGCTTCATACTTTAAGGGAGGGGGAAGTTTTTTAATGATCAGGAGTATGTGCCCGGAGGAATATCCGATAACACTGTATTTGAACGAAAAAGCTATAGCTACTTATCAATTAACTAAGCAGGATTTAGAGGATTGGGCAATAGGTTATTTATTTACCGAAGGGATTATTGACTCGCTAAATGATCTGAAAGGTTTGCAGATATTCATAGATAGAAACCGAATATATGCTGAGCTAACTAGTGATTTTGATCTAGAAGTATTTATGAAAAGAAAGAAGAATTTCACGGCTGGCTGTGGGACTGGGCTAACTTTCTTTTCCATGACAGATATTCGCAAATTCTCCAAAGTAGAAAGCAATATTAAAACAACCCTCTCATACCTTTTGAAAAAAAGGACGGAATTTGCTCAGAAATCGCCGATGTATTTGGAAACAGGCGGAATGCATGGGGCATGTCTAGTGGAGCCGGATGGAAAAATTACGGTTCGCGAGGATATCGGGAGGCATAATGCCGTAGACAAAATTATTGGCTTTGCCTTACGTCAGGGATTAGACCCGAAGAATTTAATTTTAATTACCACTGGGAGAATCTCTTACGAGATGCTCTCTAAGTCTGCTCGTTTTGGAATTGGCGTCTTAGGCTCTAGAACTGCTGCTACAAAACAGGCAGTTCAGCTCGCCAAGTTCTTAAATATTGATGTAGTTGGGTATATTCGGGGCAAAATGGCTACTATCTATACTACGACCGGACGAATCCAAGATGATTTGAAGGAAGTGGTATTTGGACAACTCTATAAAAAGGGGGGAATATCTTAAAAGAGTTGATTTTAGTATATAAAGAGATATTTTTTTAAAACAAACTGATGGGAGAAAGGAAAGGTTGAAGGTATGCATGATTTTTCGCGTAGGCACTTTTTAAAATTGTCTGGGGCTACCGCTGTAACCTTAGCAGTAGTAGAATTAGGTTTTAATTCTGTAGAAGTTCAAGCAAAAACAAAAGAATTAAAGATTACCAATGCCCAAACAACACCAACAATTTGTCCTTATTGTGGCGTTGGTTGCGGAATTTTAGTTCACACTAAAGAAAATAATGTTATTTATACTGAAGGTGATCCTGATCACCCAATTAATCAAGGAACACTCTGTAGTAAGGGAACAGCTCTTCGGAATGTTTTCACTTCTGAAAAAAGGTTGCAACAGCCTTTATATCGGGCTCCTGGTAGCGATAAGTGGGAAGTGAAGAGTTGGGACTGGATGTTTGATACAATAGCCAACAAGGTCAAAACTTTGCGGGACAAGACTTTTATCACCGAAGAAAAAGGACTTACTGTAAATAAAACGGAGGCCATAGCTTGTCTTGGCGGAGCTGCTCTGGATAATGAGGAAACTTATCTTTTGGTTAAATTTATGAGAGGGCTTGGTCTGAATTACATTGAACACCAAGCACGGATATGACATAGCTCTACGGTTGCCGGTCTGGCACCATCATTTGGACGTGGAGCGATGACAAATCATTGGAACGATATTCAGCACACTGATTGCGCTTTAATAATTGGAGCTAATCCAGCGGAAAATCATCCAATGAGCTTTAAATGGCTACAAAAAGCTCGAGAAAACGGTGGGAAGATAATTTCTGTCGATCCCCGCTTTACCCGTACTTCTTCACAAGCAGATCTTTATGGAGCTTTGCGCTCTGGAACAGATATCGCCTTTATTGGCGGATTAATCAGTTACGCTATAGAGAACAAGCTGTATCATCACGATTATGTAGCTAAATATACTAACGCTTCCTTTTTAGTTAACGAGAATTTTTCCTTTAATGACGGTATATTTTCTGGATACAATGAAGCTACTCGTAGTTATGACCGTAGTACATGGACATTCCAAACCGATGAAGAAGGTAAAATTAAGAGAGACGAAACATTAACACATCCGCGGACAGTTTTTCAATTGTTGAAGAAGCACTATTCGCGTTATGATGTAGATACTGTTACTTCAGTTACAGGTACTGATAAAGAGGCATATTTGCAGATTGCTGAAACCTATTGTGGCACTGGTGCTGCAAACAAAACTGGTACGATTATGTATGCGATGGGTACAACTCAACATACAGTAGGTACCCAAAATGTTCGCAGTTATGCAATGCTGCAATTGCTCTTAGGTAATATTGGTCGCCCCGGTGGCGGAGTAAACGCTCTTCGTGGCGAGTCCAACGTACAAGGCTCGACAGACTTTGCCTTATTATCGCATATCTTGCCAGGTTATTTAGGAGCACCGACTGCTGCTGGGAAGCATAATACCTTACAGGATTACTTAAAGAATGAGACACCTAGTGCCGGTTATTGGGTTAATAAGCCTAAATTTATGGTTAGCTTACTAAAGGCTTTTTATGGTCCGAATGCCACTGCAGAGAATGAATTTGGATATCAATTCTTACCAAAGGGGAATAAAAATTATACACATATCTCCTTGTTTGAAGCGATGCACAATAATGAAATCAAAGGAATGTTTGCCTTTGGTCAAAATCCTGTTGTCGGCGGACCAAATGCTGGAAAAGAGCAGGAAGCACTATCCAATCTTGATTGGTTAGTTGCTGTTGACCTTTGGGAGACAGAAACAGCTTCTTTCTGGAGTAAAGAAGCCGGAGCAAATCCAGCGGAAATCAATACTGAAGTCTTCCTGCTTCCTGCTGCCGCCTCCTTTGAAAAAGAGGGATCGATAACAAATAGTGGGCGCTGGATGCAGTATCGTTGGAAGGCGATTGATTCCAAGGGCGAGGCCAAATCAGACCTGGAAATTCTTAATACATTGGCAAAAAGAGTGAAAAAGCTTTATGCTACAGGATCAGGTGCCAAGGATCTGCCAATTAATGCTCTTGATTGGAATTATGGCTCTGGTGACCACCCAGATATTGATTTAGTTTGTCGAGAAATCAATGGTTACGATACTGTAACTGGTAAGCAAGTACTTAACTTTACCAAGCTGAAGGACGATGGAACAACCTGTAGTGGAAACTGGATTTATAGTGGCTTCTACCCAGAAACAGGTAAAAACCTCTCGCAAAGACGCGATAGTAAAGATACTGGAATGAGCAACTATTTAAATTGGTCCTTCTCATGGCCGGTTAACCGGAGAATTTTGTATAACCGTTCTTCCGCAGACTATAATGGTCAGCCATGGAGCAAGGGTAAAGAGGTTATCTGGTGGGATGAGTCTGCCCAAAAGTGGGTGGGCTACGATGTACCGGACTTTGCAGGAACAAAGGCTCCATCTGCAGCAGGAGGAAAAGATCCGTTTATCATGTTAAAGGATGGTGTAGGTTCAATATTTGGCCCTGTAAATGAAGGACCATTCCCTGAACACTATGAACCATATGAAAGCCCGATCCCTAATGCTTTGTCCAGTATAGAGCTAAATCCGGTAGTTAAGATCTGGACCGGAAAGCGCAATGAAAAAGGAGAGAGAGATC
>Ga0209347_1003181_pt1 | contig 19763 bp, 11 predicted proteins | sample AutmiccommuBRH23_FD_187382 | JGI IMG/M metagenome (GOLD analysis project Ga0209347, IMG submission 187382) | Deep subsurface microbial communities from Mt. Terri, Switzerland - Autotrophic microbial communities BRH/23 (SPAdes) (version 2) | ecosystem: Environmental > Aquatic > Deep subsurface >...
TAATTCTTGCTTTCACCCCTGAAATTGCAGAAGGGATTTCAACATAGTTTGGTAACGTATTGTATAAGCCGCCTTCTTTAACCGGTTGGTTTTTCCAAGAAATTCTAAACAAGTTAATGGGGTCAACGTCCCATAAACCAGTCTTCTTTAACTTCTCTTTTACTGTTGCAGGTATCTTATTTGGGTCCTTCATCTGAGCCAGGGTAGGGATAACGACGTTTTTTTCTTGAACACTCTGCACCGTCATTTTAAGCTGCTCTTCATTAATGGTTAAATCAATTAAGTTTCTCATTCTAACTACCCCCTTTTATCGAAGCACGATGTTCGAGGCTCGAGGCTCGAGGCTCGAATGTTATGCTTCATTTTAAGTACTTTTTCGCATCAAGTAAAAACTAAGAAAATGAACTCGTTCAACTAAAGTTGAACATCGAGACTTCGGTGACGCAAGCTTCCGGTGGGAGGTTCGCCGAAGGCACAGATCGTGCATAGTGCCTCGTATCCTGCCTTACCCCTCGTTCATCATGCCTCGAACTTCGCGCACCGCATTAGTTTTTCGAGCGAAGGTTCGACTTTGATGGGCTCACCCACGGCTTTAATAGCATTCTGGACATCCTTTAACCCATTACCGGTGACAATAGAAACCACTTTTTCGTCGGCTCCGATAACCCCTTTTTCTACCAGAACTTTAAGCCCAGCCGTGCCTGTCACACCAGCCGGTTCTCCAAAAATGCCACTGGTTCTGCCCAGTTCGCGCATCGCCTCCAAAATAGCTTCATCAGATACAGCAATCATCGTGCCACCCGATTCACGAACGGCATTTAAGGCCTTATCTGGATTGCGCGGCACACCAACTGCAATACTATCAGCAATTGTGTTCTCTTCCTTAGGAAGCCAAGGGCGATCTTCCAAGAAAGCATCAACGAGAGGGCAACAACCTGTAGACTGAACTCCGGCAATTTTAGGCAAGCGTTCGATCCACCCAGCATTGTAAAGATCCTTAAAACCTTTCCAAACCCCTGCTATAGTGCACCCGTCCCCGACGGAAAGAATTACCCAATCAGGCACTTCCCAGTTCAATTGCTCAGCGATCTCCAAAGCAACAGTCTTCTTTCCTTCGACTAAGTAAGGATTAATGGCCGCATTTCGATTGTACCAACCAAAGCGCTCAATCGCCTCTGCCGAAAGTCGGAAGGTGTCTTCATAAGACCCTTGAACACTAATCACCGTGGCTCCAAAGATCAGTAATTGAGCGATCTTTCCTTGAGGCGCACGGCTGGGTACAAAGATAACGCTCTTTAGACCCATGGCTGCAGCGCTTCCAGCCAAGGATGAAGCAGCATTACCCGTTGAAGAAGCGGCTACCGTCGGAGCCTTTTCCTCCACTGCCTTAATAACTGCAATGATCGAAGCCCGATCTTTCAAGGAAGCAGTGGGATTCTGTCCGTCATCTTTGACATACAGGTTGCTCATACCTAAACTCTTACCCAACCCCTGTGGTTTATAAAGAGGACTCCAGCCCACTCTGAGATGGGGGCGGGCAGACTTTGGGCGAATCGGTAGAAAGGGCAGATAACGAAAGATTGAATTGTCTTTAGACTGGCTTAGTTGCTCCCGAGACGTTAGTCGATTGATTTCTTGGTAATCGTAAACAACATCCATAATGCCGCCCTTTTTGCCACACGCAGGACAGGTATACGTCCCCACTTCAGCAGGGACTTCCTTTCCACAATCAATACAGCGGAGTCCTAACACATTCTTCATCAAGATCACCTCAAATTCTATTCCAGAGTTCCTGTGCCAATTCTCTCGACCGAGCACCGATGGCTGCTTCATCAATATTTATGAGCTTTCTATCGAGCATGCACACCCGTCCATTGATGACTGTCGTTTCGACTGCCCGCCCCGCTAAGCCAAAGAGAAAATGTCCGCTCCAATTGTTCGAAGTGATTGGGGTTGGCGGCAAATAATCCACAATGATAACATCTGCCCAGGCCCCTTCAACCAATTCTCCAAAGGACCCGCCAAATAAATCCGACGCAATTTGAGGGTTATTAGTGTAAAGCATTTGTGGAACTTCACCCCAAGCCACACTTGGATCGGCTGCCGCATGTTTATGAAGAACGTTCGCAACCTTAGCACTCTCAAACATATCACACGTATACCCATCTGTTCCAAGTCCAACTTTAACCCCACGGCTTAGCATTTTTAGGACTGGTGTCACCCCGACTGCGTTCCCCATATTCGATTCCGGGTTATGCACTACTTGAGTGTGAGAGGCTTTTAGTAAATCAATTTCATGATCATCGATATGCACACAATGCACTGCGATAGTCTTCGGTCCTAAAATATCAAATTTATTGAGACGTTCAACCACTCGCAGACCGTATTTGGCGAGACTGTCTTCTAAATCTTCAACTCCTTCGGCAACATGAACATGAAAACCTGCTCCAAGACTCTTAGCTGCCTCACTACATGCAGCCAAAGTTTGATCAGATAAGGTTAACGAAGCATGGAGCCCAAACATTCCCGCAACCATGGGATCAGGGTTAGCCTGACACGCGGCAATAAAGTTGACATTTTCTTGAATACCCTCCTGGGCAACCTTATCGCCATCTCGATCTGAAACCTCGTAACAAAAAGCGGCCCGAACTCCCATTTCTTTGGCCGCCTTGGCAAGAGTGGACAAACTTCCCGTGATAGCCATTGGGCTAGCATGATGGTCAATAAGCGTCGTTGTCCCAGTTTTGATGCACTCAATTAAAGGGGTCAGCGCGCTATAATAAACGTCTTTAAGCGACAATAATTTATCGAGCTTCCACCAAAGTCCTTCTAGGATATCCCCAAAGCTTTTTGGAGGTTTACTTTTAGAATCCATTCCCCGAGCGAAGGTGCTGTAGAGATGCATATGGGTATTGATCATCCCCGGCATGATTAACTTTCCATGAGCATCGATAAACTCAGCGTCTGGAAATCGGGTCTGCAAATCTTGAGTTAAACCGATTTCAATTATCTTGCTGTCTTTAATCAGAACGCCACCCTTTGGCAGTACCTGATTACTTTTACCTAGGGTCAACAGCATCCCATTTCCAATTAGAAGCATCCATTCTCATTCCCTTTCAGTGAACTAATGATTCTTCAAATTATATTCAAATCTTTAGTAGGTCGAACCAAACTAATAGCCCCAGAGGAACACATCGCTCGGCAAATTCCACATCCTATACATTTACTCATGATAACCTGTGGAAGCCCTTCTACCAAAGAGATCGCCTGATGCCCACCGGATTGACATGCGGTATAACAATTTCCACAGCCCTTACAGACTTCTGCCCGAATATTCGAGATAAATTGTATGCCCCGTGGAAGCTGGGAATGTTCGACTAAATAAGGGAGTGACCGTCCAATAACATCCGTCAGACTATGCATTCCCTTTTCTTCCATCCAGCCTCCCAAGCCTGATTTAAGCTCTCCGATGATCCCTATGCCAAAACGCAAAACGGCGGTACAAATTTGCAAGGTGTTGGCCCCCAGCAGCAGGAATTCAGCACCATCCTGCCAAGTGGTAATTCCGCCACTCGCTGCAATATCCAGGTCCACTTTCTGCGCTATCTCTGCAGTACATCGCAAAGCAATCGGTTTCAAGGCCGGTCCAGAAAGGCCTCCATAGGTTGATAACCCGGCTACGTTGGGATAGGGAATTAAGGTCGTCAAGTTAACGCCAGTAATGCTTTTTATCGTATTTATCGCACACACTCCGTCCGCACCGCTGCGTTCTACCGCTATCGCCGTAGCAATAATATCGGAATCCTGGGCGGATAATTTGATGACAACGGGAACGTCTCCGGCTGCTTCTTTCACCCAACGTGCGATTTGTTCCGTCCCAACGGGCTCTTGAACCATGGTACATAAACCCCACTCAGCTCCATGCGGGCACCAGATACTACATTCTATGATGTCTGCACCTGCATCAACAAACCGTTTCGCCAGCGACTGCCAATCTTCCTTCGTACTGGCCATAATACTTGGGATCACAACTTTATTCGGGAAACGTTTTTTAAGGGTACGCACGTTTTGTTCGATAACTTCTACCGAATGTTCGGAAACGAGATCTATGTTTTGAAGGCCTATAAATGCGGACTCTTGTTCAATACGCCTGACCAAGGGAAAAACCCGACTTACTATACTGGAATCTACCGCGACAGTCTTTAATACTGCCCCAGCCCAACCGGCCTCAAAGGCTTGTATCAAAAGCTCGAGATGATCTGTGCTAGGAGAAGGGGCCAGAATAAAGGGGTTTTCAAGTTTAATTCCGCAATAATCTACGGATAAATCTACTGACATTTCCTAAAAACCCCTTCGATGTACTTTTTTCATAAGTAGAAGGGTACCCTGTAGGGGCAATTCATGGATTGCCCCTACCATACATATTAGCATCAAGTGAACTCGTTCAACTAAAGATAAAGGGGGGAAAGGATACACTTTCCCACCCTCTAACTTCTCAGCTGATCATTCCGGCATTATCTTTAAGATCCTCTAAATCGCCTGCTCCTTTGCTTCCATTAAAGAAAGCATTAAGGATAATTGCTGTAATTGAACCTAAGGTAATTCCACTATGCAAGATGGTCTGACTCCAATTAGGAAATAGCTTAAAGAAGTCAGGTGCCACTAAGGGAATCAAGCCAATTCCTATGCTGATAGCAACAATGAAAATATTGTTCGTGTTTTTCTCGAAATCAACTTTAGCGAGAGTCTTAATTCCACTCGCCGCCACGATTCCAAACATTGCGATCCCGGCACCACCGAGAACTGCGTTGGGCAAGGAGGCAATGATTGTGGCTAATTTAGGGATGAGGCCCATTACGACTAGGATCGCGCCGGACATCGCCACGACGAAACGACTTTTAACACCCGTTAAACCCACTAGACCCACATTCTGGGCAAAGGCCGTGTAAGGGAAAGCATTAAAAATGCCACCGATCGCCGTAGCCAAGCCATCCGCTCGTAACCCTGCAGTAAGTTCTTTTTCCCCGATCTTCTTGCCGACCATCACACCGATGGCCAGGAAATCTCCTGTCGACTCAACCATAACGACCAACATGACCAGCATCATGGCCAGAATCGCGCCCAGATCAAAGGTAGGCATACCGAAAGCCAAGGGGTAATCAATCCCTACCCACGGAGCTGCTGATACTCCCGAGAAGTTCACTAGCCCTAAGGGTATAGCGATTATTAGACCGACGATTAAACCAAGCAGCACTGCAATGTGGGCAACGAAACCTTTGAAATATTTATTGATCAAAAGAATAGCTACCAACACAATAGCCGCAACTGCAATATACGTTCCCGATCCATAATTCTTGTTCCCAACTCCGCCCGCAGCCCAGCCCACACCCACTGGCAGGAGAGAAACACCGATGATTGTAATAATACTACCGGTAACAATCGGCGGGAAAAAGCGGATCAGCTTACTAAAGTACGGTGCCATTAGAAACGTAAAAAGACCGGCTACAATCACGGATCCAAAAATTAACGGCATTCCACCAGTCTTAGCCATGATAACCATGGGCGTAACAGCGGCGAAAGTGACCCCTTGGATTACCGGAATTTTGATTCCGATTTTCCAAATTCCTAAGGTTTGGAGAAGGGTGGCAAGACCGCACGTAAATAAGTCAGCATTAATCAAAAAAGCAGTTTGTGTTTTAGATAAACCAGCGGCAGCGGCGATTATCAAAGGAACTGCGACCGCTCCTGCATACATCGCTAACACGTGTTGTAATCCAAATACAAAAAGTTTTCCGGCAGGCATCATCTCGTCAACTGGAGCGATTTTTGGTTTAGTATTAGCCATTTACTTTCCTCCTTATTTTGCACGCAAAGATCTACCGTTAGCTCTTAGTCACCTCCTCGATTAGTATCACTTAGAGAAAGTTATATTTATATTGGATAGACAAATATATAGCAAAAATCGTGCCAATCCGCTATAAAGCGCTAAGCAAGCCTAGAATAAGGGTTTTTGCTAGTATACTACTTATATCTTTATCAAAACGATAAGGACTAGGTTACAATTTTGACTATTTCAAATCTTTCTAACATAAATTTAAAATACAAATAGCATTAAACATAATTATAATCCGTTTATCATTTTGATAAGGAAACTTATCAAAACAAGAATATTTACTCAATATCTGCAGTCAACTCCAATATTTAACAAAAATATCGTTTCTACCTAAAAATTAAATATAGTGACTATTCATTCGACATAAAGACATAAGAGAAAAGAGAGGCCAGTGAATTTCGTGGACCTCTCTATCTATGTGCATTATTTTAGTTTTTATACAGATAACCATATTGATTTATGATTGTCCAAACAAAAGCTTTGATCGAGTCATCGATCGGCACATCCGTTTGACCTGATTCATCAAACTTAACCTTGATTATTTCCCCAGCAAAGCGAAGCAGGACTACCTGCTCGGCTCCATCCCCCAAGATAAGGAAGCCGGAGTTGGGACTTTCCTGAAAGTCTTTTTCATTCCAAAATAAAGTGAATTTAACTTTGTACGGTTCACTGGAATACGGGCAGAAGGTCGCGCAGTTTCCACAGACATTGCACATTCCGTCCACGTGTAGGATCTGGTTTAGATTAGTGAACCCTTGTCCATTGACCGGAATCATCAGGTTAGCGCGGTTTGGGCAAACCTCAGCACAGATATTACACACTTTATTACACTCTAAACATCTGCTTGATTCTTGTTCATGATCGGAGACTGGTTTCATAACTCCTTTCTTTTCAGCAATCTCTAATAACTGCTTCTGATTATCAAAGGAGATCTTGGACGCAAACTCTTGTTTAAATTCAAGCTGTTCTTTCTCGATAATGGCTTTGGCCACGATCGTTCCGTGCTTAGCCGCACCGACCACTGTCCAAGGTCCAACCAGAGCATCCCCACCGATAAAGACATTTTCCACACTGGTTTCCAGGGTTTCCTGATTGACACGGATGACCCCTTTCTCCCCTACTTCAATTCCATTGCTCTTTAACAAATCATAATCGATCAGTTCCCCAATCGCCGACAAAACGGTATCGATCGGCAATTCTTCAAACTCACCCGCCTTGGCCACAGGACTCCTTCTCCCGGATGTATCCGGTTGGCCAAGTTCCATCGTCTGACATTTCAGGACACCATCAGTCAAAGAGATTGGAACCAGAAGTTCTCTGAAGATAACCCCCTCTTCAAGCGCAGACTGCAGTTCCTCTTTGTCTGCCGGCATGTAGTCTTTCGTTCGGCGATAGATGATCGAGACCTGCTCTACACCTTTAACCCTAAGAGCAGCACGAGCCGCATCCATCGCGGAATTGCCGCCTCCCACCACAGCCACGTTCTTCCCGAGCTGCAAGGCATCCCGGTTAGCATTAAAGGCCTCTAAGAAAGAAATCGCACCCCTAACCCGATTGGTATCCCCTTCTAACTTGAGTGCATTAGTCTTGCCTGCCCCAATGGCTAGATAAACATACTGAAATTCTTTTGCTTTGTAATCAGCCACGGAAACGTTCGGATCAATTCCAAATTTAAATTTTACGCCCATTTTTTCGATCAGTTGAATGTCCTTACTGATCGCTTCTCTCGATATCCTAAAATCCGGAATCACGTATTCAACCGTACCGCCGGCTTTCTCCCGTTTATCAAAAACAGTGACCTCCAGGCCCCCTTTAGCGAGGAAATAAGCAGCGGCAAGTCCGGAGGGACCCGCTCCAATCACAGCTACTTTAGCAGTCGACTCCGGTCTGAGCGCAGGAATCCTCTGCATATAGGCCTCAAACCCTTTTTCGGCAGCCACCAATTTCTGTCCACGGATATGCACAGACTCATCGTAGTCCAAACGAGTACACTTCGTCATACAGTTATGAGTACAAATCGTCCCCGTAATGAAGGGAAAGGGGTTTTTGGATACAATCACCTCAAATGCTTCCTCATAACGCTTTTCACCCACCAAGCGAAGATACTCTGGAACATCCTGTTCAATGGGACACCCTACGGTACAAGGTGCGATAAAACAATCAATCATCGGCAACTTAAGCTCTGTTTTACGATTAATCACGTCTCTCTTTTCTTTAAGATGATTGGCATCATCAAAGGCACTTTCAGCGAGGGCCTTAAGTTTTTCCATATCAAGTTTAGCGGACTCCTGATCACCCATTAGTGGCGCTAAGAGCTCAGCCATTTGCTTAAAGCGCATATAAGCGCCAGGCTTTAACAGGGTGGTAGCCACAGTAATCGGCTGGATTCCCGTCTCCAGGATTCGTCCAATATTAAAGGCATCCGCTCCACCCGAATAGGAGATTTTGAGATCCCCCTCGAGCTCTGAAGCCAACTTATACGCCAAATTAATCGTCAAAGGATATAGTGCCCGACCGGACATGTACATTTCTTCGCCCGGCAATTCAGATTTCATAATCCTTACGGGCAGTGTATTAGACATCTTGATGCCAAACTCTTTGTGCTGCTCCTTAGCAAAAACTTTAAGACGTTTTAACATTTCCACACCGTCATTAAACTGAAGATCATGGCTAAAGGATTCTTCCTTAAGTTCAATATACTTGTAACCCATTTTATCAAAGGTGTTTCTGACATAGTCATAGCCCAAAAGAGTCGGATTCATTTTCACAAAGGTATGCAACTTCTTTTCGCTGATTAGGTATTGGATGATGGCTTCGATTTCCTGCGGTGGTGTGCCATGCATGGTTGATAAGGTGATAGATGAACAAATATGCGGAGAAATCTGTTCGATAAAGGCCCGATCGAGCTTCTCAAACCGGTTAACATTCTCCAGTAAAAAAGCAAGACACTCCTTAAAAATTGCGGTTTCTGAGGCATCTTTAAGCCCTTCAATGAATTGATCGACTTTAGGAGCTTGAATCCCCTTCAGGTCATATCCGACACTCATATTGAACATAAAGCGTCGATCACTTTGATTGAAAAACTCTTTTTGTAACACGTGGAGTGCAAACCACGCTTTGACATACTCGTCAAAAGCACCCATAATCGGCAGCTCAGTAGACCACTCCGTGTTATAGCATTCATCCTCCGCTAGGATACAGGGCTTAGGAATCTCTAACTCATCCATGATTTGGACAGATTTTAACTCAAAAAAACGACTACCACTCAAATAAGAAGCGATAATATTTTGGGCAAGTTGGGTGTGCGGACCAGCAGCCGGGCCGACTGGTGTCTCCATAGTTTCTCCAAAGAGCCGAAGATACCGGTCGTTTGTCTTTTCAAAGAACTTAACTTCAGCTACGCCAAAAATAGTTTGGGTCCGTTTATATTCCTCGAACATCCAATTGACCAGTTTCTGAAACGGAATCTGTACCATCTTGTCACTCATCATAATTATCGTTCCTCAATTCGTGCTTGTTGTTGTTGATAATGGGGGCTGTCCACACAAGTGCAAATATGCCCCTCTAACGATTTTTCAGCAGCCTTCAAGATGCTCTGATACCCTGTACAGCGACAGAGATGGCCCGAGAGTTCTCGTTTAATCTCATCACGAGTGTAGTCTTGGCCACTTTCCACCATAGCCTTGGTGGTCAGTACGAGGCCAGGGGTACAAAACCCACACTGCACAGCCCCTTCATCGACATAGGCCTTTTGCACCTGGGATAGTTCCCCGTTTTTAGAAGCCACGCCTTCAATCGTTGTAAGCTCCTTACCGTCTGCCCAGACCGCCAGATAAATGCATGAATCAAAAGGAATGCCATCAATGAGCACACTACACGCCCCACATTCTCCAACCCCACACCCTTTTTTTACTCCAGTGTACCCTAAACGATTTCTCAATAACTCTAACAACGATTCACGAATATCCACTTCAAAATTAAAGGCTTTACCATTGACCGTAAACGCTATTCTTTTATACAAGTTTCGCACCTCCTGCGTTGACGATAGCTGTCTTCAAGGCTCTTTGTACCAGTTCTTGGACAAGATGTTCCCGATATTCTTTCGACGCTCGCCAAGACGTTCGGGCTTTAGCGGAGTTAACCGCTAGCTTGCCAATCTCCGCCACTGTTGGCGCGGAAACTTCTTTTTCTTTGGCATATTCTTCCGCCTCAAGACACCGCAAAGGTGTTGGACCCGCAACCCCAAGCCCAATTCTAATCTGCTCAAAAGTACTGCCTTGCAGTTTGCAAACGACTGAGACGCCCAGGGTGGCGATATCCATCGCTTCACGCATGGCGAACTTAATATACTGACCACCGAAGCCCAGGTAATCTTCCGGGGAAATGAGGATTTCAGTCAAGATTTCTCCGGTTTTCAGAGCCACCTTGCCAGGTCCAAGATAAAATTCACGGATCGCTACCAGACGTTCCCCTTGATAATCCTCTAATTTCAACTGGGCATTAAGCGCAAACAATGAAGATGCACTATCTGCGGAAGTTGCCCCATTGCAGACATTTCCTCCGATTGTGGCAATATTTCTGATTTGAGGCCCGCCCATGGAGATGGCCGCTTCGGTTAAAATCGGGATCATTTCTCGGAGGATAGGATCCTTAAAAATCTGTGTAAAGGTGGCCAGCGCACCGATGCTAATCGTCCCGTCCACAGCTTTGCGAATAGTACTTAAGGATTTTATCTTACGCAAACTAAGCAGCTCAGCACCTTCAAGCTGTCCACCGTGCATTTTGATAAGTACATCTGTTCCACCCGCAATCAGTCTCAGCTTGGGGTTTTCCGCCAGGAGCATGGTCGCTTCACGGACAGTTTCTGCTTCAGAATAGCCAATAATATCGTACATTTCATCACCGCCTTCCTAGATTAATCCAGCCTTTTTGAAACCTTCGAATACCCGTTGCGGATTCATCGGCAACCGATTAAAGGCGACCCCCGTCGCATCTAAGACAGCGTTACGAATCGCAGGAGCCGGGGTAATCGCGGGGGGTTCTCCCAAGGATTTAACACCAAACGGTCCGGTTGGCTCGAAAGTTTCCACGAAGGCTACCCCAATATCCGGGGTATCCATAATCGTAGGAAGCTTATAATCCAGTAAATTATTATTGAGAGGTTTACCCGTTAGTTCATCAAAGAGCAATTGCTCGGACAGCGCATAGCCAATTCCCATACTCACTCCGCCATGCACTTGACCCTCTGCCATGGTCGGATTGACGATCGTCCCAGAATCATGAACATTGTAAATTTCTAAAACCTCAATCTTTCCAGTCTTGATATCAACCTCCACCTCAGCAAAGGTTACCCCAAAGGGAACGGCATTAATACGGGCATTATTGGAAATATCACTGGTGATCGGCTTGGCAAGTACCCGGTCGTAGTAGGATTGCATAGCGACTTGTTCTAAGGTCAAGACACTTTCCCCAGTATGTTTATAGACAATTTTTTGAGCCAAGAGCTCGAGTCTGTCCACTGGAATATCTGTCATGCTTGATGCGAAACTGAGAATCTTCTCTTTAACTTCGAGAGCCGCCTTTTCGACCGCCATTCCGGAAACATAGGTTTGTCTCGAGGCGTAACACCCTGTATCAAACGGGGAAATATCCGTGTCTTGAGTGGAGATAACATGCACCATAGCCATGGGAAGTCCCAGCACTTCAGCCACCATTTGGCCAAAGACAGTATCACTGCCCTGCCCGGTATCCGTTGCCCCAAGTTGCAGTTGAACCGAGCCATCTTGGTTTAAGACAATCCGAGCTCCCGCCAGCTCCAAAGCGACCGGGTAAGTTCCAGATGCGTAACTGAAACAAGCCATGCCCAACCCTCTGAGCCTGTCCCCACTCTGTTCTCTATATAAGGCCTTTTTCTCGTCCCATTTAATTAAAGTTTTGCCTTTATCAATACACTCACGAATGCCACAGCTCGTGATCTTATTTTTACTGATCGGGTCCACATACCCAACTTCCACAAAGTTTTTCCTGCGAAGCTCGATGGGATCCATATTCAGTCGTTTCGCAATATCCTCCAGATGAGCTTCAAAAGCATAAAATATTTGCGGGCATCCGTACCCTCGCATCGCCCCAGCGACTGGTAAGTTCGTGTAAACCGTAATGGGATCATATTTCAAGGCCTTTGTCGGATAAAGATACCGAAACTTTCCCCCAGCACTACCGGCAATAGAATGACCATGCGAGGCGTAGGCCCCGGTATTGGAGATAGCAGAAATATGAATTCCATTGATTTTCCCATCTTGAGTGATCCCTGTCTTTATCTTAAATTTGAAGGCATGACGAGTTCGGGTATCAATCATGCTCTCTTCCCGAGAAAGTTCTATTTTTACCGGTCTCCCGCCCACCGCTATGGTCATGGCGGCGTTCAAAGGTTCAATACAGACATCTTGCTTATTGCCAAACCCACCGCCGACAAACGGTTTGATCACGCGTACCCTCCCCCAAGGAAGCCCCAGTGCTTGAGCAACAACTCGGCGCACAATTTGGGGAATCTGGGTCGAGGTGACGATTACGATTCGCCCGTCCGTATCTTGATAAGCATAAGAGGTCTGATTTTCCATATGGCAGTGCTGGACAATGCTTGTTTCGTACTCTTCTTCAAAGATATGATCCGATTCTCTAAACGCTTCTTCAATATCCCCATAGACGAATCCTCCGGAGGCTAAGATATTTCGCTCACGTCCTTCATGAATTAAAGGAGCGCCTTCTCTGAGCGCAGCATTCGTACTCGTTAACGCTTCCAACACTTCGTATTCAACCTTAATCAATTTTAGCGCCTTTTCAGCAATAAGGTCATCCGTCGCCACCACTGCTGCTATGGCATCTCCCACAAAACGGGCTTTCTTCGCCAAAATATGACGGTCTTCTACGTCTCTATGACTGGGATCTAGCGAATAGGGATGTCCCGCCGTGCCAAATTTTATCAGTTCTGCCTCTAATTCATGTTCTAAAACATCCTCTATTACACCCGGCAAGGACGTTGAATAGTTAATACGCGGTAGGTCCTGATACGTTAGAACAGCCTCCACGCCAGGCAAGGCCCTCGCCAGACTTACATCGATCGTTTTAATAAGCGCATGTGCATAAGGACTGTGGAGGATCTTTCCAACTAACATATCCCTTTCCGAAAAATCATCCGTATATTTGGCCTTACCTGTAACCTTGGCGATAGCATCTACTTTACTAACCCTTTTCCCTACAACTGTATACGCCATTAACTTTCCCTCCGTCCCAACATTTATTTGATCTCAAGGCCACAAAGTAGCATCAAAGAGCATGCGAAGTTTAGTCCCTTTGTAAATGTGCAAAATTCATGCCAACCAGCTGGGATGTCGAAAAGAGGCCAAATTACCAACTTCTTGTTTAAGTCACTAAACGATACTTTATCAAAACGATAAGTATGTCCCCTCTGTGCTCCATGATCATTGCCATCTTCGCCCATAGCTCATTTATCAATAGGATAATTATTTATCATTTTGATAAGCAATTCCGTCTTAAAATCATGTCCTCAGTACATTATGCCCTGAAAACATGATTTAACCATGATTACCGGAGGTTATAACGAGCTAGTTTTCGGTAAAGAGTTGCCATACCGATTCCCAAAGCCTTGGCCGCTTGTTCTTTCCCCCGAACACTATCTTCAGACGCTTGGAGGCAACGGAGAATAGTTTCCCGCTCAAGATTTTCTAAATTGAAGCCGCCTAGATCATCGAGCTTTTTAGACTGTTTCAGTCTTGGAGATAAGTGTTCCTCCGTTAACGTTGAACCTTCCGTTAAGCTCATCGCATATTCCAGTATATTCTGTAGTTCACGGACATTGCCCGGCCAAGGATATTCGCGTAACCTCTGCCGAAACCCATCGGATAAATATTGAACATTTTTATTAAGCTGTTGATTGTAGACCTCTAGAAAATACTCACATAAAACCACTAAATCTTCTTTTCGGTCTCGCAAAGGCTTGATATACAGTGGAATTACATTGATCCGATAATATAAATCTTCACGAAATTCGCCCTTGGCCATCATTTCCTCAAGGTTACGATGCGTTGCCGCGATTACTCGAACATCGACCGCACTCGGGGTTATTCCTCCAATTCGCTCCACTTGACGCTCCTGTAAAACCCTAAGAATCTTGGCCTGTAAAAACAAGGGCATATCTCCGATTTCATCAAGAAAAAGTGTCCCTTTGTTGGCTAATTCGATTTTTCCAATCTTACCACCTTTACGCGCACCGGTAAATGCACCATCTTCATAGCCAAAAAGCTCACTTTCGAGCAGCGTTTCAGGAATTGCCGTACAGTTAATCGCCATAAACATTCCCTGTTGCCTTGGACTGAGATTGTGAATCGCACGAGCCAACATCTCTTTCCCCGTCCCACTTTCCCCTCGAATCAAAACCGTCGATTTGCTGGTGGCAATAACTTTAGCTCGATCTCGAATTTCACTCATGGCTTCACTGTCACCTAAAATATCCTGCAACGTATACCCGGCATTTTGCTGGCTAAAACGAGTAACGATTCGACTGATTTCATCAAAGGGCCGCAGGATCACGGCAATACTCTTCACCCCGTCTTCCCCATCAATCGGTAAAGCACGTAAAACCATCTGGATTCGGTTTGTCTTAGTTTCGATATGGACTTCACGTTCGACAACCTCCTCGGCACTGACCCCTACCTTAAGGATATCTGTCACAATTTGCGCTGGAAATAGGGAGCTTAGATTACTCCGCGGTGTAAGCAAATTAGCATTGAATAAACGCTGAGCTGACTGGTTGAAGTGGAGGATATTTCCGTTAAGATCAGCGGTTAATAACCCTTCATCCAGGCAATCGATAATCGAATTAAGATAGTGGTTGGAGGAAACGAGACCCGCTAAAAACTCTTGTTCCTTCAGTTTTAAGGCAATTGTTTCAGCCATTTTAGCTATGAAAATTAAATAAGAATGTTGATTTTCTTGGACAAGTTGCGCTTGGGCATCGGTAAAACAAATAAGCCCGATCGCGCCCACCGCTTTACCATCCACATTAATCGGGGAAACAACTTCATATTTTTCCGAACAATTCCCCCGCGCTTTACAAGGAGTACAAAGTGGATGCTGACCCGGCGTTTCGATAACAAACTGATGCCCTGTCCGCAGGACTTCCTGATACACATAACCCTGTCGGTCCATAGATTGACCGACCCCTTTGTGATATCGTCCGGTTCCGGCAATCCGAATCAGGTTCTGATCCGCTATCTCTATATCGATTTTCACAACGGTGGCAATCGCTTCGGCAATTTGTTGGGCATAATCTTTGACATTTAAGAGTTCAACCATTTGCCTTACCCCCATATGAAGCATAATTTCCTCTTTGAACACTGAGGCATATTCAAGAAAATAACAAGTCAGTATGCCAGTCTATTTTGTGTCATACTACGTCGGCATGTTCACCTAATAGCCCGCTATGAGATAAACATACCTCCTTGTCTGACGCAAAATATCCAAGGCATCTTTGACTTGTATTTTCTTTCATATGCCTAAAACAAATCCAGTCGAAAATGTCCAGTATAAAATATTAATCCCACGACTAAAATATTGACTATTATTAAAAGGGGCACACCGATTACAAACTTCGAATGGGAAGTCTTATGGCGGAAATACTTCATTCCGGCATACAGTCCGGGCCCTCCTAAAGCCGCTCCCATCAAGAGTAAATTTGCTTCAGGAATTCTCCACTGGTGTCGTTGCGCACGGCGTTTATCTCTCCACATCGCCATAAAAACGTAACCATTCCAGACGATGCAGGCCACCAAAAACATCTTTAAACTAAGCAATTCAATCCCCCCCTACTCGATGTTCGATATTCGTGGTTCGAATATTTTATTATCGAATATCGATCCTCGAACCACGAACTATGTTCAATCCTAGACGTTTCCGCCTACAGAGAACTTGTCTTATCGAATCATACTAATGCTCAACTCTAGAAAATTCTTTTTCGAAGGCATAAGCTACCCCCTTTCTCTCATTACATCCAAAAGCAAAAGACTCCTGACAAGTTTACTGTAGGAGCCATACAATTTCATATAATTGATTATTTTATCATAAATTTACGTAGAGAACACCAATTAGCTTAAATTAACTTAAATTATATTTAATCATCAAAATGTTTCTAAATACATTATCATTACGATTTTACTAGTAGCTCACTAACAAATCGATGAACCAGAGTGGGATCAAACTGGGTTCCGGAATTTTTCATAAGTTCTAGCACTGCTTCAGCTTCCGTAAACGGAGATCTATAGCTTCTTTCACTTGTCATGGCGTCAAAAGCATCCGCGATGGCAATCATTCTCGCTTGAAGCGGGATATCCTCACCAGCTAGTCCTTTGGGATATCCTTTGCCATCCAATCTTTCATGATGGGAAAGTACATATTCAGCCATTTCTGCCATATCATTGACAGAACTCAGAATCCTGTATCCTATTTCAGGGTGTCTGCGTACCTCTTCAAATTCTTCTTCAGTTAGCCTGCCTGGCTTATTCAAGAGAGTTTCGGGAATTGCGATTTTTCCTATGTCATGCAGTAATCCTGCACTATAAATTTCTTCAATCTCTCTTTCTGATAGCTTGGATGCAGCAGCTAATTGTTTGCACAATTCTGCAACCCGATGTGAATGCTGTTCTTCACGGCTGTTTTTCTCATGCAACGTATTGATGATGGCACCAATTGTCTTACCTCGCATACTTGGGCCTTCAAAAAGTTTTTTCTTATACATAGAATTCTCAGCCTTATTAAAAATTTCTTGGATGTCCTCCTCTTGCTTCCATTTGGCTTCCCATCCAAAAGATATGGAAAGATTCACAGAGGCTATCGTTTCCTTATCACTTACAATTTTAATTCGTTTAATCAAGTCCTCAGCCTGATCGGGTTTCATTCGTGGCAGTAGAATGACAAATTCGTCTCCGCCGATTCGGGATATGATCTCATCCGCACGACATGTCTGTTTTAACACCTCTGCTACTTTCACCAATAATTGATCCCCTATCTTATGTCCAAAGGAATCGTTAATTAATTTTAAGCCATTGACATCCGCCATGATGATGCAAAGTGGAAGATTTCTTCCCACATCCAGCCTATTCAATTCCTCCTCAAAGAATCTGCGGTTATACAAACCTGTGAGCTGGTCATGATAGCTCAAATATTCAATCCGTTCTTGGTACATATGCTGTTCAGTGATATTTCTCGAGATGGCGATGACCTCATTGAACTGACTTTTTACAATACGAAGTTCGAACATGGCTTGCTTACCATGCAGTTCAAGCTCATACTCAAAGCTCTGAAGCTCTCCGGTTTCAAGTGCCCTTTGAATTTTTTCATAGCCGATCTTGGCAATCTTTGCTGGCATAACTTCTCCAAGCAGCTTGCCGAAAAATGCCTCTTTGGGCATTAGGAGCTCATTCTCATTGCTAACCTGACAGTTAGTGAACCGACCATCTTGATCAAGAATAAAGATGATGTCCGGAAGCACATTGACGATGGCTTTATTCCGTTCTTCGCTAGCTTTTAAGTCTCGTTTGCTTTCTATAAGCTGATGATTTTGTTCTCTAAGCTCTTCTTCTGTCGCTGTAAGTTCTTCCAGCGATGATTCAACCTCTTCATAGGAACTTTCCAGATCGTTAACCAGTGAATTTGTTTGGATATTCATCTTTTCTAACGCAACACCCAATTGGCCAAATTCATCGCTTCTATCTTTCAAAGCAATTGGGATGGTTCTACTGTAAACATTCTCAGCCATAGCATTGATTTCTGTAACAAGTATAGCAATCGGTTTTGTGATGTTTTTAGCTATTATATAAGCGAGTATTGTGCCAAGAATTAATATTACAATTGCGATTACTCCAACAGCTTGTAACAGATCATTTATAGGTTCTAGGACCACTATTTGATTGAATTCAACAATAACTCCAATATTAAGTTTATCCATCCATTCATATGCACCAAAAACAATATTTCCTCTGAAATCTCTATATATGTCAGTTCCATTTATTTTATTAAGAACATTTTTTACAGCTACAGTACATAAATTCTTATCGAGAAAGTTATCACTGAACAAGAAATCTTCAGTGACATTTTTCGAAGAAATCAAATGTTTAGTCTCATCTACAAGATAAACTTGTCCGATCTCCTTCAATTCGACCTCTCCGATAATTTCTTTTACTCTATCAATGGATATAACTCCAGTCAATACATTTATTTTACCATCATTTAAAAAAATTGGTTCGGCAATAATTAGAACTGAGGTTCCTGTTCTTTTCCCACTTAAAAAGCCAGTAATTGTAGGCTTCCCTAACATAGCGTTCTTAAAATAATCCCTATCACTTAAGTTATTAAAAGTATCCTTGCCAGTATCGGAATTGATAACATTTCCATCGCTATCTACTATCAGAATATTATGAAAATTCTTATCCCAACTAAGCGATTTGTTAATAAGCCCTGTCATTTCAGCATTGTCAAGGTCTTCCTTCCTTAATTTGGATATATATTCTGCTTGGGTTTGTATCTTGCATTCCTGGTCGTTTAACCAGCGGGACAATGTTGTTGTTGTTTCCTCCTTGTACTTTTCAACAGTAAAAAGTTGCTGTTCTTCAAGTGAAATTCTAGTTACTATCAATAATATCGCTGAAATTGATATAAATGTTACACATATTATTAAAATAAATGATAAAAACTGCTTCTGAAATATCCTGCTCTTAAAAAAATTTCTCATATAACACCTCCGATATTTCATGTGAAATTACCCTATACCCTATAAGTAGTTGTAACAAAATAAAGGTTCCAACCTTTTGTATTTTGACTTAATAATTCAAATAATGTCAATTTCATGCAAGATTTTACGGTTCTTGTTATATTTTAGCATTTCGAGGATCTTATTTCAATAATTTTTGCTCAACTAAACACAAAAAGAAAGGCATCTTACCTTCCGTAAACCAACATAACGTTATGCAAAACCCTCTTAGCTACTCTAGCTACTCTAATAGAGTAGAAAAATAATTTACTGTTGACAAATTCTCATACTTCTCATATAATTACCTTTGTTACGCGGTCATGGCGGAACTGGCAGACGCGCTAGATTCAGGTTCTAGTGTTCGCAAGGACGTGGAGGTTCAAGTCCTCTTGACCGCACCAATTTAACAAGATATAACAAGGGTTTCAGCAATTAGGTTGAAACCCTTGTTTTTACTTTGATGTGTTTCGGAATGTTTTGCTAACATGAGTTAATTACAACTTTTTTTGATGTCCTGTTACTACCAAGGTATTTTGTCAAAAGATTGATGATGCAAAATGTTCTTAATTTGACGATGTACCTGTCCAAAGCCATGTTCATGCGGAAGCGGGTAAAAGTATTCTATGCAATCAAATCTAAATGGAAATCTAAAAGTCATAAACTAATTCCTAATAAATTATCAAACGTTAATATTCGAAACATATTTATTAAGGCTATACTCGCCTGATATACCGTGTATTTCTCGCAATCCAGAATAATAGTCTTGGATTTCTTGTTTTGATATAATGTTATTACATCGTTCCTTTTGGTCTAGCCCCTGCCTGGCATTGACCCAAGGTCTCTCGGCATGTGTTAATCTTTCAAGATATTTAGCATCATACTTACCATAGATGGACCAGACCAAATCTAGTATATCTAGTTCTTCTTGTTCAAAAACACTAGCATCAAACGAATAAACCTTTGGTAGATTAGCAGAACCATATTCTCTAAAATGCACATATAAACTAGGGATTACTGGGCCATGTACCCAAGCTTGAAAATCTTCTTGAA
>Ga0209347_1003182_pt1 | contig 19761 bp, 20 predicted proteins | sample AutmiccommuBRH23_FD_187382 | JGI IMG/M metagenome (GOLD analysis project Ga0209347, IMG submission 187382) | Deep subsurface microbial communities from Mt. Terri, Switzerland - Autotrophic microbial communities BRH/23 (SPAdes) (version 2) | ecosystem: Environmental > Aquatic > Deep subsurface >...
GGGTGACGGTGACGATGGATGCGATGCACACCCAGACCGACACCGCCACACTCATCACCTCAAGAACCTGCCCTGGGCCGATGTGCCCGCCACCCGGCAGACCACCACCGGGCGCGGGCAGCGCGTCACCCGCACCATCAAGGTCGCGGCCGTGCCCGATTGGATCGCCTTTCCCGGCGCGGCGCAGGTCGCCCAGCTCCGGCGCACCGTCACCAAGGCCGGCCGCAAGACGGTTGAGGTCGTCTACCTGATCACCTCCGCCAACCACACGGTAGCGCCTGCTGCCACGCTGGCCGCCTGGGTGCAGGGCCACTGGGGCGTGGAAAATCGCCTCCACTGGGTGCGTGACGTCAGCTACGCGGAGGACCAGTCCCAGGTTCGCACCGGGCAAGCGCCACGAGTCATGGCAACCTGCCGCAACGTCGCCATCAGCCTGCTCCGCATCGCCGGGTGGGACAACATCGCCGCCGGCCTACGACACCACGCCACAGACCGCGCCCAAGCTCTCGCACTGGCGCTGACATGAGCAAATGCGACAATTCCGGGTCCTGAGGGGGCGAACGAACCCAGTTCCGGTTGTCCTAGTTCAGGAACCGGCGGACATAGGCGGAGAACCGCTCCAGGAGGTCCTGTTCGTCGACACCGAACATCTCGCACGACGTCTGGACCCTGCCGAACCGGTTGCGTTGGTGCTCGGCGATATAGTGGTCGATCGCGGCGCGATCGTCATCGGTCATCGCCTCGCCGGCCAGCTCGTAAACTTGTTCGGCGACGCCGATCTGGTCGGCCACCCGAATTCGATCTCCACCGGATTACCCGCGCGGCAACCTGGCGTTCTGCTGGTTTCACGCCGAAGAGCTACCGGCCCGACCTCAGGCCGAACTGGTGCCGCTGTCGGAGGCGCCGACCTCGCAGGTGCGCGAGGTCGCCGCGGTCGACGGCGCGGCAGTAGCTGTGGACGAGCTTGCGCAGCTCGAAGTCATCGAGCATTTCCTGCATCAGTGTTCCTGAGGGTGCCATCGCATATCGGCCGTTTCTTGACTGGAGCGCCTGTTCTCGGCCCCGGTGCGCCACAGCCTAAACGCCGCCGAACCGAGCGACGGGCGAAGCTGAGATCTCGCCTGCACTGCCCACCGATGCGGTGCGGCGTAGGCTGGAAGGCTCGAAGGCATCGGGGCGCCATCAACTCTGGATTGACACCTCTGGTTCGGTACCGCCCGCCTGCGCGTCTGCCACCCGTCAGAACAACGCGTCGTGTGAACGGGGTTGTGATGTACAAAAGGCGCATCCCTTGACGTATTGCATCGGCGTGATGCTCGACGAGGGAATCATCTTCGCCTCGGACTCCCGGACGAACGCCGGGGTCGACAATTTCGCCAAGTTCTGCAAGATGACGGTGTTCGAGAATCCCGGGAACCGCGTCATCGTGCTCCTGAGCTCGGGGAATCTGGCCGGAACCCAGGCCATCGTCAGCCTGCTGACCCAGCGCTGCGCCGACGGTGCCGCGGCCACCAATGTCCTGGGCGCCAAGACGATGTTCGACGTCGTGAGGTTGGTCTCGGATGCGATGCGGGAGACCGAGCAACGAGACGCGGCCTATCTGAAGGGAAACAAGGTCGGCTTCAATGCCTCGTTCATCGTCGGTGGACAGCTCGACGGCGAGCCGATGCGGTTGTTCAGGATCTATGCCGAAGGCAACTTCATCGAGGCAGGAACCGACACGCTCTTCCTGCAGACCGGCGAGACCAAGTACGGCAAGCCGATCCTCGACCGCGTCATCTCACATGACACGTCCCTCGCCGACGCGACGAAGTGCATCCTGGTGTCCTTCGACTCGACCATGCGCAGCAATCTGTCCGTCGGCGTGCCGATCGACCTGATCTGCTACGAAAAGGACAACCTCGAGGTGCGGTGGCGGCGGAGATTCCACGACGGTGATCCCTACTTCAGTGCCCTGGGCCAGGCATGGGGCGAAGGTACCCGCCAGGTGTTCAGCCAACTGCCCGAGCTGCGCTGGTGAGGGGCTGCCCCCATGGATGCCTTCGTCGTCACATGCGAACACGGCGGTAACCGGATACCTGCGCCCTACCGTCGACTCTTCGAAGGACACGCGGAGTTGCTGGCCTCCCACCGCGGTTGGGACCCCGGAGCGCTGATGATGGCGAAGGCCCTCGCCACCGCCCGGCGGGCGCCGCTGGTGGCGTCCACCGTGAGCCGCCTCGTGGTCGACCTGAACCGCTCGATCGGGCACCCACAGCTCTTCTCGACGGTGACACACGCCGCACCGACCGCGACACGGGCACTGATCGTGGAGCGGCACTACCGCCCCTACCGCGATCAGGTCGAGCGGCTCGTCGGCCAAGCCGTAGCGGACGGCCTTCGCACGATCCACATCTCGTCACACTCGTTCACCGCGGAGTTGAACGGCAGCGTGCGCAGCGCCGATGTCGGTCTGCTCTACGATCCCGGCCGGCGCGGGGAGGCGGAGGTGTGCGCACGCTGGAAGCAATCTCTCGCGGCCGTCGATCCCGGCCTCAAGGTGCGCCGCAATTACCCGTATGCCGGTAAGGGCGACGGGCTCACCTCCTACCTACGTCGCCGCTTCACGCATACGGAGTACATCGGGATCGAGCTGGAGGTCAACCAGGCCCTGGTGTTCGCCGCAGGCCGGCGCTGGACGACGTTGCGGCATGCATTGATCGATTCGTTGCACACCGCGTGCGCACCCCTGACCGTGCCCTCCAGCGGTCGCGAAATCCCAATGGTGACATATCTTCACAACAGAAGTGCCAGCTCTGCCCGACCCCACCCTGGAACTGCCGGAGACTCATGATGCGCATCCACGTCGGCTTCGAGATGATCTTTGACTGCCCGCAGCCAACTCCGATGATCTTCAACCTCAACGTCCACTTCACCCGCGTGTCCGACCTGGTCGGCCGCGACGCGCTGCTGTTCGACCCGCCGATCCCGATGGCCGCCTACCGCGACGACTTCGGCAACTGGTGCACCCGCATCGTCGCGCCCCCGGGCAGCACCCGCGTCACGGCGGACGCGGTCGTCAACGATTCCGGCCTTCCCGACGCCATCGTCCCTGAGGCGCAACAGATTCCCGTACCGGAGCTCCCAGAGGAAACCCTGATCTTCCTGCTCGGCAGCCGCTACTGCGACACCGATCGGCTGTCGCAGACGGCGTGGGACCTCTTCGGGCAGACACCGCCCGGATGGGCGCGAGTCCAGGCGATCTGCGACTACGTCCACAGCCACATCACGTTCGACTACCAGCGGGCGGACAACACCCGCACGGCGCTGGAAGCGTTCAACGAACGGACCGGCGTCTGCCGCGATTTCACGCATCTGGCCGTTGCCTTCTGTCGCTGCATGAACATCCCGGCCCGCTACTGCACCGGGTATCTGGGTGACATCGGCATGCCGCCGCCCTACGGACCGATGGATTTCGCCGCCTGGTTCGAGGTGTTCCTCGGCGGACAATGGCACACCTTCGACGCCCGCAACAACACCCCGCGTATCGGCAGGGTGCTGATCGCCCGCGGCCGCGACGCCGCCGACGTCGCGCTCAGCAACGCGTTCGGCCCCAACACGTTGACGAGCTTTCGGGTGTGGACCGAGGAGGTGGCGGCGGGGTGATCCGGTACGGCCCTCAAGCCTTGTCCCGCAGCCGCACCATCCGTGTCGTCGAACTCTCATCGAGCTCCACGACGTCAGAATGTGATCGCAGAAAATCGCTGAAAGTTTTGAATCCCAAGGACTTCTCGCTGAATGACGGGTCCATCCGCTTCATCTGCGCCTTCACCGCGGAATTGTGCAGCCAGTCGGCATCGTCTTTCTCCAGGCTGATTTGCAGTGCGCGGGTCAACAACCTGGTGGCCGCCGCCTGCGGGTCCGGCGGCTCCGGCTCATCGGGGGATTCGGTCACCTCGGCGGCCCCGGCTGACTTTGCCCGCCCGGATCGTCGTCTCGGCGCCGGCTTCTCCTCAGTCTGCGGAATGGGTTCGAACACCGGGATTCCGGGCAGCGTGTCGTAGGTGACGAATTCGTCGCACGCCGCGGCCAGCATTCGGCTCGACGATCCGGCCACCCCGATGCCCACCACATACCGGCCGAGGCGCTTGCAGCGCTGGGCCAGCGCGATGTAGTCGGAGTCCCCGGCGACGATCACCACATGAGTCAGGTCGGGCAACCGGAACATGTCCTCGACCGCGTCCACCGCCAGCCGGATGTCCGCGCCGTTCTTGCCGTACGCCGCCGCCGGGAACAGCTGCACCAGATCCACGGCGCGCCCCACCAATTGGCCGCGGTAGCCGGCATTGATCTCGGCGGACCAGTCGGCATAGGCGCGAGTCAGCACCAGCGTTCCGAATGACGACGCGAAGTCGATGATCGCCCCGACGTCGACGGTGGCGCGGGCGAGCCGGTCCGGGTCGTCGTCCAAGCCCTTCGCCTTGTCGCGCTGGAAGGAGTTGCGGCCGTTCACCTGGTCGTATCGCGAGATCACGATGTTGTCGAAGTCGAGGTACACCGCAACGCGGGTGGCGCCGGATTCCGTCATGTGCCCAGTCTGGTCGCACGATTCACTCAAGTCACCCCCGCACCACCGGAGGGCGGCGCAACATGACAGCGGTGAGCAGTGCCGCACCGGGCCGCGAGCCGACGAGACACACCGTGCTGGCCGAGACCGACAGCAGTGCCTACCACTCGCTGCGGCAACGGCCGGTGACCCGCGCCGAGCGGTATGCGCTCGGCAAGAGCCTGCGCAAGCGAGTGCCCCGGCGATCGCTGGCCGACTGGACGGCGGCGCCGGACCGGCCGGACCCGATACGCCTCATCGAGGTCAACCACCGCGGCCGCCTCGACCGCCTGATCCCGGTGCGGGTCGGACGCATGACCGCCTCGCCGTACGGCTTCCTGCGGGGCACCGCCGTGGTGATGGCCGACGATGTGGCCCGCCTACCGTCGACGGGCATCACGCCGGTGGTCTGCGGGGATTCGCACCTGGGCAACTTCGGCTTCTACGCATCACCGGAACGCGACCTGGTGATCGATCTCAACGACTTCGACGAGGCCCATCCGGGTTGCTGGGAGTGGGACCTGCGGCGGCTGGTGGCCAGCGTCTGGGTGGCGGGACGCCACAACGGCGCATCCGAGGACGACTGCGAGGCAGCGGTGCGTTCGTGCGTGTCGGCGTACCGCCTCGAGTTGCGCCGGCTCGCCGACGAGCCGCTGTTCTCCCGCTCCTTCACCCGGCTGGACGTGGACCGGCTGGCGGGGGAGACGGAGGGTCCGCTGAACGACGAAGTGCGGCGCTCGGCCAGGCGGGCGCGCAACCGCACCAGCGACCGCGCGCTGCCCCGATTCACCCTGGAGGTCGACGGCGTCCGCAGGATCGTAGAGGAGCCGCCGTTGATCACCCGGTTGCCCGGGACCGAGGCCGAGGCGCTGGCCGAAGCGCTCGACGACTATCTGCCCACCCTGTCCACGCACTGGCGTCGTGTGCTGGGCGGCTACACCCTGCTCGACGTCGCGCACAAGGTCGTCGGCGTGGGCAGCGTCGGGTTGCGCGCGTATGTGGCGCTGCTGGAAGGCTCCTCGCCGGAGGACGTGGTGTTCCTGCAACTCAAGCAGGCCCGCCGCTCGGTCCTGGCGCGCTACGTGCACGGCGAATCGGCGTGGCACGCACACCAAGGGCAGCGGGTGGTCGAGTACCAGCAGGCGTTGCAGACCGTCAGCGACCCGTTGTTGGGCTGGACCACCGTGAACGGCCTGCAGTACTACGTGCGGCAGTTCCGCAACATGAAGGGCACCATCCCGCTGGACGCGATGGATCCCAAGGCCCTCGTCGACTACACGGGCGTCGTCGGTCAGCTGCTGGCCAAAGGTCATGCACGAACCAGCGGCGCCTCGATGATCGCCGGCTACATGGGCCGCTCGGAGAAAGTGGACGACGCGCTGTGCGTGTTCGCCCGCCGGTACGCCGACCAGACCGAGGCCGACCACGCCGCGTTGGTGGCCGCGGTCGACAAGGGGCGACTGCCGGTCGAGCGTGGGGTGTAGCCCGGTTTGCGCGGGTAGCCTGAACTCATTCTCATCGACGACGAGGCGAGTGACCCGATCCGAGTGGCCGTGCTGGCGCCGATCGCGTGGCGGACACCGCCCCGGCACTACGGGCCGTGGGAACAGTTCGCGTCGTTGCTCACCGAAGGATTGGTGGCGGCCGGCCACGACGTGACGCTGTTCGCCACCGCGGACTCGATCACCACGGCCACCCTGCACGCGACCGCGCCGGCCGGGTGGTCCGAGGACCCGACGATCGACCCGAAGGTCGCCGAGTGCCTCCATATCGCGTCGGTGTTCGAGCGGGCCGCTGAATTCGACGTCATCCACAACGGGTTCGACTTCCTGCCGCTCACCTACAGCGGTCTCGTCGCGACCCCGGTGGTCACCACCGTGCACGGGTTCTCGTCCGATCGGATCGTCCCCGTCTACGAACGCTATGACCGCAGCACGACGTATGTGTCGATCAGCGACGCCGATCGGCACCCGAATCTGCACTACGCCGCCACGATTCACCACGGCATCGACGTCGACGAGTTCGGGATCCACCCCGATCCCGGTGAGCATCTGTTGTTCTTCGGCCGGATCCACCCCGACAAGGGCACCGCCGACGCGATCGAGGTCGCCCGCCGGTGCGGCCGTCGGCTCGACATCGCGGGCATCATCCAGGACGAGCAGTATTTCCGCGACGAGGTCGCGCCGCACGTCGACGGGGAGAAGGTGCGCTACCTCGGCCCCGTCGGCGCCCAGTCACGCACCGAGGTTCTCGGCGGTGCACACGCGCTGCTCCACCTGATCGACTTCGACGAGCCGTTCGGCTACAGCGTGGTCGAGGCGATGGCCTGCGGCACGCCCGTCATCGCCAACGCGCGAGGCTCGATGGGCGAGCTGATCACCCACGGCGTGACCGGGTTTCTCGTCGACGACCTCGATTCGGCGGTCGCCGCCGTCGGCCGTGCAGGCGAGCTCGACCGAACCGGAATCGCCGAGCACGCCGCCGAACGCTTCACCGTCACCGCGATGATCGACGAGTACGTCACCGTGTACCGCGCCGCGATCGGCAACCGGGCATGAGCTCGGCGTGGTGGCGCTCTGCCGTCGTCTACCAGATCTATCCGCGCAGCTTTGCCGACTCCGACGGCGACGGGGTCGGCGACCTCGGGGGCATCATCGAGCGTCTCGGCCATCTGCAGACACTCGGGGTCGATGTCATCTGGCTGTCGCCGATCTACCGGTCACCGCATGCCGACAACGGTTACGACATCAGCGATTACCGCGACATCGATCCGTTGTTCGGCACCCTGGCCGAGTTCGACGTGCTGCTCGCGCGGGTGCACGAACTCGGGATGAAGCTGGTGATGGACCTGGTCGTCAACCACACCTCCGACGAGCATCCGTGGTTCGTCGAGTCCCGGTCCTCGCGCGACGACCCGAAGCGGGACTGGTACGTCTGGCGCGACGGCCGTGACGGGGCCGAGCCGAACAACTGGGGCTCGTTGTTCGGCGGCTCGGCGTGGGAGTGGGACCAGCACACCGGCCAGTACTACCTGCATCTGTTCGACCGCAAGCAGCCGGACCTGAACTGGGACAATCCCGAGGTTCGGGCAGCCGTCCACGACCTCATGCGCTGGTGGCTCGACCGTGGTGTCGACGGGTTCCGCATGGATGTCATCAACTTCATCTCCAAGGCCGAAGGGCTCCCCGATGCATCGGCGATACCGGGGCAGCGGTTCGTCGTCGCCTTCGACGGGTTCGCCGACGGGCCGCACGTGCACGAGTACCTCACCGAGATGAGACGCGAGGTCTTCGCCGGTCGCGACGGCGAGTTCATCACCGTCGGGGAGATGCCGGGGGTGACGCCGGAGGAGGCGCGGCTCTACACGGATCCGGCCCGCCACGAGCTGGACATGGTCTTCCAATTCGAGCACGTGTCCGTCGACCACGGCCCGGCGGGCAAGTTCGACTACCGCGGTCTCGACCTGGTCGTCCTGAAGAAGACGCTCCATCGCTGGCAGGCCGCACTGGGCGAAATCGGTTGGAACAGCCTGTACTGGAACAACCACGACCAACCACGGGTGGTGTCGCGCTTCGGTGACGACACCGCCGATTTCTGGGCCGCCTCGGCGACGGCACTCGCGACGATCCTTCACGGCATGCGCGGCACGCCGTACGTCTATCAGGGCGAGGAGATCGGAATGACGAACTACCCGTTCCGAACCGCGCAGGACCACAAGGACCTCGAGGCGGTGAACTACTACGCGAACGTGCTCGCCATCGGTGCCCACGAGGGCGCCGCACTGGCCGGCATGGCCAAGATCGGCCGCGACAACGCCCGCACGCCGATGCAGTGGGATGCCGGACCGAACGCGGGATTCACCGCAGGCGATCCATGGCTGTCGGTCAACCCCAACCACACCTGGCTGAACGCCGCGGTCCAGGTCGGCTCCCCGGGAACGGTTTTCGCGCACTACCAGAATCTCATCCGCCTCCGCCACGAACTGCCCCTGCTGGTGGACGGGGACTTCACACCGCTGATGGAAGACGATCCCCACATCTGGGCGTACACCAGGACCTCGCCGGACGGAAGTCTCCTCGTGATCGCCAACTGCGGGCGCGATCCACGGACCGTCGACGTCGGGCGGGAATGGCTCGGGGCCGACCTGCTCCTCGGCAACCTTCCCGGCACGCCCGAGATGGCAACCTCGACCGCGGTGGATCTTGCAGGCTGGGACGCGCGCATCTACCTCTCGGCCTGAACGCACTGCCGGCCCCTCACGCGCAGCAGTCGGGGTTGAGCACCCCGCACAGCGCGCCGACCGCGTCGCGGGCCGGTCGATGGTAGACGTGCATGCCGCGCCGGTCGGATTCGACGAATCCGGCCTTGCGCAGTTGTGAAAGGTGGTGGCTGACCGTGGATTCGCTGAGCTCGAGGAGTGCGGCGAGTTCGCCGCTGTTCTGGCCGCCCGCCGCGGAACTGAACAGCAGGGACATGATCTTGACCCTCGCCGGGTCCGCAAGCGCCTTGAGGCGCAGCGCCACCTCGAGCGCGTCGTCGTCGCTCATCGGCCCGGCGGCCATGGGCGCGCAGCACACCGGAGCGGACATGTCGATCGTCGGCAGGGCCTTGGGCATGATCCGATCTTGCCATCGATATTGACATATATCAAAAAGGTGGCAGGGTGGTGCCTGCAAGCCAATTCGATATAAGTCTCACAGGTTCGGAGGTCCGCCCATGTCCCGAGTCCAACTCGCCCTCAACGTCGACAACCTCGACGAAGCGATCACGTTCTACTCCAAGCTCTTCAACACCGCGCCCGCCAAGATCAAGGAGGGATACGCCAACTTCGCCGTGGCGGAACCGCCTCTCAAGTTGGTGTTGATCGAGAACCCCGGCAAGGGAGGCACGCTCAATCATCTCGGCGTGGAGGTGGCGGAGAGCGCCACGGTGCATGCGGAGATCGCCCGACTCGCCGGCGAGGGCTTGTTCACCGAGGAGGAGATGAACACCACCTGTTGCTTCGCCGCCCAGGACAAGGTGTGGGTCACCGGTCCGGCGGGGGAGAAGTGGGAGGTCTACACGGTGTTGTCGGACTCCGACACCTTCGGCACCAGCCCGCAACACACCCAGGGCGGCACCGCCGAGGCGGGCGCGTGCTGCGGCACCGCCGAGACCGCGAAAGCCTGTTGCTGACGGGGTCCCGAGACCACCGCTGCGGCCGATCGACGACGGTCCCTGACGAATACGTAGATTCGCTGCGGGGCTGCTGCCAGGGCCATACATTGTGGAGGACGCGGCCACGCCGGGGGCGCCGATCCGAGCAGAGGTGCGGCTGTGATTCCGAACATCAAGAGGACCCTGCGGTTGGCCGGGATGCGGCCGTTGCCGCGGTGGCCCACACGGACGCCGGTGGATCTGCGGGGCAAGCGGATTCTGCTCACCGGTGGGTCGTCGGGAATCGGTGCGGTGGCGGCGGAGAAGCTCGCCGCCACCGGAGCGTCGGTCATCGTGGTCGCACGCCGGGAACGCCTGCTGGCCGAGGTCGTCGCACGGATCACCGCGTCCGGTGGTCACGCATCGGCCGTGCGGGCGGACCTGTCCGATCTCGATGAGGTCGACAGGCTGGTGAATTCTGTTGGCGCCGTGGATATTCTGATCAACAACGCGGCCAGGTCCATCCGCAGGCCGCTGGCAGAGTCCTTGGCGCGCTGGCATGACGTCGAACGCGTCATGCAACTGAACTACTTCGCCCCGCTGCGGCTGATCCGGGGTCTGGCCCCCGGAATGATCGAACGCGGCGACGGGCACATCATCAACGTCGCCACCTGGCGGGTGCTGCCGGAGTCCTCGCCGATGTTCGCCGCCTACAACGCATCCAAGGCCGCGCTGAGCGCCGTCAGCCGGGTCATCGACACCGAGTGGGGCCACTCGGGCGTGCACTCCACGACCGTCTACTACCCGTTGGTGGCAACGCCGATGATCGCCCCGACCCGCGCGTACGCCGGGGTGGCCGCACTCAGCCCCGACGAGGCGGCCGACTGGATGGTGACGGCGGCGCGCACCCGGCCGATCCGTATCGCGCCGCGCAAGGCGATCGCGCTGCGGGCACTCGATGTCGTCGCACCGCGGGCGCTCAACAACATCCTGGAGCGCGAGACCAACCGAATGAACGCCGAAGCGCCCGCCGTGGACGTCGACGCACCGCCACCGCCGGTGAGCATCCCGCTCGCCCGGCCCTCGTAGAGCACCGCTGTGTCGCGCACCGCGACCGGGCACCGGCCCGAGAACCTGGTCCTGGCCGCGGTTCTGACCACCGCGGCATTCTTCTGCGTGGCCTTGGTGGGCACCCTGGCCAAGGTGTCGGGTCAGTACACCTCCACGGGAGTGCTGCTGCTGTTCCAGAACCTGATCTGCCTGTTGTTCGTCACACCGGTCGCGCTGCGCAGTGGCCTGTCGTCCTTGCGGACCGACAAGATCGGACTGCACATCCTGCGGGCGGTCACCGGCACCGCGTGCTGGTACGCGCTGTTCTTCGCGATCACGCAGATCCCACTGGCCAACGCCACGCTGCTGACCTACAGCGCCCCGCTCTGGATGCCCCTGATCGCCTGGTTCGTCACTCGCCAGCGGGTGTCGGGACCGACCTGGGCCGGCGCGGGGCTGGGGTTCGCCGGGGTGGTTCTGGTGTTGCAGCCCCAGGGACAGAGCTTCGCCACCGGCGAGATGTCCGCGCTCGCGGGCGCGCTCTTCCTGGCCGTCGCAATGATGTCGGTGCGCTGGCTGGGTGCCACCGAACCCCTGCTCAGGGTCCTGTTCTACTACTTCCTGCTGTCCACCGTGATGTCGGTCCCGATCACCGTGTTCGACTGGCAACCGTTCCCCGCCGAGGCATGGGGTTGGTTGATCGGGCTCGGATTCGCCCAGTTGTTCTCCCAGATCCTGATCGTCCTGGCCTACCGCTACGCATCGGCAGAGAAGGTGGGGCCGTTCATCTACTCGGTCATCGTGTTCACCGCGCTGATCGACTGGCTCGTCTGGGATCACCGGCCCACGCTGGTCACCTACCTCGGCATGGCGCTGGTCATCGGCGGTGGCCTCGTGGCCGTCCGCGCCGGACCCGGCACCGCCGTCGAGGCGACGCCCGTACTCCAACCCGACAGAGGGGAAATCCGATGAGTCATTGGCTGGTGAGCAATGTCCCGTCCGGGCTGCTGCTCCTCGGGCTGATCGTCGTCATCGCCGGCGGGGCGGTGCTCATCCAGGCCGTCCTGCGGCACCAGTTCCCCCGGCTCAGAGGCGACGCCCACAACGACGTCACCAAGTTCGCCTTCGGCGTCGTCGCTTTCGTCTATGCGTTCTTCATCGGCTTCGTCGTGTCCGCGATGTGGGGCCAGATCAACAGTGCCGACGGCAAGGTGCGCGCCGAAGGCTCGGCCGCCGTGCAGATGGCCAAGAGTCTCACCGTGTTCGACGCCCCGGACAGGGATCGCCTGCGCAACAGCCTGCTCGAGTACGAACACGCGGCCTTGACCGAGTGGCCGCTGGCGGCCAAAGGCCACTCCTACCCCGAGGCCGACAGCGCGCTGGACCGCCTGTTCACCGCCTACACGCAGGTGAAGCCGAGCAGCGATGTCCAGAAGACCGTGCTCGCGAACTCCCTCAGCGATTTCAACACGATGAGCCGGGCGCGCACCGAACGGGTACTGCAGGCCAGCACCGACGTCGGCCCGCCCTGGTCGTTGTGGGCGGTGATCCTGCTGACCGGCGCGCTGGTTCTCGGTTGCGCGATCATCTACGGCGTCGAGGCGCCCGTCATGCACTACTCGATGGTGGCGACGGTGGCCGCGTTGGTGGCGGCGAACCTGTTCCTGGTGCTGCTGCTCGCGCATCCGTTCATCGGTGACATCGGAACCTCACCGGAACCACTTCGTCAGGTCGTCAGGGTGTTGGAGGGGAATCCGGCCTGAACAGGCACGTACTCTGCCAGGCCGTACTCTTCCATGGTGACCGCCATCGACCCGGACAAGCTCAGCACGTGTTTGCAGGTGCTGGCCGACATCGAGGCGCTGCCACCCGAGCACCCCGACGCCGTCGCTGTCCGGAGGGCCACCGCGGGCATCTTCAAGTCGGTCAAGAAGGCCCGCCGCGACGCCAAGCGCGATGCGGTGGCGGCTGCCGACCGCGCCGTCATCGCCGCCACCGCCACCGGTGCGCCCGGCCGCGTCGACGACGAGACGGCCGGCCTGCCGCTGGTGTCCTCGGCGGCCGGCGCCACAGCGGGCACGCTGATCCGGTCGCGGGCCTGCTACATCTGCAAGAACCACCACACGGTGGTCGACGCGTTCTATCACCAACTCTGCCCGGAGTGCGCCGCGCTCAACCGGGCCAAGCGCGACGCCCGCACCGACCTCAGCGGCAGACGTGCCCTGCTCACCGGCGGGCGCGCGAAGATCGGCATGTACATCGCGCTGCGACTGCTCCGCGACGGCGCACACACGACCATCACCACCCGCTTCCCGAACGACGCCGTGCGCCGCTTCGCAGCCATGGAGGACAGCGCCGACTGGCTGCACCGGCTTCGCATCGTCGGCATCGACCTCCGCGACCCCGCCCAGGTCGTCGCCCTCGCCGACACCGTGGCCGCCCAGGGCCCACTGGACATCCTGATCAACAACGCCGCCCAGACCGTGCGCCGAGCCCCCGGTTCCTACGCCGCGCTCGTCGAGGCGGAGCGCACCCCGCCGCCGGAACTGGTGGACGTGATCTCGTTCGACCGCGTCAGTGACGCGCACCCGGCCGCGCTCGCGGGAAGCCTGGCCGAGCATCACGCCCCACACGCGGTTACCGAACTCGCGCTCACCGCCCGCAGCGCGTCTCCTGACCGCATCGCCGCGGGCACCGCGATCGACGCGGGCGGGCTGCTGCCCGACACCGCCGCCGTGAACAGCTGGACCCAACGGGTGCACGAGGTCGACGCGATGGAACTGCTCGAGGTTCAGCTGTGCAACCAGACCGCGCCCTTCATCCTGGTGAGCCGGCTGCGCCCGGTAATGGCCGCGTCATCGGCCCGCCGCACCTACGTGGTGAACGTGTCGGCGATGGAGGGCCAGTTCAGCCGCGCGTACAAAGGCCCCGGCCACCCGCACACCAACATGGCCAAGGCCGCACTGAACATGCTGACCCGCACCAGCGCCGCCGAAATGCTGGAGCGGGACGGCATTCTGATGACTGCCGTCGACACCGGCTGGATCACCGACGAGCGTCCGCACCCGACCAAGCTGCGGCTCGCCGACGAGGGCTTCCACGCCCCGCTGGACCTCGTCGACGGCGCCGCCCGGGTGTACGACCCGATCGTGCGCGGGGAGGCCGGCGAGGATCTGCACGGCTGCTTCCTCAAGGACTACGCGCCGACCAACTGGTAGCCCCGGCGAGCACTGCGCCGAAACTGAAGATGATCGCGAGTTTTCGCCGGAATCTCGCACACAAGCTCAGTTTCGCGACGCTTGCCGATCCCTCTAGTCCAGCGGGTTGGTGCGCTTGACGATCAGCGGGTCGGCGGGGGTGAAGGGGAAGTTCGGCAGGTCGTCGATGTGGGTGTCGAAGGCGGCGGCCAACACCTCGCGCGAGTAGGCGCTCGCCGACGCGCGGTAGCCGATGTCGGCGGGGAAGGGCTGATCGAAGAAGATCAGGAAGTGCCACTCGTCGGGGCCGATGTTCTCGATGTGGTGCGGGTAGGCGCGCGGGATGAAGTACATGTCGCCCGTGGTCATGGTCCAGGTATCCAGCGTCCCATCGGGATTCATGATCGTCATGCGGGCATCACCGTGCTGGACGTACCCCATCTCCGCGGTCACCGGATGCCAATGCGGTTCGCGCATGCCGTCTTCGGTGACGCGCAGCGAGTACATCGACATGTCCTCGAGCACCGGCCAGTACTGGTCACGGGCGAAACGGGCGCTGCCGCTGACGTAGTTCAGTCCGGGGGCCTGGGCTTCGACGTCGAACTTGTGCGGGTCGTTGAGATACGCGTGGGCAGGTATTTCGGGATTTCCGGCGCGGGCGGCCAGCTTGCGGTCGGTGGTGTCGCGCCGGATCCTGGCCATGTCGGAGGCGGGCAGATCGTAGGTGTTGCCCAGCACGGCATCGGAGAACGCGCCCAGGGTGGCCCCGAATCCGAAGTCCTCTGGGCGTTCGTCGCGGAACGCGATGATGAACTCGGCCACGTCCGTGCCGATGTTCTCGATGTGGTGCAGCGACCCTGAGGCCGCGTGGAACATCTGCCCGGCCGTCACGACGAAGGTGGCGAACCTGCTGCCGTCGTCGAGGATCGACACCAGGGCGGTGCCGGAGATGCAGTAGGTGAGTTCGTTGGCGTTGGCATGCCAGTGCGGGGTGCGCATCGCTCCGGGGTTGAGCACCACCCGCTTGATGGACAACCCCTTCAGGATCGGCAGGTTGTCGGCGGTGATGCGCCGGATCGAGCCGAGCGCGGATTCCTCCACGATCTCGCCGTCGAGCAGTGAGGCGGTGTGGCTGCTGCGGGCGATCGACGTCGTCATCGGGTCCTCCTGGGTCTTCCTGGGTCTTCAGGCGCTGCTGTTGCAGACGACTCTGCTCCGTCGCAGGCCCGCTGTCATGGACGTTGGCGTACCTGGCCGGTTCCCGTCAGCTGCAAGATCCGCTAGCGCTAGCCGAGCAGCAGCCGCCGGTTCTCGGTCATCTCGTCGATCGCGTCCTGCATCCTCAGCTGGACACGTTCGGCGTAGGCATCGGCGTCCTCGGCGGATGTCGGTGTCATCGGGGCCAGCACCCGGGTGCGCAACTTGGGCGGCAGCGGGAGGTAGGGCAGCATGCCCACCGCGCCCAGGTTGAGGCCCCAGGGCAGCGATACCGACAACGGAAGGGCCTTGACCCGCAAGATCTTGTCGAGCCGCAGCGCTTGCGCCAGGCGCTCGCCGCTGGAGATCACGAACAGGGACTCACCCGCCCCTGCCGTGACGATGGGCACCACCGGCACCTGATGCTCCATGGCCAGGCGGGCGAATCCGGCGCGCCCGCCGAAGACGATCCGGTTGCGGTCCTCCCACGCCTTGGCGGCGTCGAGGTCGCCACCGGGCAACACGACGACGTGATGCCCCTGTGCGTAGGCGTCGCGGGCGCTGTCGTGGCTGGCCGGCCTGGCGCCGAGCGGTTCCAGGAGCGGGCCGACCTTCAGCGTCCACGCCAGCTGGTGGGTCAGGATGGTGACGGGACGTTTCAGCTGGAGTTGTTGGAGTGCCGCGCCCATTGCGAGCACGTTGAGGTCGAAGATTCCGCCGAATCCGTGGTTGGCCACGAACAGCACCGGTTCGTCGAGTTCTGGTGCCTCACTGTCGATCTCGAGCCGGTGGTACCGCCGTACGAATTCTATGCCGAGTTGCCGCAGCACCGACATCGTCGTGACGAGGGCGTCGGGGACATCCGAGGAGTCGCCGTCCGCGCCCTGTTGAATTGCGGCCAGCAGTGCGTCGGCGAGACTCTCGACGTCCGACTGGTCCTGGTTGTCTGCATCGTCGGCCATGCACGGATCGTAGGGAACCGTCGGGTGCCGTAACCGTCGTTCGGCCGACCTCAGTCCACCAGCAGTCGCCGCGACGCTAGGCGGTCCCGTGCATCGTCGGGTATCGGCGTCGGGCCGTTGTCGTCCAAGAGCACCAGCACCGTGTCGCAGAGACTGATGCACGCGTCACTGTGGAAGAGCGCTGTCGAGGCAACGAACGATGTTCGTCCGATGTGGCCGATGCCGATGGCGGTGTCGATCGCCGCCGGCCAGGGGGCCTCGCGCAGATAGTGGACGACGATCGTGGATGTCACGATCCGTAGGCTCCGCCCTGCGCGGTCGTAAACCTGAGGGAAAATCTGCCGGTTGAGGGTGGCTCGGGTGTTCTCGTGCAGCGATTCGAGTGCGACGTTGTTGAGGTGCCCGTTGGCGTCCATGTCGCCGAACCGCGCGTCGATCACCTGGTGGACCGGGTAGGACGTCGCGTCCAGTCGTGCCGGGTGGGGTCGTGGCACAGTGCTGATCAGCGGTGTCGAGCGAGGTTCCATGGGGACAAACTAGTGCCTGGCCCCGGCCGCCCTGCTGGGCGCTCACGAGCCTGGTCGGGTAGGCACCGGCACACCGCAGCGAGATTTCGGCCTGCGTGCATCACGGTCCGATCAGGCCGGATCACGGCGGCTGCCGCCCGGCCGTGGCGAAGCCATTGCGCGAGTTCGGAGTTCGCAGGGGTGAGGTGCAGGACGGCACCGTTTCGTTCGATCAGAGCCGACTCGGTGCGATCAGGGGTCTCGGTGGTGACGACGGCGAATCCGTTGCCGAGCAAGGCGTCGAGCCGCTCCCCGCTGGTGATCACCGGGTTCGGGCACAGCCTGCCCGCAAGCCGGCGGGGAGCCCGGGCCTTGCGCACCAATGCAGAACGGCGCAACGGTGGGGTCTCGCCGGTGAGCACCTTGGCGGTGACACCCGGAAGTCGCTGCAGTGCAGGCAGGACCAATCGCCGCGTCAGGCTGCCGAATTCGCCGCCTGCGGTCATGCATCGACCGATGCCGAGGGCCAGCCGGATCATGGTCCTGGCATGCGGCTTTCGTTCCTGCTCGTAGGTGTCCAGCACGTCCTCGGGCAAGGCGGAGTCGAGCACACCCGCCAGCTTCCATGCCAGGTTCATCGCGTCGCGCAATCCCGCGCCCATGCCCTGCCCGATGAACGGCGGGGTGAGATGGGCCGCGTCGCCGAGCAGGAAGACGCGGCCGCGACGCCATCGGTCGGCAAGCTGTGCGCGGAAGGTGTATTCGGTGACCCGGACCAGCGTCAGGTCGTCCGCGGACACCTGGTCGACCCACGGACCAAGCAGCGGCAACAGCGAGTCGAGGGTGGCGTAGTCCCCGGCTGTCTCGGTGTCGAGAAGCCGGAACTCCCAGCGGTAGCGGGTCTCGCCGATGCGCATGAAGGTGGCGGCGCGCTGTGGATCGCACACCTGGTGGACACCCTCCCACTGATCGAGATCGGCCGATGTCGCGACGTCGACGACGAGCCAACGTTGTTCGAAGCCGAGGTCGTGCATGCGGGCGCCGATCCGACGCCGGGTGATGCTGTTGGCGCCGTCGCACCCGAGGACGTAGTCGGCGTCGACGTGGTGCTCGGTGCCGTCGGAGCGGTTGGCGTAGGTGACACGGACCCGGTGCGGAGTCGTGTGGCTGATGTCGGTGATCTCGACGTCACCCCGCAACCGCGCCTGCGGGTAGCGCTCGAGATTGGCGCGCAGCAGCCTCTCGAACTCGGGTTGGTCGAACATGTTCGCCTGGGGAAATCCGTTGCGGCTCAACGTGGTGTCACGGTTGAACTCCGCCAGGACGTTCATCGAACCGTCGAGCAGCCGTAGCCCGCGTGCGGGGCGTGAGATCGAGGCGAATCCGTCGGCCAGACCCAGACGGGCGACGATACGGCAGATTTCGTCGTCGAGGTGAACTGCGCGGGGTTGGGGATAGACGTCCCCCCATCGGTCGAGAATCAGGCAGTCGATGCCGTACTGCGCCAACAACGTCGCTACGGTGATGCCGGTGGGGCCCGCCCCGATGACGACGACGGGGACGTGCTCGACGCTCACGCGTACCTGACCACCGCGCGTTGGGTTCCGAGGTCGATCGCCGCGTCATCGGTGCTCACGCTCGCCTCGACGACGTCGCCGGCATTCAGATACTTGTCGTTCTTCGACTGACTCTTGAAGAACGCCTTCCACTTCAACGCGGGCGGCAGCAGCGCGCCGATCATCTCGATGGGTTTGGGGGGAGCGCTGAGCGCCGTCCCCGCCGGGGTGCCGGTCAGCACCAGATCACCGACGTCGAGCCGCTGGAACCGCGTCAGCTCCTGCAGGGCGCGCAGCGGGGGATAGATCATGTCACCGCCGACGACGGCGTCCTGGCGCACTTCGCCGTTGACACGCAGTTGCAGGCGCAGGTCCCCGAAGCGCTTCAGCTCGTCGGAGTCCAGCAGCACCAGCGCCGGTCCGACCGGGGTGAACGTCGGGTACGACTTCGCCTCGTAGAACTGCGTTTTCGGAAGCTGGATGTCGCGGGCCGACACGTCGTTGGTGACGACGAGGCCTGCCACGTAGTCGGGGAGGTCCGATTCGGTGAGGGTGGTGCCGACGGGTAGTGCACGGCCGATGACCAGGCCGATCTCGACCTCGTAGTCCAGGAAGCGGACATGCGCGGGTTTGACGATGTCATCGGCGGGGCCGTTGATCGATCCGGATGCCTTGCGGAAGAACGTCAAGGGCACGGTCGCCGGATTCATGCCCGAGTCCTTGACGTGGGACGCGTAGTTCGTCATCTGCGCCACCACCCGGCACGGGGCGGTCACCGGCGACAGCAGCTCCAGTGTGTCGACGGAGACTGCGGCGGCGCGGTCGGTAGCGCCGTCGATCGCGGCGCGGTCGCGCAGCAGCTCCGCGGTGGTGGCTGCGGCGGTGTCGATCTTGATTGCGCCGGAACCGATCTGGACGTACCAGGCATCGGCGGTGCGGAGGACGGTGGTGGTCATGAGCTCGCTACTTTCATCAGGCCGCGGAGGCGGGTCAGGGTGAATTCGTTGTCGTGCTCGCGCACTGCGCGCCACATCGCGCGCAGCTCCTCGACCGACTCGCGACCGGGGGTGATGCCGAGGAAGTCTTTGGTGACCGGCGGGCCCCACTGCGCGAGGCCGGTGGCGGTGAAGGCCGACCACCCGGGTTCGAGGCTGCTGTCGAACATGTCGCCGTCGGCGAAGTGCTCGACGAGGAAACCGTCGGGGTCGCGCCAGTAGTCGAAGATCTGGCTGCCCTGGATGTGGCGACCGATTCCCCAGGAGCGGTGGTATCCGCGGTCGCGCAGGTACTCGCCGCCCGCGGCCAGCGCGTCCATGTCACTGACCTGATAGGCGGAGTGCACGTACCGGTTTCGCGGGCCGAGCGCGAGGGCCAGGGTGTGGTGGTCGGCCGGCGTGTCGCCGCGGTCGCAGCGGATGAAGCTCATCGCCGGTCCGAGGTGACGCTGGCCCGGGAAGTAGAGGAAGTCGCTGACGATCATTCCGAGGTGGTCCAGGTACCAGTTCAGTGTCTCGAGGTATCTGGTGCTCTGCAGCACGACATGGCCCAGTCGCTGCACTCGCGCGGGGATGC
>Ga0209347_1003183_pt1 | contig 19757 bp, 20 predicted proteins | sample AutmiccommuBRH23_FD_187382 | JGI IMG/M metagenome (GOLD analysis project Ga0209347, IMG submission 187382) | Deep subsurface microbial communities from Mt. Terri, Switzerland - Autotrophic microbial communities BRH/23 (SPAdes) (version 2) | ecosystem: Environmental > Aquatic > Deep subsurface >...
GGGCTCAAGAGAGCCCGCCGCAGACCCAGACCGGCGCCATGAACCGGGAAGAGCCGGGTGTTCATGGACCGTTCTCCCCTTATTTCTTGCCGCCGCATTTGGCCTCGCCACACTTGGACTCGGCCGCCTTTTTCTCGGCGCCGCACTGAGTCTCCCCGGCCTTCTTCTCGGCGCCGCATTTGGCCTCCGGAGCCTTCTTTTCAGCACCGCATTTCGCCTCTGCGGGCTTCTTCTCAGCCCCGCACTTGGCTTCTGCGACAACCTTGTAACCGCTCTGCAGCGGGTTCAAGACGAAGGGATTCTCGCCGGCGGTCACCGGCTGTGCTCCGCTCAAGGCGATGAGCCCGGTGCCCAACGCGAGGGACAAGGCGGTACGGCTGGTGTGCTTGGACATGCTGTTCACTCCTGTAGGTAAGCGATCTCTGCGTCCACGGGAGCCGCCGGAGCGGTCTCGATCGAGGCTCAGAATGCCTACGGGAGTTCACGGGGTTATCCCGAAGTTCTCATATTTCTGTCACAGACGAGATTCGATCGGAGAGTGCCGACCGCCAGGCCGTCAGCGTGCGGCCTCGGGCAGGACAAAGGAGAACGCCGTCCCGGTCTCGGCGGTGCTGGAAACCGAGATCGTACTGCCGTGCGCCTCCAGGATCCGGTGCACGATGGCGAGGCCGAGGCCCACCCCGCCGGTGCTGCGGCGATCCGGAGCCTGGTAGAAGCGTTCGAACACGTGCGGGAGATCCTCGGGGGAGATCACCGAGCCGGTATTGACGACCGTGGTGCGAGCCCCGTTGCTTAGCGGCTCCAACACGAGCTCCACGTGGCCGCCGCGGGGCGTGTGGACGATGGCGTTCTCGATCAGGTTCTCGAGCACCCGTTCCAAGAGCCCGATATCCGCTGCTACGAAAGGCAGGTTTGGGGGAATTCTCGTGCGCAGCCAGTTGCCGTTCTGCTCCGCCCGCAGTCGAAACTTCTGGGCGACGTCCTGCACGAGCTCGCCGAGCGCGACCGGCTCCCGTTCGGGACGGGTTTCCATTGCCTCCAGATTGGAGAGCTCGAACAGCTCCTGCACCAGCCGCGACATCCGTTCGCTATGCTTGAACGCGGTCGCCAAGTGCTGGCGGCGCTCCTCCGGCGAAAACTGGTCCGACTTCAGCAGCAGCGTCTCCAGGTAGCCGCGCATGGAGGCCAGTGGTGTGCGCAAGTCATGGGAGACATTCGCTACCAGGTTGCGGCGCAGAGTGTCCTTCTCTTCCAGAGCCTGCACCTGATCGACAATCCGCGCCGCCATCTCATCGAAGGTAGCGCCGAGACTGTCGATTTCGTCGCCCCCGGCCCTGCCCTGACCGTAGGGTGTGTGCGTACGAAAGCCGCTGGCGCGAAACGCCTCCATGGCGCCGGAAAGGCGGCGCAACCGGCGCGTAAGAAGATTGAAGATGAAGAGTCCTGCCAGCAGCGTCAACAGGACACTGGCGGCGACCGCTGTGGTGCTGATCTGCAGGAACTGACTGCGCTGCAGCAGCGCCTGTACGTTGGCGTACTCCTCGCCGCCGAGCACCACATACAGGTATTGTTGCGGTTCGCCCTCCAGCGGCCAGGACGCGACCGAAAAGATCTTGCGGCGTTCGACGTCACGGGGATCGTCGCCCAGAATGGGGAAGGCCTCGGCGTCCGACAGGAAACTCAGAATCGGATCGAGCGAGACGGACCGCCGTTTGATCTTCTGATCCGGTGCCTCGAAGGCGACGATGCGCCCCTGCGCGTCGAGCAGATAGATCTCGATCGCCGGGTTTATGTGCATGTAGCGGCCGAAGATCGCCGCCACTGCCGCCTCGTCCATGGCCCTTCCCGGCGCCGGATCCTGATCGACCACCAGCTGTCGAGCCAGATCCCGATTGAAGCGCTGGTTAAGCTCCTGTAGAAAAACGCGAGTCGAGTACAGCGACAACGCCGTGTAGGCCACCGCCACTGTCAGCAGCAGGCCCAACAGAGCGATCGCCAGCTTTCCGTACAGTGTCTTCAGCACTGGGAAACGCACCCTGTCAGGCCGCGGCGCCATGCTCAGCCCTGACTGGCGCGGTCGGCTCCTCGAAACTTGTAGCCCACGCCCCACACCGTGAGGACGTACTGCGGATTGGCCGGGTCACGCTCGATCTTGGCGCGCAGGCGATTGATGTGCGAGTTCACGGTGTGTTCATAGCCCTCGTGACCATAGCCCCACACCTGGTCCAGGAGCTGCGCCCGCGTGAACACGCGCCCCGGGTGGCGGGCAAAATAGAGCAGGAGATCGAACTCGCGTGCGGTGAGCTCTACCGAATCGCCCCTCAACGTCACCTCCCGTTTGTCGGTTTCGATGCGCATGTCACCAATGACGATCACCGGCGGAGGCGCCGCGTCTGCTGAGCGGCCGATCGCCTCGACGCGCCGGAACAGCGCGTTCACCCGCGCCACGAGCTCGCGGATGCTGAACGGCTTGGTCAGGTAATCGTCCGCGCCCAGCTCCAGTCCCAGCACCCGGTCGATCTCCGCGGATTTGGAGGTCAGCATCAGAATCGGGAAGTAACGGGGCCCGCGCCGCAGCTCTCGGCACACGCTCAACCCGTCCAGACCCGGGAGCATCAGATCCAGGATGATCAGATCGTACGGCTGGCGCTGTGCCGCTGCGAGCCCCTCCTGGCCGTCGTGCATCAACTCCACCGTGCACCCCTCCTCCCGCAGGTGCAGGGCAACCAGATCGGCGATATCCCGGTCATCTTCGATGACGAGAACCACTCGATGTCCCGTTCCGTTCATTTCGCCCGATGACCAGTCCTGCTCCGACGCCGGACCAGTATACGTTCCCGCCGAATATGGGAGAAGCCGCGCGCGAGGCCGCTGGAGCCCGCAGCCGATCTATCGGCAGCCCGAGTGTAGGGGCGGGAGGGGAACACCCGGATTCTCCGAGTACCGCCGTGAACCATTACATGACGTTCGGCGCCCCGGGGCGGGAGCGGACGCGAGGGAGTGACAGTCCCTGTCTCCGTCCAGCGGACTCCGACTCCAGGCAGAGATCGCCCTTCGCTCGATGATGCGCGTCCTCCTGCCCGCGCTCCCGGTCCGAGGACACACCGCCGTCGTTCGGCTTCGACCTTAGCGGAAGTCGGCGGCCTCCACCTGGAGGTAGACGAAGCTGATCAATCGTCCGAGTTCATCGAAGCCGAACCAGTCGGAGAACTCCGACAGGTCACCTGCGACGAGCTCACGCATTTCGTAGTCCTGCATACCGGCAAGATAGTGCCGTTGCACGCTGCCGTAGAGAACGTCCAGGAAACGCAATGCAGCTTCCGGAATGCTCCGCCCGCCGGTGACGCCATGTCCCGGAACATACGTGTCCACCGGCAACGCAAGCGCATACTGGATCGCTTCGATCTGCCCTAGCGCATCGAAGTCCTGTGGCACATCCGACGATACGGCGCGCCCATGCTCGACGATGTCGCCTGTAAACAGCAGCCGACCGCCAGGCAGCTCGATCATGATGTCGCTGTCGGTATGAGCATGTCCCGTATGGTGGATCCGGAAGATGGTTTCCCCGATGACGAGCTGCTCGCCGCCCTTCAAAGTGTGATCCGGAAGCTCGGGAGTGGTCCCCGCCACCGCGGAATCTGCGCGCATGAAAATATCCAACCACCGTTCGGCTTCGCCGTTCTTCAAACGCTCGACGGCTTTCTCGTGGGCATAAATGCTCGCGCTTGGAAACGCCCCCCGCACCGCTGCATTGCCCAACCAGTGGTCTCCATGGATGTGAGTATTGAAAACCGCGACCACCGGCTTATCGCTAAGCTCGCGTAGCTTAGCCAGAATCAGCTTCCCGACCTCATGACTTCCGCCAGTATCCACGATCACGGGGCCGTCCTCTGTAAGGACGATGCCGCTATTGCTCATAAACCCCTTGTTGTTCTTATCCGGTAACGCCTGAATTCCATGCACTACGTAGACGTTGTCCTGAATCTCAACCAGCGACAATTCATCGAGGCTCTTTGGGAGCTTGACGTCATGGGCGCCAACCACGCTCGCAGAGCACAGGAGCCACGCTGCGGCGAGTCCAGGACGCCATCGCGGCACGAGGGACCGGCTGGTGCGCCGGCCTCCGCTTGCGCCACCGCGGGAATCGACTCCTGGAGGGGTGACAGCACCCACGCGGTTGCAGAGACGGAACGGGCACTGGTTGGCCATTTTTTTGATTTCTCCGGATGTGTGCGTCGAGTTTATGCGTCGCAGCGGGGAAATGATATGGCAGGTGTCAGGTGAGCTTCCTCGCGCCCTGACCATAGAATCATCGATAGCGTAGCGTCGGAGCAGCGCTGCCGGGCATTTTTATGCCCGGTGCGGCTCCGTCGAAGACGCGCACCCTACGCCTTCCCGACCAGCTTGCGATACCGCAACATGTGACGTAGCGCGCGCTGCGGCTCTTCCAACGCTTCGCACAGGAGGGCCAGGTTGTAATGGCAGTCCGCCATATGCGGGTCGACGCGCAATGCTCGGTCATAGGCCTGCAACGCATCGTGCGGGCGGTTCAGGTCCGTCAGGAGAACACCCAGGTTGTAAAGGAGCAAAGCGTCGTCTCCGCATGCGTCGAGCGCGCCGCGATACACGCGCTCGGCATCCTCGAGACGCCCCATCTCGTGCAACAGCCTGCCCAGATTGATCAGCGCGTCGAGATGGGTCGGTTCGGCTGCGATCGCATGCTCGTAGCACTCCCGCGCTGCGTCCGGTTCCACGCTTTCCACGGCGCAGCCCTTCTGGAACCAGTCTTCGGCGTCCGCGTGCGGGCGGGATTCGTCCGTGATGCGATCGATCACCTTCATGGCGCCACGAGCCGGGTCGCCGTCGAAGGCTAGGAGGTACTGTCCCGACTCAGCCTGCCAGCGGCTGCCGCCTTCCCTGACGACCACCCGGTGCCCAACGGCGCTGATCGCCAGTCCCGACAGGGGCATCGCTTCGGGGAGTTCCCGGCGCAGGGCCTTGAGAGAGGTGGTGATCCGTCGGGCCGGAACGTTCGCCGCGGTCAATGCCCGGGCGGTGCGCAGGACGATCAAATCCTGAAACGAGAACAGATAGGCCCGGCGCGGACCGCGCGCCGGCGAGACGAACCCGGCCTTGACGAGACTGCGAATCGCGCTGCGCGGCAAGCCAAGCAACCGCTCGACGTCACGCATGCCGTAGCGATGCACGGCCTCTGTTCTACTCCCCTTCAAGTCGATAGACACTATTCGCGGGTATTCTTGCCAGCCTTTGGCGTCTTCGGTGTTGCCTGCGCCCGCTTGGCGGGCTTGCGCGCCTGCGCGCGTTTCGGCGACGGCGTCTTGCCGGAGGCGCTGGGCTTCTTGCCGAGACTCGCACGCAGCGCTTCCATGAGATCGATGACCTGGGCTCCGGCTTCCGGCGCTGCCTCGGTCATGGTGATCTCCTGGCCTTCGACCTTCTTCTGCACTGCCGCCTCCATACGCTCGCGTACCTCGTCCTTGTACCCCGTAGGATCGAACGTGTCCGCGGCCTGCTGTTCGATCAGCTGCCGCGCAAGCTTCAATTCGGCGTCCTTGATCTCCGTCTCGGGGATCTCGATGTCATGGATCGATCTGACCTCTGTCGCGTACAGCAGCTGCTGCATAATCAGGCCTTCTTCGACCGGGCGCAGCATCACGATGTACTGCTTTCCACGCGCTGCCCAACGCCCCAGCGCGCAGCGGTTGGTCTCTCGCAAGGCCCTCGTCAGCAGCGCATAAGGCTTTGCACCGCCCTTGTCCGGGCCCAGATAGTAGGCCTTGTCGAAGTATACCGGGTCGACGGAATCGATCGGCACAAACTCCGTAATCTCCGCCGTTTGCGTACCGGTCTCTTCGAGCGCCTTCAGCTCTTCGGCCGTAAACATCACGTACTGGTCCTTGGCGAACTCATACCCCTTGACCATGTCCTCGCGCGGAACCACCACCGACTCCTTTGCGCAAACGTATTGCTGTTTCAAGCGCGAGCCGCAGTCCTTGTGCAGCAGATTGAAGGAAATTCCCCCGCTCACCCGGGTGGCGGAATAGAGCTTCACCGGGATGGACACGAGACCAAAGGAAATCGTCAGTGAGGTGAGCGATCGCGCAGCCATTGGCCACTCCGAAGTGATGCCGGTCGACCGGTTCCGGTCGTTCGCGGCGTGACAGTCCGCGTGAGCGAATCCCCCGCGCCGGTTGCGGTTACTGCTCGCGCGGGCTTGCGTGGTACCGAACGCCCAAAAGATAGTCAATAATGACCTTGTCGGTCCGCTCCCGGGCGCCTGGACCGCATGGGACGGCGGTGAATACCATGGAGGACACCACGCAGCTCTTGGCGGGAACCAGCGGCTACTCGTTCAAGGAGTGGTACGGGCATTTCTATCCGGAAAAACTGCCCGCGAAGGCGATGTTGCGCTACTACGCCGAGCGCTTGAGCACGGTGGAGATCAATGCCACCTTCTACCGCATGCCATCGGAAACGATGCTCGAGCGCTGGGCCACCGAAGTACCCGCGCATTTCGCCTTCACACTCAAAGCGCCTCGACGCATTACGCACCACAAGCAGTTGGCAGATGCCGGGCCGGACGCGACCGAGTTCCTGCGCCGGGCCGCGACGCTCGGCACCAAGCTCGGCACGCTCCTGTTCCAGCTGCCACCATCCTTCAAGAAGGATCTCGGGCGCCTGACCGAGTTCATTGACCAGCTGCCGCTCCGTCCGCGCGTCACCTTCGAGTTCCGCCACCCTTCATGGCATACCGACGCTGTGTACGAAACCCTCCGCACACACGGCTCGATGCTCTGCGTCACGGACACGGACGAGGGCGACACGCCGTTCGTGGCGACATGCGACCAGGGCTACCTGCGGCTGCGGCGCAGCCACTACGGCGACCGCGAGCTGAAAGCATGGCTCGCTCGCATTGCCGCTCAGCCGCTGGCCCGTGCGTACGTGTATTTCATGCACGAGGACCAAGCACTTGGGATCGGTTTTGCACAGCGGATGATGAAGCTTCGGGGGCCGCAGGCCGCCGAATCGTGATCCCCCTGATCGGCAGCGGCGCACCCGGCCAACCCTCTCCGCGGAAGCGTCGAGCTGACGCCCCTGGAATTCGACCGGTAGAGCGGGTGAGGACGGCCCGCCCATGCTATACAATGGGCCGGTGGATCACCGGGTCTGGAGGGCATCCGTATGGATAGGAAACGACGCCAATTGCTGATTGCGACCTTGATCGGAGCGGCAGGCGCCTGGGCCGCGCCGATTTCGGCCCAGCTCAAGCGACCGCTGGTCGAGGTCTGGAAAAGTCCCACCTGCGGCTGCTGCAAGGACTGGGTGGCGCACCTCGAGGGCAACGGCTTCGCGGTGCGAACGTTCGACACGGGGAATACGGCTGCGCGCCAACGGCTGGGGATGCCGGCCCGTTTCGCCTCCTGTCACACCGCACGGGTGGGCGACTACACAATCGAAGGCCACGTACATGCGCGCGAGATCGCCCGTCTGCTGCATGAACAGCCGGACGCGGTGGGTCTTGCGGTACCGGCCATGCCCGTCGGTTCACCCGGCATGGACGGACCGGCGTACCAAGGGCGGCGGGATCCGTTCGATGTTCTTCTGGTGCTGCGGGACGGCCGCAGCCGGGTCTATCAGTCCTACCGTTGAGTACCGCCTGGCCGCTGCACCGTAACGGCCCTTCTGATCGGCATGCGATCGATCTAAAGTCAGCGTCCACGTTCCGGGGGGTCTTTCGGATGAAAATCGAAAACGCGATTACCGAGCGGCTCAACATCGAGCATCCCATCCTCCAGGCGCCCATGGCCGGTGGCGGAGACACCCCCGCGCTCGTGGTCGCCGTCTGCGAAGCGGGCGGTGCGGGATCCATCGGGGGCGCGTACCTTGCACCCGAACAGATCACCGCGGCAGCGACCGCGATACGCGGCCGAACCAACCGGGCGTTCGGCGTCAACCTCTTCGCTCCCAGCGTCGCGCCCTCGCTCACGAACGATGCCTCGGCGGCGCTCGCGCGCCTCTCTCCCTTCTTCGCAGAGGCGGGCCTCCAGCCACCCACCCTCCCGAATGCCAGTGGATACGATTTCGAGGAGCAACTGGCCGCTGCACTGGATACCGGTGCAGCCATATTCAGCTTCACCTTCGGGATCATGCCTCCGGCGGTTATCGAGGCGGCAAAGGAACGGGGAATGTTCGTGATGGGTACGGCGACAACCGTACGAGAGGCGATCGAGCTAGAGAACGCCGGCGTCGATGCAGTGGTCGCCCAGGGCGCGGAGGCCGGTGGCCATCGCGGCACGTTCGCTGGCGATTTTGAGGCGGGGCTCGTGGGAGGACTCGCACTCATCCCCCAGGTCGTGGATGCCGTGAAGATACCGGTCGTCGCCTCCGGTGGCATTGCGGACGGCCGGGGCATCGCGGCCGCGCTTGTGCTGGGCGCAAGCGCCGTCCAGCTCGGTACCGCTTTTCTGACCGCCGATGAAGCGGGCGTGCCGAATGTCTACAAGGACGCGATCATGGCCGCCGAAGAGGATCAAACGGCGATGACCAGGGCGTTCTCCGGACGGCCGGCCCGAGGCATCCGCAACCGGTTCATGCAGGCCTACGAAGACCCGGCGGACGCCGCCGCAATCCTGCCCTTCCCCTATCAGAACGCCCTGACACGGTCGCTGCGCAACGCCGCAGCAAAGCAGGGAAAGGCCGAATTCCTATCGCTATGGGCAGGACAAGCCGTTCGCCTCGCACGTCGCAAACCCGCCGCGGACATCGTTGCTGATCTGGTGCGGGAGATGGATGTGGCGCTCACACGTTTGTAATCCCCCCGCAGCTTCGCTGACGCGGAGCCATCCTGGCAGCGGTTCGCTTCGGATCCGACTTGTCGAAACCGTCGTCTGTCCCCGATCACCAGGGATGGCGGCCGTGCGCTCTGCCTTGCTGCCGGATCTGTGCCCGCTGGAATCTGAATTGCTCCTTAAGAGCTCCAACATTCATTGCACTACCGCGGCTGCAATGGCGAAGTAAATCACGATGGACAGCAGATCTTGGATGACCGTCGCAAGGGGTCCGCTGCCGAAAGCCGGATCATGTCCGGACAGGGTAAACAACCAAGGAAGCAACATTGCCGCAAGCGTTGCGGTGGCGCAGGCCGCGAACAGCGCAAGTCCGACAGCCAGGGCAATAGACGAGTCTTCCCACAGCCACCAGACGAATGGGCCGGCGACCGCGGCCAATGTGAAACCAATCGCAAGGCCGGACAGCAGCTCGCGACCGATCATTCGACGCATGGTGACACCAACGGACAAGCCACGCACTACAATCGTCTCCGTCTGCGTGCCAACGGCGTCAGCGAGGTACACGATCCCGGGGATGAAAAAGGCCAGCATCACCGTCTCTCGCAGATGATTTTCAAAGCGACCGACGAGATCCGCGGCCAGCAGCGCCCCGGCGAGCCCCACAAGCAGCCACGGAAGGCGATGGCGGAAGCGACGCTCCACCGGTTCGATGCTCGTGGCACGTGCCTCAGCGGTACTCTTGAGAAAACCGCCGAGGCGCATCAGATCCTCCTCATGCTCGGATAGCAACACGCGGAGGAGGCGCTGAGGTGGAATCAGACCGAGGAACCGACCCTCCGCGTCCACCACCGCCAGCGCCGTCTGCCTGTTTCGAACAGCCTTCCACGCCGCGATCTCTTGATCGACGCCAGGCTCCACCGCAGTGGCCTCCGGGTCCAGAAGGCCGGCGAGCAAAGACTCATCAGGTGCGGCCAAGACGGCTTCGAGCCTCACCATCCCGACGAACTTGCCGCCCTCTTGGACGACAATGTGGCTGGCGGTGTCGAATTCCCCGCCTACCAGAGACCGTCGCGCGTCATCGACCGTGGTCGCCAGGGACATGAGCGGGACCTTCATGCTCGCGTGCTCGGAGGCAGTTTCAAAGATCACCCGGCCATGCTCCGACGGAGAAGTATCTGACATCCACGCGTCTCCCTTTACTGGCGCCGCGACGAGACCCACGCCCCACCCCAATAAACAAGTATCGGCATGATAGGCTGAAACCGCGCCGCTCGTTGGGGCGCCGATAGCCGTCGCATCACGTTCGGTTAAGCTCGAAGGCCGAATCGCCGCCAATCCCCAGCATTCGGGTGTCTGTAAGTCGGTCTGCGTGCGCCCGCGGCGACTGGCTGCGCAGCTGCTGAGCTCTGCCGTGCAAAGATGCCACGAAGGGTGCCCCCTAAGCCGCGACTAGGAAAGGTACGCCCCTGGGTGATTTGCCCGAAGCGTCCGTAGCACAATCAGTGATGTCATCCCCTGGTCGGAGCGCGGATTGGCTGCCGGCGGGGTTACCGGCCCCCTGGCGGGACTTGCCGCCGCGAGCTTCCCGCCCGTCGGACCCGTGCTTGGGCGTCGGGCCATTCTAGCGATCGGCCTGGCCGGTGTTGGTGCCCTGCTCGCGAGCATGGTGACGCCGGGCTGCACAGCTCGCGCCTGAATCCGTTTGAGAAGGGCTCACGTCGAGCTTTTCAGACCCGACCTTCAGAACACATCGGCCACATATAGTCTTACCGCAGTCAAGTCGCCCAGGGGCGTCAATGCCCACCACAGATGCGGCGGCGATCCGCGAGATCAGCCTGGTCTTCGGCGGTCGGGCAAACCGCCCGGCCCGGCACCTACCGCGCGTTACGCCGTCCAGATTGCGGCGCGTACGCGCCGTTCGTATTCATCCAGCGGTTCCCCAGGCATTCCGACGATTGCGAGGCTTCCTCGGTGCATTGGGATCAGAACGCCCGTCAGCGCGCCATGGTAGAGGGTCGTGCGGGTGCCGACGTGCTGCGACGGCATGACGAATACGGTGACAGGGCCTTTGCGCCCGACAAGCACCAGGTGTGCGCCTGGCCAGTCGGGGCAGCGCTCAGCGAACCGGACCTCGCCGAGATCGCCCCGCAGGGTCACCCCCACGCTGGCCAGCACCCGAGTCACGTGTGCATCATCCACACGGTTCGTGGAAAAAAGGCGCTCCGGCTCGGCAAGAAGATGGCTGACCACCAACTCGCCAACGGATTCGCTGCGCTGCAGCATTGGCGCCGTGATCAGCGCCCCGATCAGCAGAAGGACCGATGCCGCATACGCGAAGACGCGCTTTGGTACCTGAAATCGCGGGGTGCTCTGACGTAAAATCAGGCGGCTGTGCAGGTCTTGCGGCACATCGACCTGAATGGCCTTGATGAGCGCACGGTCGAACTCCTCTTCGCGCTCGGCGAATTCGCCACAGTGCGGGCACTCGGTGCGGTGCCGTCGATAGTCGGCACCGGAGGACCGCGGCTCGGTCATACACCTGCGCCTGAATTCGAAGCAGTCCATGAAGTCACCCCGCACTCGTTTGTCGGGCCCAGTCCGAGCCGAGTTCGGCCCTGAGCTTCTGCCGTGCCCGAAACAGGCGTGTGGCTACTGCGCCTGCCGATGAGCCGATCATGCCGCCGATTTCCTCTGCACTGAATCCGCCGATCACCTGCAGCAACAGGGGCTCGCGGTATTCGTCGGGCAGCCGCTGTATCGCTTCCCGAACGGCCAGGGTCTCGGCACTGGGTCCGCCGCTGTCCGGAATGGCCTCCAGTAACGCGCGATCATCGGACGCCGATTCGGGTCGGCGTTGTTGGCAGAGCCGCGCGTATTCGTTGCGGGCGATAGTCAGCAGCCACGCCTTGGCGGACGTGTCGGCACGCAGCGTGTCGAGCGCCCGCCATGCGCGCAGAAAGCTCTCTTGTACCAGGTCTTCCGCCGTCGAGCGTTCCCGACACAGCCACAGACAAAACCGGTAGACATCAGCGGAGTAGGCGTGCACCAAGGCCTCGAATTGCGCTTGTCGGCTTCTCATATCTACAAGACCACTCTGCGAGGCCATTTCTTACGACAGGCACACGATGTGATCACTGGGACGCCGTCGGCGAGCATTGGCGCAAACTCGCAGCGTGATCAGGTGCGGTCAGCGAGCCCCTGCGGCATCGAATACGGCCGTATCGGGGTGGAACGCGTACCAAGCGAACCAGTACACGGTGATCGTGGGGAGAATCTGACCGGATGCGTCATGCACGGACCCGGTTCGGTGCTCGGGGTCGAAGCGCACGAGGACTTCGCGCCCGGCGACGCTGTCGCGTACCTCGCCATCGGTGCGCTCCAGCTCACTAAAGGGATACGCCTTGAACGTCCCCTCGATCTCCAAACCGATCACAGGCTCCTTGGGGTGGAACCGGGCGTCCTCCGCGGCCACCGGGAAGAACACTGCCGCGCGCTTATCGTAATCCGCGTAGGGATCGCGCGTGTAGTCGCGCCGGTATCCCGTCTCTCTGGAAAGCACGGTGGTGTCGGGATGACGGGTTTTCCAATCGGACCAGGTGGTATGGTGGATGGGAATGGTTTCCAGGCGCTGCCCTTTGAGCGGGCCCGAGACCGCCCGCGCCAGGATCTGGGACCACAGAGATTCGGTCTGTCGATCGTAAAGCAGCACATCGCTGTTGTAGAGAAGACCCGACACACCGAACGTCAATGGGCGGTCGTGCACTTCTGCGACGTAGGCGACGCCACTGCCACAGAGGGGACAATAGGTAATCGCGACCTGTTCCTCGCGAACGCGATCGTTGACGATCTCATGCCAATTCAGGATGGCGATGGGGTACGCCCGCGCGATGCCATGGCGCAAGAGGCCGAGCACGCGATCACCGTCCTGAAGGTAGGGCGCGTCCTCAGAGCCGACGAACGTCGGCGCATCGAGGGCTGGGATGCCGTCCCGCGGCGGTCCGCCGCGGACGATGGCATCCGCCGAAATCAGCGCCTCACCGACATCGAACCCGTTCTTGGTCGGTCCGCCGCCCGCTCCCACTGTGATAAGCGAGAGGCCGAGTCCGGCGAGTAGTGCGCTGCCGATGAGGGTTGCACCCACCCGTCCCATGCGATGGTCCTGGTTCTAATCGTCCAATAGAATCTCTCATTTGGCCAAGCCGCGCCGCCGGTCAAACGATCTACTCATCGGGCAGTGGGGTGAGCAGATAGTCGCGTTTCTTGCTCGCCCCGTGGCAATCCTGGCAGCCCGCCACCTTTCCCGAAGCCTCCACCTCGCCATTGGGCAGGCGTTTCAGCCAGAACCAGTCGTTGTGTTCCGAGCTGTACCCGTTTGGCGCCTTGTACATGACGGTCACTGCGGCAAGTTCCTCGTCCGGCGAGTAGTTCTCTTTTACAATGACGGCTCCGGTTGGCATCGCGGCGGCCTTACTCCTCAGCGCCTCGAGCGCAAGCGCGTTCACGTAGGTGGTGAGCAGCATCCCGTGCGGTTCCTGCCCTTTGTAGAGGGCGTCCTTTCCTGGCCAGAACTGCCAGTTTTTCTGATAGTTTGCGCGCTCGAGGTAGTTCCACACCTCGGCTGCCGTTGGCGTCGGAGGCTCTTCTGCCCCTTGCGCCGCCCCGACAGCGGCGGCCGCGAACGCAATCGACGCAACAAGATGCGCGGTGAGTGTGCCTCGTGTGATCCACATAGCAGGCCTCCGACTATAGGCGTGCCGGGCCCATACCCCCGGTATGCACAATAGACCGGACCTCGGCGGCAAAGCTTACAGTGCGGCACGCTATCGGCAGGCGACGAGCGATAGCGGTTTCCAATCTCGTAGGACATAGCAGCGCTTTCTAGCCATCCGCTCCGTTGCCCGAACTGGCAATCTCCACGCCCAACTGCTGGGCTATCATCATGGCGCACGCATGGGCTTACTCGTGTGCCTGGAGGATAGCTGGTTCACGGAAGATTGATCGTAGAAGGTGAGCGAAGATGCTGAACTGCAGGCGACCTACGCAGATGATGTCTCAGGAACTTGACCGTGCACTTCGGTAGCGCGAACGTATCGACTAGCGCATGCACGTCCTCATGTTGCAGTGGATGCATCAATTGCCACACACGGACGGCGTTTCTGCGCCGCGAGTGCACGGAGGTGCTCCTGGAACGAGGCTTCGATGTTGACGGGCCTCCAATTCATCGCAAATGCGGTCGTGTCGCCGACGAGGCCGTCACGGCCAATAGTTAACCTAGCGGGAGTACAGCCATGCGCCGGCAATCTCCACCGCCCGCCCGATATGCGGATCTGCGCGCCGTGTTCATCAACACGACGCTAAAACTCTCTCCAGAGCCGTCGCACACTGCGACTTTGATGGCGGTTTCGCAAGACATCATGACCGCCCAGGGCGTCCGCGTGGAGCATATCCGTGCCGCCGATCACGTGCTGCCGCCCGGTGTGCAACCGGACATGACTGAGCACGGTTTCGAGCGAGACGACTGGCCGAAACTCTACGCGCGCGTCCGGGCCGCCGATATTCTGGTCATTGGCACTCCGATCTGGCTGGGCGAACGTTCTTCGATCTGCGGGCGCATCATCGAGCGCCTGTATGCCCAGTCTGCTGATCTCAATGACAACGGGCAGTACGTTTACTATGGGAAGGTGGGCGGCTGTATTGTCACTGGCAACGAAGACGGCATCAAGCATGTGGCGATGGGCGTGCTTTATGCCCTGCAACATATCGGCTACACGATTCCGCCGCAGGCCGATGCCGGGTGGATTGGCGAAGCCGGGCCCGGTGACAGTTACGGCGACCTGCAGGAGGATGGCAGCCTCCTCGGTTTCGACAATGACTTCACCCAGCGCAACACCACGTTCATGACCTGGAACCTGCTGCACCTTGCCCGTCTCCTGAAAGATGCAGGGGGCATCCCGGCGCACGGCAATCAGCCTGCCGCGTGGGACGCGGGCCAGCGTTTCGACCATCCCAATCCCGAGTACCGGTAAGAGACCCAGTCGCGCAGCGAACGCGCAGAGCCGAAACTACGCCGGTCCCGTGGCGGCGCCAGCGTACAACCACGGGCGCTCCTAGCGCCACCGAATCAAGGCGATTTCCGAGGGCGAGAGCACGCACGATCTTACCTCAAGCCGCCGAAGCGCATGCGCGGAGCTCTGAGCCCGCGGCGGAAGCTCGCCGCCCTGCGCTCTCACTCTGCCTTCGAATGCCTCTGAAGAAAGTCCAGAACTTCCTCGAGTTTCGCTTCACCCGGCTGTTCTACACCCATGTGCTCCATGTTTGCTTGCATCCGGGCGACCACTGACGGCCACTCGGAACGGGTGTGCCGATTGGGATCGGGCAGCGCGTGGCAGCTTTCGCAGGTATTTCGGAAGCTCTGGCCTGCGGGCGACGTCAAGTCGGGATATTCAGCCGGATCGATGGGCTCTTGGGAATGCTCAGTCAGGTAGCGGAGCAGGATGCGCCGTTCTTCGCTGCTCAGTTCCTCGACACTGCCCATCATCGAGCCCATCATCTCCATCCGCATCTGCATGCGATCGACGATCGGTGTCCAGTCTCGACCGGCATGCATGGCGGGACTCGGGAGGTTGTGGCACTGTGCGCAATGGTCGGAGAAGATCCGCGCCGCCTCACTGCCCGTTTGCGGAATCGTCTCGGAATTCTGCCCAGGGGGCAGGATTCGCTCCATCATCGCTCCACACGTGCCCTCTCCCCGGCTGCCACACATCCCTTCCACTTGGGCAGTTCGGCCCTGCGGAGTGCTGTCGATGGGCTCGATGGAAAACGGATTCTCGGCACCCACCGCCGGCGACGAAAGTGTCGCCGCGATCCCCGATGCCAATCCGACTCCGGTCAGTATCGCTTTCGCATTTTTCATGGTTTATCTCCCCGCGTTTCCCTGAAACGCCGCTGCACTCTTCAACCACCTTCTTCGCGTCCACAGCTTCAATCTCCCCCGTCTATTCGCGGGCCGCCGCCATGAGCAGCGTGCCTTGTCTCCCATGGCACCGGGGATTCAGGCGCACACGCGAGCAACGGTGTCCTGCCGCGCCAGTAGCACGACGTAGGCATGCGCCCACGCGGCAGCACACGCAAAGCGCGTGCACCGATCAGATCGGCGCATTAGATGCGAAGTCGGAGGGTCAGAAGGTAGGTGAGAGCGCCGGAACCGGCAGGGGGAGAATGTGCAGGCGAAAACGCGAGGCGAGAGAACTCTTGGCGTGTAGTAACGAGCGAATTCCACGCATCCGACAGCGCAGGAGGCGGCTGCGGTGCATCCAGGAGTGCGACTCGTTGCACGGACGCGGCGCTCGCCACCGCATCCAAGTCGCCGCTCTCGGCTTCAATCACCGCGCAGCAGTCGTCCGTGCCGCTCAGGGAAGGGTCGCGACCGTCGCAGCGGCCTTCCATCTCGCACCCATCTGTCATCCGCTCCCCGCAACAGCAGACCACGGTTGGCCCGCCACCCATGATCTCACAGGCATACATGGCCTGGGCCTGTCCACCGAGTCCAAGGAGCACGAGGACCGCTACAAACCGCCTGGCTGTGGGAGAGGTGCGAAGAAAGCGCATGCGGCGAAGGATAGCTCAGCGTGTGCGATTTTAGAAACACGTAATACCACATATCGCGACCTGCCATACGGATCCCAGGCGACTTCAATGCGAACGGCAGGCGTTATGGCTTCGGCCTGTGAACGACCGCGTGAGGGGATAACGAAGAAGCCCGGCACATGGCCGGGCTTTCTGCGATTGCAGAGCGTCCGCAAGGGAGCTTGTGCACCATATAAGCGGTTTGCTGGTTCCGATTGCGGGGACTGCGTACCTGTAACCCATTGTAGTTTTGGCGGTGAACCGGGGTGCGTTGGCATCTTCATATTCAAGCCCCGCGGGACCGCCAGGCATGCCGCTTGGCGCGGATATCGCCAGTTCGGGACGGACTGTGCGACTGGGCGCGCAAGCCCGGGCCGGCAGTCTGAGAGTCTCGTCGCGATCCGGTGGTGGCACCGAATCACCGGGTCAGTTCCGCTGCGCCCGTTTGAACTCGTCGGGGCCGATGAGCTTATCGCCATTGGTATCAATGGCGTCGAAGTTCGAATTCACCAGCGGATGCTGTTGCACTTCTCTGCGGTCGAGTACGCCGTCACCGTCGAGATCGGCCTTCGCGAAGTCGACCATCTGCAGTAGATTGGTCGTGGCGGCATTGAACTCGGCTTTGCTGACGTTGCCGTCGCGATCCGAATCGATCTGGTCGAACTTCTCCCGCAGCGAAGGCCGGGAGCTGTCCGCTTCGCGCTTGCTGATGACCCCGTCACCGTTGATGTCGAGCCCACTGAAGTCCGTGGTGACCACCATGGTGTTGGCGGCTCGGAACTCGCGCTGATTGATGTTGTCGTCGTTGTTCGTGTCGATGCGATCGAAGGCCTTGGAGAGATCGGGCAGTGCGCGAGCCTCGTTCCGGCTCAGGACGCCATCGCCGTTCGTGTCGAGAGAACCGTAGGCCTGATCGCGGCCGAGCAGACTGCTCATGGTGTCCCGCGTGGCGGCGCATCCTGAGAGCGCGATGCCGATCACCGCCGTGGAAACGATTTTCATTGTCCGGGTCATCTGAAGAGTCCTCTACTTGCACAGCGCTCCATAATGACGCCGCGCTGGCGTGGCGTCCTGGTGTAGCGCAGCGCACGTGCCCCTCCTCGCGCCCGCCGTCTGCACCCAGCTCAAAGTATAGGCGCGATAAACCACCCTTTCTTTCCACCTCTTCGGCGAAGTGAGCTTCCGGACAAGCTGCCGCCGGACATCACAACCGCAAGACCATCCGAATAGCCACGTACTCGCATCCGCCTCTCACGCAGTCTCAAGACAACGGAGGCCTAGCGCGGCACGAAGAACCCCCGCATCGCGTTCGTCGGCTCTTGCGCTCGGTCGTCAATCTATGGACGAGGCGTTTCACACTGCGGCCACCCGACCACGGGCTCCGCGGGGAAACTCTCCAGCGGCGCCAGCGTGACGACCCACACGGATTGCCGATGGGCACATGCAGTGTGCGGGATTTAGGCCGCAGGAACGGCTGCCGCGGCTCAGGGGAGGGCCGGGCGTACTTCGGAATGGCGTCCCAAGGCGACGCGCTGCCTGGGGTGCATTGAAGGCTGTGTCGGACACTGTGCAAATCAAACCAGCCCCACGAGACGGCAAAGCCGTACCCTGACGTGCTTGCACTTGGTTCGACGCACCCAAATGTCGCGCTGCATCGGCGTGTGCCATGTAGATCTTCGCAAGCTCCGTCGCCGTTCTCACGGGTATCGCCGTGTTAACGGGCAGCTTTCAGCATTTCCTATTAGCTGTTCGAGGCCTTCCCTAGACTCGGAAAATGGGCTAAGGGTGTGACGATCCAGAGGGATGAACCGCAGAGACAGGGCCGGATCGAATTGGTGATTCCGAAGATATACGTTCAGAACAATCCGAATGCTTAATCCTGCTCGGACTGAACGGACCCCTTCTTCCCGATTCCCGGGACGCCCCCTCACGGATCCGCCGAAACCGGTTGCCACGGGCAGAAGCGCAAAGTCGCCTTCGGTCTAAGCCGCATCACGCTCCCTGCTGCGATTCCGACTCTTGCGCGTAGACACGTACCCCATCGCTGACCACTTCAAACGCAGATCGCAGGAACAATGCGGCGATGGCGAGGCCGACGATCACATCCGGCCATTGGGAGTGGGATACCCAGACTCCGACCGCCGCCCCGAGGACGGCCAGGTTGGCAATAATGTCGTTACGGGAGCATATGAAAACCGAGCGCATGTTGACGTCTTCTGTGCGATGCCGCCACAGCAGCGCGAGGCACACCCCATTCGCCACTAGCGCCAACACCCCCACGGCGCCGATGGTCACTGCGGTCGGTATCTCTGGATGAACCATCTTGTACATCGCCTGGCCCAGCACGAAGAGGCCGAACAACGCCATGATGCCGCCCTTCGCCAGGGCAGAAATCGCCTTCCAGCGAACGCTACGTGCGACCACGAACAGGCTGAATCCGTACACCAGCGCATCGCCGAGCATATCGAGGGAATCGGCCAGCAACGCCGTGGACCCGGAGAGCACACCCGCGGTGACCTCCACCAGGAACATGGTCGCATTGATCGAAAGCACCGCCACGAGCGTCTTGAACTGTCTCGCGCGGAGTTTCTCGACTTCGCAGCCTGCGTTTGTGCAGCAGTCGGACATCGTTGGCACATCGATTTCGCGGGGCAACAGGCTAGCATGCGCAGGTTTTGGGGCAAAGCGAGGCGGCGACGGAAACAAAGAGGGTCAATGCGTGTCGTACTTTCCTCCGTTCCCGGTAATTTTCCGAACCTGGTTCTATTTCCCGCCGCCCGGCGATGCCTACAGCAACCTGCCGAAGACTTCGGAGATCTTGAGTCCCGGTGCTCGCGAAGCCAGACCGGCCTCGCTCTACTTTTCCCTTTCTCGGAGCGAATGAGCCGATCACGCTCGATATGGCACCTGCCTCCGTGCTATAACTTGGGGTGTTGGCCCCGTGGGCACTTTACCGGCGGCCTTGAAGAGTGAAGGCCTCGCCAGGATTTTAGCCATAGCATGTTGAGCTTTTTGCGCCAGAGTTGCACGCAGCGCCGGCGGCTTGCCGCAGCGCTGGCAATCCTGGTTGCCACCCAGTTCCTGCTCGGCTTCGGGCTGCACGTGCATACCCTCGCCGACTGCGACACTCCCAATGCTGTTCACTCGGACGTGCATGCGCACCCGGATCAGGTCGAGCTCGCGCCCGATGGACTCACGGGCGTTGTCGGTCACGACATCGACCTGCCTGTTCTTCTGCTGGTGGCTATCTTGCGCTGGCCCTTTCTGTTCCCCGCATTACGGCGGCGCCGGCCCGCGGCAGCGGCGGCCTCGGCCTGCGCC
>Ga0209347_1003186_pt1 | contig 19749 bp, 18 predicted proteins | sample AutmiccommuBRH23_FD_187382 | JGI IMG/M metagenome (GOLD analysis project Ga0209347, IMG submission 187382) | Deep subsurface microbial communities from Mt. Terri, Switzerland - Autotrophic microbial communities BRH/23 (SPAdes) (version 2) | ecosystem: Environmental > Aquatic > Deep subsurface >...
AAAGACGCGGGCCGCGTCAAGAAACTGCGTATCACCCTTCACGAAAGCCACTTGGCGCGCGGCTGGTTTGAGGCGGAGATCTGATCCATGGGCTTTTCCGCCGACTGGCTGGCCCTGCGTGAACCCGCCGACCATGCGGCGCGGGACCCCTCCTTGTTGTCGGCAGCGGCGGATGCAGCGGGCCTCAAACCTGTGATCGTTGATCTGGGCTGCGGCACCGGATCGACGATCCGCGCCTTTGCCGGGCATCTGGCGGCACCGGCAAGCTGGCGACTGGTGGACAACGACCCCGAACTTCTGACCATTGCCGCCGACGCTGCAGGTCAGCGGGTCACGACCCATCGGATCGACCTGCGCGACCTGGACTCTCTGCCGCTTGAGGGAGCAAGCCTAGTCACCGCCTCGGCCTTGCTGGACCTGTGCTCGCGCAACTGGGTAGCGAGGCTGGCAGAGCGTCTGTCCGCATATGGCCTGCCTTTCTACGCGGCACTCAATTATGATGGTATGATGCGGTGGTCTCCTGCCGATACCCATGACGCTGCGGTCACGCTTGCGTTCAATCGCCACCAACGCGGCGACAAGGGTTTCGGTCCGGCCCTCGGCCCTGACGCTGCCGCCGTGATCGCCGAAGTCTTCGGAGCGGCTGGCTACGACATTGTCGAAGCTGACAGCCCGTGGCGTTTGACCAAGAATCACGCCGCCCTGCAACGCGAACTGCTGCAGGGTATCGCACAGGCCGCGCATGAGGCCGGTGAATCCGCGGCCAAGACATGGGGGGCCGCGCGAACAAGCGCGGCGGATACCGCGATTTGCCATATTGGCCACCGTGACCTTCTGGCTTTGCCGAAGGGAACGGCATGACCCACAACCAAGGAGGACAGCGATGCACAACGTGACCGTGACCCCCGATGTCTGGGACCGTATCCTTGCCGTCCGTGCCGGTCGGGCTTGCCCCTGTTGTGGTGACTGGTCCGACGGTGAACGTGCGGCATTGGCCCTCTATGGGCCGCTTGCCCGGCGTGATCTTGGTCCTGTGACGGTGGCCCAGATCGGCCAGTCACTTGATGGTCGTGTGGCGACGGTGGCGGGTGATGCGCGCGACGTATCGGGCCCCGACGGACTGGCCCATCTGCACCGGATGCGCGCTTTGGTCGATGGCGTGGTGATCGGCGTAGGAACTGCCCTGCATGACAATCCGCGTCTGACCGTGCGACTGTGCAGCGGCCCGAACCCGGCGCGGATCGTGATCGACCCCAAGGGCCGCCTGCCGGATGACGCCCCCGCTCTGCGTGCGGATGGCACGCGCCGTTTCGTGATCCAGGCGGTCGAGCGTCCCCGCCCCACAGGGGTAGAGGTGATCCGTCTGCCGCTGATTGACGGCACATTCCGTCCGCGCGCCATTCTGAGCGCCTTGCATGACGCGGGTCTTTCGACCCTGCTGATCGAAGGTGGCGGTATCACCATTTCGACATTTCTCGAGGCCGGGTTACTGACGCGGATGCAGGTTGCAGTCGCGCCCCTGCTGATCGGGGCAGGGCCTGCGGCGCTGACCACAGCGTCACCGCGTCTGAAACTGGCTGATTGCATCCGCCCGGATATGCGTGTTTTTGCGCTGGGCACGGATGTTCTTTTTGACTGTGGCCTCTCACCGCAGGCCAGCGCGGCCCTGCTGCCCGTTCATGACAGCGCACAAGCGGTGCCACGTCGCGCAGCGTCGTTTCTGTCCTGATGAACGGATGAACACGGATACCGATCCCACGCTGACCTGCGTCAGTTGGAATATCCATCGCGGCAAGGGCAATGATGGACGCGTCGATCCAGTACGCACCGCAGATGTCCTGCTGTCAGAGGTGGCACTGCCGGGAACAGGTATCCTTGTGCTACAGGAGGCTGATGAGGACGTCCGCCCTCATCGCGGTTTTCTGGACATACCAAGGATCGAGGCTGCCACCGGTCTGCGCCACGCCCATGCGGCGTTGCACTTGCGTTGGGGACCTGAAAGTCACGGGTTTCTGGGCATCATTCTGTTCATGGCCCCGGATATCCAGATCGAGGATGCCGTTCTTCTGGACCTGCCCGGTCACTGCCACCGGGGCGCTGTCGTGATCGACGCCATGCATCACGGGCGACCGTTTCGGGTAATCGGCACGCATCTGTCTTTGGGCCAGCCCGCGCGGATCGCACAGATGCGGGTGATCGGACAGCATCTGCGCCGCCGGTCAGACCGACAAACAGTCTTGATCGGTGACCTGAACGAATGGCGGCCTTGGGGCGGATTGGCCCTGTCACCACGCCTTCTGGGGCAAGCGCTTCTGGGACCTGCCTGCCCGAGTTTTCCGGTCGGACGCCCGTTTCTGCCGTTGGACCGCATTCTGACGACGGCACCCGGTCGGGTCGAAGATATGCGCGCCCTTGACGGACCGGGCATCCGCGCGGCCTCGGACCACCGGCCTGTCGCAGCCAATGTCAGGTTGCGGGGGTCGGCTCCATCCGACGGGGCCTGACACCGTTCATCCAGCGGATCAAAACAGGAGCGACGATCATCGGTCCGGCCACCGGGGCAATCCAGACGGCCGCCACCGGGTTCAGAGTGACGACGAGGGCGGTCAGCGTCAGCCCGACCACTGCCTCGGGCAATCCTTGTGGCAGAGTGATCCCGACCCGGTCCGGTCGCTTCCACCCACAGTCCCGCCCCGCCAGAACCGACAGAACGGCACCGGTGTGATGCAGCATCACGATCGGGGCAAGCAGGCTCGACACCGCCAGTTCTCCGGCAAAAGCTTTGAGCGCGATGCGCCTGCGCCACACAGTCGAGCGGGGACCCATCAGTCGCCAGACACCGCAGAACTTCGGCACCATCAGAACACCTAGGATCATGGCAAAGGGAAGCCCGCTTTCCATCATCACAAGGCCCGATCCCATCAGAACAACCAATGCAAGCCAGACAGGAGCCGCCAGAAAGCTGAAGATCCCCGAGGCAATGTGCAATCGACTGAGAGGATGCAACCCTGGCCACCCGATCAGACGGATATGTTGCAGATTCCCCTGGCACCAGCGCCGATTCCGTTGGTGGAATTCGGCCAGCTCCTGCGGCCCGTCCTCGGCACTTCCCGCTGAATCGGGGTCGAATTCCACCGTCCATCCAGTGCCGCGGATGATGGCGGCCTCGATGAAATCATGACTCAGGATGTCGCCACCAAAAGGCGCGCGACCCGATAGACGTGGCAGATGCGCGGCCTTGGCAAAGGCAGCGGTGCGGATCAGCGCGTTATGGCCCCAGTAGTTTGCCGTATCCGCAACCCATACAGCCAGACCTGTTGCGAAAGGTGGCCCCAGCAGGCGCGACGCTGTCCGTTGCACCTGTCCGAAACGGCTGCGGGCTGGCGCCAATGTCATTCCCGCCTGCAAAAGGCCAAGCGATGGTGTGCTCTCCATCTTCCAGATCATCCGGGCGATCCGTGCCCCGCTCATCCGACTGTCCGCATCAAGCACAAGCATGGTAGCGTAATCGCCACCTTCCCGGTCATACCATTCGGCTATATTGCCGGGCTTTCTGCCCGTGTTGTCGGTCCTGCGTCGATATCGGATCAATCCATTGGCAATCAATGGTCTCAGGGCGGCCTCTTCGGCCGAAACCGCGTCCTCCCCGAACGTGTCGGACAGGACGATCAGGCGTGTATGTGTCTCTAACCCTGCGTCCTTGAGTTGTCGGGATAATGCGATCAGACGTGAGGCGACTGCCTTGGGATCTTCACGGCACAGGAGCAGCAGGATCGCACTAAGCCCACTTGGCACCCACCCATGCGGTGGTTTGGGGCTGGCCGGTGCCGCACAGATCAATCCGGTCAGCGCGGTCGCCGCCCCGCCTGCAATCCACAAAAGACTGGGCAGGATCAAGGCCATCGCAAGAACGGCCCAAGCCGTCCACTCTGACACGAAAGCCGCGACAGCGAGACCAGTGATCACGGTGATGCCAAGGGTCAGCACAGCAAAAAAAGGACGGGCCCACGGTATCGCGGGACGTGCAGGGCCTGCACGGCTTAAACGATACGCGCGCAAGATATCCGACTGTCGGGCCTGATAGGTCACGGGCAGGGTCTGTCCTTTTGTTCAATCAGGCTTTGTCGGTTCAATCGCGCGCGGGCCACATCCGCTGAAGGATCCCGTCGCGCTTGATCAGCGCATGGTGCAAGGCTGCTCCGACATGCAGCGCAACCAGAACGGCCAGCGCCCAGGCCCCTGCGTAGTGCAGCGACTTGGCAGAGTTGGCCAAGGCATCGGATTTTGGCAGCAAGGTCCCGATCCCCATCGCATCCAGCATCTCGATGGGAAATCCGCCCGCCCTGACGCGCACATAACCCGAGACAGGCATCAACACGATCAGCACGTACAAAAGGCCATGCGTCCAGGCCGATATTCTCTTTTGCCAAAGCGGCAAGCTGCGTGGAAGCGGTGGCGGCGGGTTGCGCCAACGATAGAACAGGCGAGCAGCCACCAGAAGCGCCACGATCACACCGGTATTCTTGTGAAACAGAAACAGGGCATTCTGAACCGGGCGGCTCAATCCTTCCTGCACCATCAAGTAACCGACCGGCAGCATCCCCAGAACGAGAAGCGCCACTGACCAGTGCAACCAGCGTGCAGGTGCCTTGTAATGATCCAGTTGCGGCTTCATGGCTCCCCCGATATGGACCTCTCCAGACGTAGTCGGATCACGGTGTCGGTCAAGTTTCCTGTCCAGACACCCGCCTTCAAGGCAAGATGCCGCCCGTGTTTCGCTGTGTGTCCCCACCTTCCTTGACTGCCCGCGATGTAAACTATCTTTGCTGGATGATCTTGATGCCGCCAGATGCCATACCTGCTGCTTCGACGCGTGCGATGGCGCCGCGTGCGGGGCTTTTGACGTCGGCGGTTGTGACGCTGACCGCGATACTGGGCTTGCATCTGCTCGTTCTTCCCTCTGCAATGGGGGCGCTGGCCTCTGTCACGCTGTTCGTTCTGGGTGTCGGATTTCTCTGGCGTCAACTTCCCCATCACTATCCCCATCCACGGTTCGGTCTTTGCAATGCGGTCACCCTGCTGCGCGCCGGGTTGGGGACAACACTTCTGACTCCGCTGCTGGCACCCGGGCTGGGCGATGATGTCCTGAATGGCTGGGGTGTCGCTTTGGTTGCAGCCACGGCTCTGTCGCTGGACGGTGTGGATGGCTTTCTCGCGCGGCGGAGCGGGCTATCGTCGCAGTTCGGCGCACGCTTCGATATGGAGGTGGACGCAGCGCTTGCCCTGCTGTTGTCCTTGCTGGCACTTGCCGACGGCAGCGTGGGGCCAGTGGTGCTGTTGTTGGGCGTGATGCGCTATGGATTTGTCGCGGCCTCCTGGAGTCTGCCATGGATGGCGGCACCTCTTCCTGACAGGTTCGGACGCAAGGTTGTCTGCGTGATCCAGATTGCGGCCCTGATTGCGTTGCAAGCCCCTGTCGTCAGCGGGGGGATAGCTCTCGCTGTCGCCCTGGGCGCGGCCTTGGCCTTGATCTGGTCCTTCGGGCGCGACATCCTCTGGCTCTGGAGGCATCAGACGTGAGCTTGCCCTTCCTGCGCGCCGCAGGTGCTGCTGTTCTGGCCGCCACTCTACTCCATGTGGTTCTGATTCAGCCCAATCACCCGGCCGCCATGACATGGGCGGCTCTTGCAGTTCTTTCGCTGGAATGGGTTGTGCTGCTTCTGGCCCTGCCGGTGATCGGCGATGGGCGGACCGGACGCCTGCTGCGTGGGGTCCTCGTCGTCGTCCTCTCAGTGATCGTTGTGCTGAAAACCGCCGATTTCGCGATGTTCACCTCCTTCATGCGCGGCTTCAATCCTGTGGGTGACCTGCCGCTGATGGAGGCGGCGTTTCGTCTGCTCTGGGGCTCTGTAGGCCTTTGGGCCGCGATCGGTGCAGTGATTGGCGCGGTCGTCGTGATTCTTGGACTGACCGCAAGCCTGTGGTGGGCAATGAGCGTATGGGCCAGGCTGTCCCTGCCAAGACCGGCACATCTTTTCGCAGGCGGCGGGGCTGTGCTCGCACTGGGTCTTGCCGTGATGGATGTCGGCGCGATCATGGCGCGCTGGCCTGTGCCCTTCAACGCACCGGGAGCCGCCTTTACCGCGCGTGTCGGGGTCGAGCGCGCGGTGCTGGTTCGCGACACGATAGCTGATCTGCGCGCTTTCAATGAACTGGCTCGCGCGGATCCCTTCGCAGCGCAGTCCGGTTTACTGGACCGGATCGACCGCGACGTACTTGTGATCTTTGTCGAAAGCTATGGGCGGACAAGCCTCGACACTCCGTTCTACGCCGAGGAACACCGACCGTTGCTTGCCAAGGCGACCAAGCGCCTTGAACAAGCCGGTCTTGCCATGCGGTCGGCCTATCTGGATTCTCCTACACGCGGCGGGCAAAGCTGGCTGGCGCATGCCACCTTTGCCAACGGGATGCGCGTTGATGGGCAGGCTCGCTATCAGGCCGCGATCGCCAGTGGACGCGAGACGCTGTTTCACATCGCCGCGCGCTCAGGCTTTCATACCGCCGCCGTTATGCCTGCCATCACGTTGGACTGGCCCGAAGCGGATTTTATGGGTTTCGATACGGTGCTGCCCGCTGCCGACCTTGGCTATCGCGGGCTCCCCTTCAACTGGGTCACCATGCCGGATCAGTTCACCTTGGCCGCGCTGGACCGACTTTTGCGTAATGATGCTTCCGACCAACGGTTGTTCGCGCAGGTGGCCCTGATCTCTTCTCATGCCCCATGGGTGCCGATCCCGCGCCTGATCCCGTGGGAGGATCTGGGCGACGGGTCTGTCTTCAACGATATGGCCATGTCGGACGATCGTCCTGATGTTGTCTGGCGCGACCATGACCGCGTCCGTGCGCAATATCGGATGTCGATCACCTATGCGATGGAGGTGATCGTCGACTATGCTCTGCGCCACGCTGACGACCCGCCGCTGATGATCGTTCTGGGCGATCATCAGGCCGCAGGTTTCATCGCGCTGGACGAGCGAAGCGATGTTCCCGTCCACCTGATCGGCCCTCCTGATCTGCTGGAACATGTGGCGGATTGGGGCTGGGCGCGTGGCATGATACCTGAGCAGGCCTCACCCGTCCTGCCGATGGAGGCGATGCGCGACCTCTTGCTTGAGGCATTCAGCACCGCGCCGCCCACCGGGGCGTCCTTGCCCGTCACATCCATGAACGGAGGCTGAGCCCATGTTCTCGCGCCCCGTGATGATGAGACTTCTCCGCCTTGCCGTAACGCTGGTCTTGATGGCGCTTCTTTGGCAGGCGGTGGATGGTCCTGCCGCGCTAAAGCTGCTGCTTGCCGCCGATCCTCGCTGGCTTCTGGCGGCGGTTGTTGCGCTGACGGCGCAGACCTTGTTTTCAGCCTTGCGGTGGCGGCTGACGGCCCGCGCCTTGGGTCAGACCATTCCGGTCGGGCGGGCAATGCGCGAATACTATCTGTCTCAGATCGTGAACCAGTCCTTGCCGGGCGGTGTGCTGGGCGACGCGGGCCGCGCTGTCCGTGCCCGACATGAGGCCGGTTTGAAACGTGCCGGCCAGGCGGTCGTGTTCGAACGATTGGCCGGACAACTTGTCTTGTTCGTGGTGACGGCGGCAGCAGTTCTGATGGTCTGGATCAGCCCCGGTGGCATCTCTCTACCTGATTGGGTGCTGCGTTTGGTGGCGGTTTCCATGCTTGCTCTGGTTCTGGCAGGGGGTATTCTGTTGGCAGTCAGCCGCGGCAATAGGGGCATTCAGTGCCATATCAGGGACTGGATCGCCGCATTCAGGACCGCTGTTCTGACACCCGCAGTTCTGCCGCATCAGGTGCTTCTCAGCCTTGGAACCACCGCGTTGAACCTGCTGGCTTTTGCCCTGTGCGCGCGTGCCACAGGTACGACTATGGCCGTTACGGCAGTGCTGATCGTGGTGCCATTGATCCTCTTCACGATGCTGATCCCCGTCTCGATCAGCGGTTGGGGTCTACGCGAGGGCGCCGCGGCAGCCCTTTTCCCAGTGATAGGCGCCAGCGCGACCGAAGGTTTCGCTGCGAGTCTTGCCTTCGGGCTTATGTTCCTGCTCAGCACTCTACCCGGTGTTTTCGTGCTGCTGATGCAGCCCAAGCCGGAGACGGCCGAAAGCGGCTCTGTCTCAGGGTAGGTCCGCTGCAGGAATGATGCCGAAGAACGCACCATCAGACCAGATGCCGAACCATTCCGTCCCATCGACCATATGTTCGGTTCCAAGCTCGACAAGCCGGTAGAAACTCTTGCGATCAATCAGAGCCTCCAGACCGGCGCGGACCATCACATAAGGCGATGGCTCACCAGTTTCGGGATCTCGCACGAAACGCAGCGGCGTTGCGGGGCCCGCCGTCACGCTGTCGCCAACATTGGTGTGAAACGTCAGACGCTGGCCCCGATCTTCGCCCGTGACATCGAAATCCACTGCCACGAAAGGCGTGTCGTCAACCGTGATCCCAACCTTCTCGACCGGAGTAACCAGAAAGTACTGATCCCCATCCTTGCGCAGAATCGTCGAAAACAGACGTACCAGCCCGGGGCGACCGATCGGTGTGCCCTGATAGAACCATGTGCCGTCGCGCGCGATCCGCATGTCCAGATCGCCGCAGAAGGGTGGGTCCCATAGGTGCACAGGCGGCAGTCCCCGCCCTTTGGCTGCCTTGACAGAGGCAGCGATACCCTCTGCCGACGGGGTCACGATCATTTGTCCGCTCATTGCTTTTGCCATTTCCCTTTCGCGCGATACTATCATCATAACAAGTTAGGGTTCAAAGGAGGGATTGCCATGTCCGATCACGCCGATCTGGTTGCCGGTATCGAAGTGCTTGAGGACAAGCTGGCGCAGGCCCGCTCCTCAATCACTCGCCGTTTCATCGGGCAGGAGCAGGTCGTGGACCTGACGCTCTCGGCGCTGCTTTGCGGCGGGCATGGCCTGCTGATCGGTCTGCCGGGTCTGGGCAAGACCCGTCTGGTGGAAACCCTGTCGACCGTGATGGGTCTGCATGGCAACCGCGTGCAATTCACGCCTGATCTGATGCCTGCCGACATTCTTGGGTCCGAGGTGCTGGAAACCGATGCCGATGGCCGCCGTGCTTTTCGTTTCGTGGAAGGCCCGATCTTCTGTCAGCTTCTGATGGCGGATGAAATCAACCGCGCCAGTCCGCGCACGCAATCCGCGCTGTTGCAGGCGATGCAAGAACGCCGCGTCACCGTCGCCGGGCAGGATCGCCCGCTTGGCACGCCGTTCCATGTGCTGGCAACGCAGAACCCTATCGAACAGGAAGGCACTTACCCGCTGCCCGAAGCGCAGCTTGACCGTTTTTTGGTGCAGATCGACGTACAATATCCCGACCGCGCAACCGAGCGGGATATTCTGATCGCCACCACAGGCGTGGCCGAGGAAGAGGCCCATCAGGTCTTTACCGATGGCGAATTGCTTGCGGCGCAGACCCTGCTGCGGCGGATGCCCGTGGGTGACGCCGTGGTCGAAGCGATCCTTGATCTGGTCCGCGCCTTCCGCCCCGATGATGCCACAGCTGATGACCGTGTGCGTCAGACCGTGGCATGGGGTCCCGGTCCGCGTGCGGCGCAGGCCATGATGCTCACGGTGCGGGCGCGGGCGCTGCTGCAAGGACGGCTTGCTCCTTCTGTCGAAGATGTGGTCGCGATGGCGCGGCCCGTGCTGACGCATCGGATGGCGCTGAACTTCGCCGCCCGTGCCCGTGGCGATACGTTGACTGGCCTGATCACCGACACCGCCGCCCGCATCACGCGGATCGAGGCGGCGGCGTGACACAAACCCAACCCCTGACCCTGCGCGCAAGAGCCGAGGCCGAGGCCGCCCGCTTCCCCCCGCTTCTGGCGCGGGCCGAGCATCTGGCAGGCACCGTGCTGCTGGGCGAACATGGTCGCCGCCGCGCCGGACAGGGGGATGATTTTTGGCAATACCGGCCAGTGCAGCAGGGTGACCCGGTCCGGACAATCGACTGGCGCCGCTCCGCACGAGGCGACACCCAATTCGTGCGCGAACGGGAATGGCAAATCGCGCAAAGTGTGATGCTCTGGGTCGATCAGGCCGCTTCGATGCGTTTCACATCAGACTCTAATCTGCCTGAAAAGGCCGATCGCGCCCGGTTATTGGCACTGTCGGTCGCGGTGCTTCTGGTCCGCGGTGGCGAACGGGTGGGTCTGACCGGCACGACCCTGCCTCCGCGCCGGGGCAATGCTCAACTTCTGCGCCTCGCCGAAATGCTCAGCCGCGATGACGAAACCGACTATGGCATTCCCGAAGCGCGGGCGATGATTCCGCAGGCGCGGGCCATGTTTGTGTCTGATTTCCTTTCGGATATTGCCCCCGTGCAGGCCGCTTTGACCAAAGCCGCTGATCGTGGTGTGCGTGGTATTCTTCTACAAGTGTTGGACCCCACCGAAGAAGCATTCCCCTTTCAAGGCCGCACGATTTTCCAGAGCATGGGCGGCACATTGGCCCATGAAACCCTGAAGGCGGGTGATCTGCGCGGGCGCTATCTGGAGCGGCTGGCAGAACGCAAGGCGGAACTGTCCGATCTCTGCGCCGCGACCGGTTGGCAATATCAGTGCCATCACACTGATGCCTCGGCGCAATCAGCGCTGCTGTGGATCTGGCGCGCGCTGGAACGGGGGGCTGGGACATGATGCTTGGTCCCATAGGCTTTGCGGCCCCGTGGTTGCTGCTGGGGCTTTTGGCGCTGCCGATCCTCTGGATCATCTTGCGCGCGGTCCCGCCCGCACCGATCCGCCGCCGCTTTCCCGGCGTAGCCTTGCTGCTGGGCCTCAAGGATGATGACAGCGTCACGGACCGCACGCCTTGGTGGCTCTTGTTGCTGCGGATGCTGGCTGTGGCGGCGGTGATCATCGGTTTGGCGGGCCCTGTCCTGAATCCGCAGCAGGATCGTCAGCCGGGCACGGGCCCGGTTCTGATCGTGATGGACGGCGGCTGGCCGGGAGCGCAGGACTGGACCAGCCGTGCCGAGCTGGCCGATCGGCTTCTGGCAGAAGCCGGACGCGAGGGACGCACAGCGGCCGTCTTGCGCCTGACTGCCCCCGAGGAGGCCGCGTTTCAGTCCGCAGATCTGTGGCGATCTCGCATCGCAGGGCTGGCCCCGCAGCCGTGGACAGCCACCTCCGACATGATTGCCCGCGCAGTTGAATTGTTGCCAGAAGGCGGGTTCGAGACGCTTTGGTTCACGGACGGTCTGACAATGGATGGCCGCGACACTATGCTGGAGGCGCTTGAATCTCGTGGCCCGGTGCGTGTGTTTGCGTCGGGTCGTACACCCGTGGCACTGTTGCCCGCTGTCTATCAGGATGGTGTGCTGCAACTGGCGGCAAGACGGGCTGCGGCCGGTGGTGCACAGGAATTCACGATCGCGGCGCATGGTCTGGACCCTTCCGGGACACCGCGTATCCTGACTACGCTGCCGCTGCGTTTCGAGGCGGGCGAGACTGAAGCCCTGACCGAAGCCAGTCTGCCTGCGGAATTGCGTGCCAGAATCACACGTTTCGAGATCGAAGGCATCCGCAGCGCCGGTGCTGTGGCGCTGTCCGACGACAGCCTCAGCCGCCGTGAAGTGGCGCTGATTGCCGGGCGCGATGACCGCGAGGGGCTGGAACTGCTGTCTCCGCTGCATTACCTGCGGCAGGCCTTGGCACCAAACGCCGATTTGCTGGAGGGTGGTCTGGCCGATGTGCTACCGGCCAATCCCGATGTCGTCATTCTGGCCGATGTGGCAACCTTGTCACCGTCCGAAGAAGACGCGTTGATGGAATGGACCGAAGCTGGCGGTCTTTTGCTGCGCTTTGCAGGCCCCCGCCTTGCTGCAAGCGAGGTGAGCCGGACCGAGGAACATCCCCTTATGCCCGTCCGTTTGCGGGCCGGTGGTCGCACGGTTGGCGGCGCGATGAGTTGGGGCGATCCCAAGACGCTGGCACCCTTTAGCGAGGACAGCCCCTTTTTCGGCCTCCCGATCCCGGATGACGTCACCGTGACCGCGCAGGTCATGGCGCAGCCCGACCCGACCTTGGCCGACCGTGTGATCGCGCAACTGACCGATGGCACGCCTTTGGTAACACGCAAACCCGTCGGACAAGGGCAGGTCGTGCTGATCCACGTGACCGCCAATGCGGAATGGTCCAGTCTTCCGCTCTCTGGCTTGTTCGTGCGGATGCTGGATCGTCTCGCGGTATCCTCACTGGGGCAAGGTATGGATGCCGAGGATATGGAAGGCACGACGTGGCAACCCGTGACTGTTCTGGATGGTGCAGGCCGGGTGCAGGATGCGCAGACCCTGCCTGGCGTTGATGGTGCGGCGCTTCTCTCCGACTCGCTCGGCCCTGACCTGCGCCCCGGTCTGTACGATGGTGGCGACCGCCGCATCGCACGCAACACGATGTCGGCGGATACCGTGCTGGAACCTGCAAGCTGGCCGTCCCGTATCCCGGTGGAAGGGTTGTCCCGACCGGCGGAAACCCCTTTGGCGGGCTGGCTGCTGGCAGGTGCCCTGGCCCTGTTGCTGGCTGACGTTATCGCCTCGCTTGCGCTGTCGGGTCGTTTGCTTGGCGCGCGGGCCGCGGTGATCGTCGTGGCGGCGTTGTCCGCCATGCCGCGCGATGCCTTGGCCGATGATGCCTTTGCCATAGCCGCGACGACAGAACTGAAACTGGGGCATATCGTGACGGGCGACCGCCAACTGGACGAGATGGCGCAAGCTGGTTTGCGCGGCCTGTCCGAGACACTGTTCTTCCGCACCTCGGTCGAACCTGGCGAACCGATGGCCGTCAATCTGGAAACTGACGAAATTGGCCTGTTTCCGTTTCTGTATTGGCCGATCACTCCGGATCAGCCGACTCCTTCGGTTGAAGCTTATGAGAAACTGAACCGTTACCTGCGATCGGGTGGCATGATCCTGTTCGATACACGCGACGCAGATGTGGCCGGTTTCGGCGCAGCCAGCCCCAATGGACGCAAGCTGCAACAACTGGCCGCCTCACTGGACATTCCCGCGCTGGAGCCGATCCCCGAGGATCACGTCATCACGCGCACCTTCTATCTTTTGCAGGATTTTCCCGGCCGCCATACGGCCCGTGACGTCTGGGTCGAAGCCGCCCCTGCCGATGCCGAACAGATCGAGGGGATGCCGTTTCGTAATCTCAATGACGGGGTCACACCTGTTGTGATCGGCGGCAATGACTGGGCCGCAGCCTGGGCGATCGACAACCGCGGCAATGCGCTTTACCCCGTTGGGCGTGGCTTCGGGGGCGAACGGCAGCGGGAACTGGCGTTTCGTTTCGGTATCAATCTGGTGATGCATGTGCTGACCGGAAACTACAAATCCGATCAGGTCCATGTGCCCGCACTTCTGGACAGGTTGGGCCAATGACGGGGCAGATCATATTTGACCCATTGCTGCCCTGGGCAGTTCTGGCGGTTCTGGGCGGGATCGTTGTGGTTGCCGGCTTGCTGGCGCTGGTTCGCGGCTTGTCCGGCTGGCCGTTGCGCCTGCTTGCGGGGATAGTGGTGCTCGCCGCCCTGACCGGCCCCGGCTGGCAGGAGGAAGATCGCACCCCTCTGTCCGACATCGTGCTGATGCTGGTGGACGGCTCGTCCAGTCAGGCGCTGGGCGACCGTGCAGTCCGCACAGTTGAGGCGGCGGACAGGCTGGAAACCGAACTGGCTGCTCGCGCCAATACGGAGGTGCGCCGCATCGAAGTGCCCGATGGGGAAGGCGATACCGGCACGCAGATGATGACCGCCCTGAACGAAGCTCTGGCGCAGGAGCCGCGTGGCCGTATTGCAGGGATCGTGGCGCTCAGCGACGGGCGCATTCACGATATGGACCGCGCGCCCGATCTCCCGGCACCGCTGCATCTGCTGCACACGGGTCTGCCAGACGATTGGGACCGCCGTCTGATCATCGAGAACGCTCCGGCTTTTGCCATCCTCGGGGAGCCTGTGACTTTGTCCCTGCGGATCGAGGATATGGGGGCCGTGCCCGAAGGCATGACCAACGCGCCGCTTGAAATCTCGGTCGATGGCGGAGAACCGCAGCGTTACGAGGTCGAGATTGGTCGCACCTTCGACCTTCCCGTCACGCTGCCGCATGGTGGGCGCAACGTGATCCAGTTCACGGTGCCCGAGGCTGAGGGCGAGTTGACCGACCGCAACAATACGGCGCTGGTGCAGATCAACGGGGTGCGCGACCGTCTGCGTGTCCTGCTGGTGTCGGGTCAACCCCATGCGGGTGGGCGGACATGGCGCAACCTGCTGAAATCCGACAGTTCGGTCGATCTTGTGCATTTCACGATCCTGCGCCCGCCAGACAAGCAGGACGGCGTGCCCGTGTCGGAACTTTCGCTGATCGCCTTTCCCACGCGCGAGCTGTTCATGGAGAAGATCGAGGATTTCGACCTGATTATCTTCGACCGCTACAAACGGCGCGGCATTCTGCCCTCGCTCTATCTTGAAAACGTGGCCGCCTATGTGCGCAACGGTGGGGCTGTACTGGTGGCCGCCGGACCGGACTTTGCGACCGCAGCGTCGCTGTATCGCTCGCCCTTGTCCACGGTCCTGCCGGCCCGCCCTACCGCCCGCGTGATCGAACAGGGCTTCGTGCCCCAGATTACCGATCTGGGCGAACGGCATCCGGTGACTGCGGGACTGGCGCCCGAGGGCGAGGATGCCTGGGGTCGGTGGCTCCGTCAGATCGACCTTGAGACAGAGCGTGGAAATGTCGTGATGTCGGGTGTAGAGGATCGACCTCTGCTGATCCTTGACCGTGTGGATGAGGGCCGTATCGCGCTTCTGGCGTCGGATCAGGCGTGGCTCTGGGATCGCGGCTATGAAGGGGGCGGCCCGCAACTGGAATTGCTGCGACGACTGGCCCATTGGATGATGAAGGAACCCGAGCTTGAGGAAGAGGCGATCTGGGCCGAACCCACGGGTCAGACGATGCGGATCATTCGCCGCACGCTGGAAGACAGCGCAGGGCCAGTCACGGTGACAACGCCAAGCGGCGACGAAGTGGAACTGCCCCTGACCGAGGTCAGCCCCGGACGGTTCGAAGCGATCTATGAGGGACCAGAGATCGGACTTTACCGTCTGACGGATGGCGATCAGTCCTCAGTGATAGGACTTGGACCCGCTGCGCCGCGCGAATTCGAGCAGACCATTGCCACGGGCGAGGTGATGCAGCCCGCCATCGACTCGCTGCGTGGTGGAGTCCTGCCTTTGGTCGATGGCATCCCTGCTATCCGCAATGTCAGCCAGGGACGTCCCGCAGCAGGGCGCGGCTGGATCGGCCTGACCCCTCGCGAGGCTTTCGAAACCCGCGACCTGCGGCAGACCCCGTTGCTGCCTGCTTGGCTGGTACTGCTTCTGGCGTCGGGTCTAATTGTCGGTGCCTGGCTGCGTGAAGGACGCCGCTGATCCCTAGCGTTTCAACGCCACAGGGTGCAAGGCGCCGGACCAGTTGTCGCGGTTGCAACGGACACGGATGAACACTTCGGTCGTGCCATCGGGGATCATCACGTTGCGAAGGCTTCGCGTGAAGGGTTGTTCATCGACATGTGGATGGAACAGCTCGCGATAGCCAAGGCGATTGCCCGCCGCATCCAGCACCTCCCATCCATCGGCAAAATGGTCCCAACCGCTGTCAGGATGTGAGAGCGTCACATCAAAGCGCCACCCCATCCCGGCAAGGCCAGTCTCCACGTCCAGAATTTGCGGCGGCTCCGCCATGGCGGGCAGGCAGGCGACCAGAAGGGCGATGGCGGGGCTTGTGCTGCGGGAGATACTCATTCCGAAACACTAACAGGACGTTGACCCTCAGCGTCCTCACGTCTGCGTGTGCCGGCTTCCATCAGTGTCAGCGATCAGCACAGCCCGCGATTGCGACGCGAACTCGCGCCGCCACAGAACCGAAAGTGTGATCACGGTGGCGATGATCAAAGGCCAGGCACCCAGCACCCATGCCGCGCTTCCCAACGCGAAATAGACCGAGCGCAGTCCGCGGTTGAAACTGCGCGCAGCGGAGATGTTCACCTCGGCCGCCTTTGCCGCACGGGGCAAGGCATAGGGATCATCCGCTTCGTTCGGCACGGCAGCGATCAGGATCGCACAATAGCCGAACAGGCGGTGCGACCAGACGAATTTCAGAAAGGCATTGGAAAGAAAGATTAGCGTGACCAGCAGCTTCACCTCCCAGACAAAGATCGGATCGCTGGTCATCGTCAGGTCGCTTGCCACACCTTGCAAACGTTCTGCATTGCCGATCAGGGCCAAACCGCCGCCGATGGCGATCATTGTGGCCGAAGCGAAGAAGGACGCACCCTGCCGCAATGTACTGAGAACCTGCGCATCGAAAATCCGCGTCTGGCGCATGACCATCATTCGCATCCAGTCGCGCCGATACTCTGCCATCAGGATCGAGACGGACGGACGCCATCGGCCCTTGGCTTCGATCCGCCATCCGATCAACAGCCAGCCAGTGAACAACAGTGTCAAACCCGCCAGATCCAGCGGCCCGAACAATCCAAGGCGATCCATCCATGTCATGATGCTCTCCTAGACTGTCAGATGAGGACTTGCCATATGGCATAAATTGGTTATATTTTCTTACCAATACGCAGGAGGAGCGCCCCGATGGACATGCCGACCCCGAATCCCGCGATTCTGGCCAAGAAGCCCCGGCTTGTCGAGCGGCTCTTGAACGTCCTGCCAAACGATGCGGTCATCCATCTTGAGGCCGAAACCCGCGCTTATGAATGTGATGCCCTTACGGCCTATCGCTGCCCGCCCATGGTGGCGGTGCTGCCTTCGACCACGCAGGAAGTGTCGGACATCCTGCGAATCTGCCACGAGATGGGCGTGCCGGTAGTGCCGCGCGGTTCCGGCACCTCATTGGCGGGGGGTGCGCTACCGACGGCGGATTGCGTGATCCTTGGGGTGGCGCGCATGAATGCCGTGCTTGAAACCGATTACGAGAACCGCTTTGTCCGCGTGCAATCGGGCCGTACGAACCTGAGCGTGACCGGCGCTGTGCAGGAGAACGATTTCTTCTATGCACCTGATCCCTCCAGCCAGTTGGCCTGCGCCATTGCAGGCAATATCGCGATGAACTCGGGTGGCGCGCATTGCCTGAAATACGGGGTGACGACCAATAATCTGATGGGTGTGACGATGGTGTTGATGGATGGCACCGTGGTCGAGATTGGCGGAGCACATCTGGATGCTCCGGGACTGGACCTTCTGGGCGTAATCTGCGGGTCAGAAGGCCAACTGGGTGTGGTGACCGAAGCCACCCTGCGAATCCTGCGCAAGCCCGAAGGTGCGCGGCCCGTCCTTATGGGCTTCGACAGCAACGAGGTGGCGGGCGAATGTGTCTCTGACATCATCAAGGCGGGCGTGCTGCCCGTCGCGATCGAGTTCATGGACCGCCCCTGCATCCGCGCGACCGAAGCTTTTGCCAAGGCGGGTTATCCTGATTGCGAGGCGCTGCTGATCGTCGAGGTCGAGGGTTCGGACGCCGAGATCGACGAGCAGCTTGAAAAGATCGTTGCCATTGCCCGGCGACACAATCCGGTCGAACTGCGCGAAAGCAAATCTGCCGATGAAAGTGCCCGGATCTGGCTCGGTCGCAAATCGGCCTTTGGCGCCATGGGGCAGATCAACGATTACATGTGCCTTGATGGTACGATTCCGGTCAGCCAGCTTCCCTACGTCTTGCGCCGGATCGGTGAGATGAGCAGGGAATACGGTCTGGACGTTGGCAACGTCTTCCATGCAGGCGACGGCAACATGCACCCGCTGATCCTGTTCGATGCCAACAAGCCCGGTGATCTGGAACTGTGCGAGGCATTCGGTGCCGACATCCTGCGGCTTTGCGTCGAAGTGGGCGGTTGCCTGACCGGCGAACATGGCGTGGGGATCGAAAAACGCGATTTAATGGTTAATCAATTCGCACCCGACGATCTGGATATCCAGATGGCGGTCAAGGACGTGTTTGATCCGCAGTGGTTGCTGAACCCGGCCAAGGTGTTCCCGCTGGCTGCATCCGAAGCGCGCCGCGCGGCCTGATCCAGTGCCGGGGGCGCTGCCCCCGGACCCCCGGTGTATTTTGGGAACGATGAAGATGATCACACCACAAAGCGAGGCCGAGCTGGCCGAAGTGATTGCCGCGACCAAGGAGCCTCTGCGCATCATCGGCGGGGGCACGAGGTCAGTGGTGCCAATGGGCAATGCGACCCTTCTGTCGGCCAGTGGCCTTTCGGGGATCACCCTGCACGAACCCGGATCTCTGACGCTTGTGGCGCAGGCCGGCACGCCTCTGGAACAGATCGATGCGGCCCTCGCCGCCGAAGGTCAGCGTTTGCCATTTGAACCGATGGATCATCGCGGCCTGCTGGGGACCAGCGGGACGCCGACGATCGGGGGCGTGGTTGCCGCCAATGTGAGCGGTCCGCGCCGCATACAGGTGGGGGCGGCGCGGGACTTCCTGCTGGGAGTGCGGTTTGTCGATGGTGCGGGGCGCATCCTTAAGAATGGCGGGCGGGTCATGAAGAACGTGACCGGCTATGATCTGGTGAAACTGATGGCAGGATCGCGTGGCCGTCTGGGCGTTCTGAGCGAGGTTGCCTTCAAGGTCATGCCCCTGCCCGAAGTGTCAGTGACGCTGGTCCTGAAAGGGCTGAACGATGCGGCGGCGGTCACGGCCATGTCGCAGGCGCTGGCTTCGCCCTTTGAGGTGACCGGTGCGGCGCATTGGCCGGGGCAGGGGACTTTCCTCAGGATCGAGGGCTTCGCCGGATCCGTCACCTATCGCGCTGCGCAATTGCGCGAGATGCTGGGCGGCGAGATCGAGGAAGGCGCGCAACGCTGGGCCGAGATCCGCGATGTGGCCCCTTTCCACGCGGGAGAGGGTGATATCTGGCGCATCTCGGTCAAACCGACGGACGCGCCCGGTATCGTGGCCCGTGCCGGGGCTGAGGCGGTGCTTTATGATTGGGGCGGCGGGCTGATCTGGCTCCGCATGGCTCCGGGGATAGATCTTCGTCCGCGGATTGCGCCGTTTCAGGGGCATGCAACGCTGGTGCGGGCCGATGCTTCGACCTTGGCGAAGTTTCCCCTGGAACAGCCCGAAACGGCATCTCTGGCTGCGCTCTCCGCGGGTCTTCGCGCCAAGTTCGATCCGCGCGGTATCTTTGCGACCGAGACCGATCCCCTCCGGGCAGCCGCATCATGATCGTGTTGATCATCGTGCCCGTGGTGGTGGTCTTGTCCCTTTGTCTGCTGCCTCCGGGACGGCAGGCGGCTCTGGGTATCGGTATCTCTGCGGCACTACTCGCCGCGCTCTGGTTCGCGTCAGGAGGGGAGCAGGATGACGGGCTGACCAGTACCTATGCCATGATGGCCGCCCCCGGCGTCGCACTAGCAGCACTGGCCCATCTGACACACCGGATTCTTGGGCCGCGCCTGCCAGTCTGGGGCTATGCCCTTGTGGCCGTCATTCTTCTTATCGCACTTTCAGGCCTCTTGCGCGCATTGGCGGGGATTTGACATGCAGACGACCTTTACGCCCGAACAACTCAAGGACCCGGCCATCGCGCGGTCGAACCAGATCCTGCGGTCTTGCGTGCATTGCGGGTTCTGCACGGCGAC
>Ga0209347_1003187_pt1 | contig 19740 bp, 16 predicted proteins | sample AutmiccommuBRH23_FD_187382 | JGI IMG/M metagenome (GOLD analysis project Ga0209347, IMG submission 187382) | Deep subsurface microbial communities from Mt. Terri, Switzerland - Autotrophic microbial communities BRH/23 (SPAdes) (version 2) | ecosystem: Environmental > Aquatic > Deep subsurface >...
CATTGATACGCTGCGGGATATGGAAATAATATTTGAGGCCTTTCAGGGTGAAAGGGAACTTGACCGGATAGCATCAAATTTTACAATCAATGCACCTGCCAACATTATAATTGCCATGTACCTTGCACTTGCTGAGAAAAGGGGGATATCCTGGGACAAACTGAGAGGAACCCCCCAAAATGACATATTGAAAGAGTTTATGGCCAGAGGCACCTATATTTTCCCTCCCCGCCCCAGCATGAGAATGTTCCGGGACAGTGTGGTGTTTTTAACCAACAATGTTCCCAATATGAATATTGTCAGCATCAGCAGCTACCATATCCGGGAGGCCGGGGCCACCCCCGAGCAGGATTTAGCCTTTTGTCTTTCTGACGGCATAGCCTATCTGCAAACAGGGGTTGACGCGGGGCTGGATATCGACCAATTTGCCCCAAGGTGTCCTTTCCACGCTTTTGGGGGCAGCATGGACCTTTTTAAAGAGGTTGCCCTGCAGCGCGCCGCCCGGCGGATGTGGGCCAAAATTGTGAAGGAAAAATTCGGCGCTAAAAACCAGCGCAGCCTTATCCTTCGCCAGGCCGGAGGGGCTCATATCAGCTATGCCGACACCACAAGGCAGCGCCCGCTGAACAACCTGTCCCGCACCGTGGTGGGGGGTATTGCCAGCGCTCTTAGCGGCGCCCCCCCGAATGTGGCGCCTCCCTTCGACGAGCCCCTGGGCCTGGGCTGGAGCCTGGAAGCAATCCAACTGGCCGAGGATGCGGCAAGGATTTTGCAATATGAAGCTAAACTGACCAAGGTCATTGACCCCCTGGCGGGATCTTATTATGTGGAATCACTCACCGATGAGCTGGAAAGCGCCGCCTGGAAGGAAATTGAAAAAATTGAAGGCATGGGCGGCGCCGTGGCTGCCGTTGAGAGCGGCTATATGCAGGGTGAGATCGCCAGAAGCGCCTATGAGAGGCAAAAGAGAATTGAAAGATGCGAAGACTTTGTGGTGGGCGTTAACTGCTTCACCGACGAAAGTGAAATAGAGGTTATGGTCAGCCGGGTTGTGCCCCATCCTTACGACCCGGTGAAACGGGAAGAAGCTGAAAGGCGACAGGTTCAAAGCCTGACCGAGGTTAAGAGAGCCAGGGACAACCGGCGGGTTGCCCAGTTGCTTAACGACCTGAAGGCAGCCGCGAAAAAAGAAGAAGTCAATCTCTTCCCCAATTTTGTTGAGTGCGCCAGGGAATATGTTTCTTTACAAGAAATGTGTGACGTTTTAAGGGATGTTTTTGGTGAGTACGATCAGCCCACATTCTTTTAGGGGGTAGTGAAATGAATCAAAGCAAGCCTATAAAGGTGCTAATAGCCAAGCCTGGTCTGGATGGCCATGACCGCGGTGCAAAAGTCATCGCGCTGGGTTTAAGGGATGAGGGGATGGAGGTAATATATACCGGCTTAAGGCAGTCCCCCGAAAAAATAGTTAGAACCGCAATCCAGGAAGATGTGGATGTGATTGGACTGAGCTGCCTTTCCGGCGCCCACAAATCACTATTTTCAGACGTGGTTGGCCAGCTGAAGGAAAAGGGTGCCGGTGATTTGCTGATCATTGCAGGAGGGGTTATTCCCGAAGAGGATTTTGATTTCCTGAAGGATCTGGGAATAAATGCGGTTTTTGGCTCCGGGACATCAATAAAAGAAATTGCCCGGTACATTAAACAAAATGTTAAGGACCGGCAATAATATTCCAGTGCTTTTGACCTGAAACCTGGTACAAGGAGGAAAACATCTTGCCACTGCATGGGATTAAGGTATTGGATTTCACTCAAGCTGCGGGAGGGCCCTATGGCACCCAGATACTTGGCGACTTTGGGGCCGAGGTTATAAAAATTGAGCCCCTGACGGGCGATCATTTTCGCCCCCTGCTTAAAGGGGCCTGGGCATTTTCCGTCAACCGCAATAAAAAAAGTATTGCTTTAAATCTTAAAACACCGGAAGGCAAAGACATAATAAACAATTTACTAAAAACCGCAGACGTTTTTATTGAAGCTTTTGTTCCTGGTACGATGGATAAGCTCGGATTCGGCTATGAAGCAGTCAGAAAGGTAAACCCGGGCATAATCTATTGCTCCATGTCCGGGTATGGCCAGGACGGACCTTATTCAGCCCGCTCGGGATACGATGTCTGTGCCCAGTGTGAATCGGGACTGATGGCCTCCACCGGTGAGGAAGGGCGCCCCTATGTAAGGATTGGGTCTTCCCTGATTGACTATGGCACCGGGATGAATGCCTGCATTGGGATACTCCTGGCAATACTGGACAGACAAAAAACGGGTGAGGGCCAATACATTGACGTATCTTTACTGGATACAGCCGTTTCGTGGATGAATTACCGGATAACCTACTTTTCATTAACAGGAAAAAACCCTCAAAGATTAGGTTCGGCAGCTAACTTTACGGCCCCTTACCAGGTTTTTTCCACAGCTGACAAACCCCTTTTTATCGGGGTGTCAACAGAAAAATTCTGGAAAATTTTCTGCAAAATAATTAATCTTGAGGAATACGTTGACGACCAGAGATTTAATACAAATGAAAACCGGCTTAGAAACAGGGAGGCGCTAATTACTCTGGTGGAGGGCGAGCTTAAAAAGCACTCCAGCGCTGAACTGCGAGAGAAGTTGGATGAGGCCGGGATTCCATGCGCGCCGGTTCTTAAGGTTGGCGATACCGTTAGTGACCCGCACATAAAGGCCAGGCAAATGATCGTTGATATTGATTGTCCCGGGTATGGCAGGCTGAAAACATCAGGCATCCCTATTCGCCTGTCACGGTCCATGGGTGAAATAAAAAGCGTGGCCCCCTTGCTTGGTGAACACACTGTGAAAATATTGGAGGAGAATGGGTTCTCCGAAGATCAGATTGCTTACTTGCAGGAAAGGGGTGTCATTTTGCAATATGAAAATGAGGGGGGTGACAGTTAAAAGTATATAGGTGATTTTTAAATAATTTATTAAGAATGGGGGCAAAAAATTGAAAAAAGACAATGTTAAAAACATTTATGCAAAAATATTGGCATTCACGCTACTTCTCTTAATGATTATTGCCAGCAGCGCCTGCTCCAGCTCAAAGCCCAAGGAAACGGCCACTAAGGAGGCTCCCAAGCAGGAAGCAGTCAAGATCAGGGTTCACAGCCAGATGCCGGTGGGAAACCATATTACCAGCGCCATGGATCTTTTTATTAAAGAAGCCGAAAAAGGCAGCAAAGGAAGTTTCAAGCTGGAGCACTATCCGTCGCAGCAACTGCTGAAATCCACCAATGCCACCGAAATGACCTCAAAAGGAGCCGTGGAAATCTCCCAGCTGCCGTCACTTTTGGAAGCCATAGTTCCAGAATCGAGATTTCTTAATACATACGGTGTATTTAAAAGTGAGGCTGAATTTATCAAGTTTATTAATGGCCCGGCCCATAAGTATCTGGATGAGGCCTGCCAGAAGAAAGGGCTAAAACTGCTTGGCTATTTATACTACGCGCCAAACATGGTTTTTCTGACCAAGGATAAGATAGACAGCCTGGATAAATTCAAGGGTAAAAAGATAAGGACAACCGGCACCGCCAGTGCCAGCGTGGTCAAAAATCTGGGTGGTGCGCCCTTGGAGATGTCTTCCTCGGAAATGTATGAGGCGCTGCAGAGGGGAGTTATTGACGGTATCTGGTCAGGTTATACCACTGTCAGCGACAGAAAACTTTATGAGGTGGGCAAATATCTTGTGGAAGGATACTTTGGCCCTGTTCCCTGGTTTATCGTGGCAAACTTAAAGTTTTGGAACGGCTTGACCCCGGATCAGCAAAAGGTATTGCTGGATGCGGCCCAGAAGGCCCAGGAGTATGACCTCACCGCTTCAAACAATGCGGATAAAGAAGCCAAGGAAAAATTCATCAAAGCCGGGGGCTGGGTTTGGGAGATAATTGGCAAGCCCGAAGGTGACGCCTTCCAAAAAGTTGTCTTGGAGTCATGTGTGCCTGAGTCGAAAAAGGTTATGGGGGACGAAACATTTAACAAATTTATGGGGTACCTTGAAGAAGTAAGGAAAAGTAAATAATATACAATCTGGTCCCGGATCCTGCTGCCTTTGCTTAAAAAACAAGGGTAGCAGGGTCATGGCCATTTTAATATTAATAAATCATATTTCGCCGGGCTTTTCAGCTGCCTGCCGGCATTCTTAAGGGGGATGGCTTCTGTATGGAAACGGTGATAAATAAGGAATCGAAAGCCGATCTAAAAATTAATACTGTAAATCAATGGGCGGGCAGCTTCTCGGGTTTGATGCTGGTGATAATGTCATTAATCACAGTCTATGACGTTTTTATGCGTTATTTCTTAAACAAACCAACGGGATGGGTACTTGAGTACTCTGTTTACCTGTTCATCTGGTTTGGCTTTTTAAGTATCGGCTACGCCCAGCAAAAAGGAAGGCATATTACAGTGGATATACTTACCCATAAGTTCCCCATAAAAACAGCCTGTTATTGGGGGATATTGGGTAATGTGCTGGCTTTTTTTACCGTGGCCGCCCTTGTTTATTATGGCTTTGAAGGTGTCATGGCCTCACATTCATCAGGTGAGTTTGCCCCCACCATAACTGAAACACCGCTTTGGATACCAAGAATGGTAGTGCCTGTGGGAGGATTGCTGTTGGGATTGCAGCTGGTGATTGACATAATAAAATCGGTAAAAGAATTGATACTCCTTCCACCCCAGGACCAAAAAGAAAATCACAGGACAATCTTGTATATAGCAGTTTTTTTAATCTTATTGGCTCTAATTATCTGGCTTTTTACCGCGGAAGTATCTTTTGCATTTGTTCTGCTGCTGCTGTTGTTTCTTTTCGGAGGGTTTCCCATTTACCTGTCACTTTTTACCACCGGGTTATTCGGACTGTATTTTGGTTTTGGAGGTTTCTCCGGCCTGGAAATAATTTCCTCCGTAGCCTATAGCGCCTTTGACAGCTTTTCCCTGGCCTGCCTCCCCCTGTTCATACTTGCCGGGGCTATTCTGGCCGCAACCGGGGCTGGAAAATCCCTCTTCAGCTTTTTCGAGGCCTGGTTTGGCATGGTGCCGGGTGGGTTGCTGATTGCAACAATACTTTCCTGTGCGGCTTTTGCCGCCATATCCACCTCAAGCGTGGCGACGGCGGCCACCATCGGCCTGATCGCCCTGCCCAACCTCCTGCAGCGCAAATACGATAAAACCATCTCTTACGGGACGCTGGCCGCCGGAGGCACCCTGGGCATAATGATCCCCCCTGCGGGCTCTCTGATTATATATTCCTCATTCACTGATGAATCACTGGGCAGACTTTTTATGGGCGGTTTCAGCGGCGGCATTCTTTTGGCACTTCTTTTTTGCGTCTTTATCCTGGTGCTGTTCACCTTTAAAGGAAAAACATATGAAAGGCCCCGGGCCTACAGCTGGAAAGAAAGGGGTAGCTTTACCTACAGTGCCGTATGGGTGCTGATGTTCCCGGTGATTATACTGGGCGGAATATATACCGGTGTATTTACTCCTCTGGAGTGCGGGGCTGTAGCCGTGGTTTATGCTTTAGCCGTGCCTATGGTCCGTGGTGTATTAAAATTTAAGGATTTGCCGGCTGTTTTATCGCAAAGTGTAGTAGCTGCCAGCACCATTACGGCTATTATACTTGGGGCCATGACAATGGGCTATTACTTTACGCTGATGAGGATCCCCAACAAAATATTTCAATTTATCAGTGACTTGGGCATGAGCACCTTAGGCTTTTTAGTCTTGCTGACAATTTTTTATTTCATTCTCGGTATGTTTTTGGAAGTGGTGTCGCAGCTCTCCATAACCCTGCCAATTATTTATCCAATCATAATTTCAATGGGCATTGACGGGATTTGGTTTGGTGTGTTTCTTACTGTTTTAATGGAGCTTTCACTGCTGACACCCCCGGTGGGGCTTAATCTTTATGTCATTAAAAGCATTGCCAATGATGATCTATGGAGTGTGCTGAAGGGCACTTTACCATTCTGGATCATTATGTTTGCTGCTTTGTTGCTGATTTGGATATTCCCCGAGATTGTTTTGTGGCTACCGGGCATCATTAAATAATAGGCAGTTACCATTATAGATAGCGGCAATTCCGACAGAGGTGAAGAGATGATAAAAAACAATATCACAACCCGGGATGAAGATCTGATTAAAAAGGCCCTTGGCGGGAGCGAGGCGGCTTTAGCCAGAATTATCACCAGGATTGAAAACGACCAGCTTTTTATGGCCCAAATTCTGCCGGAAATACAGCAGTATACAGGCAGGGCCCATTGCATCGGATTTACCGGGCCCCCGGGGGCCGGTAAAAGCAGCCTGATTAACCAGGTAACCCGGCAAATGAGGAGTATCGGGAAAAAGATAGGCATAATCGCGGTTGACCCCTCAAGCCCTTTCAGTGGCGGAGCCTTTCTGGGTGACAGGATAAGGATGCAAAATCATTATCTTGATGGCGGCGTATTTATTAGAAGCATGGCCACCAGGGGAAGTTACGGCGGTCTTGCCCAGGCGACCAAGGACGTTATAAAAATAATGGATGCCTGCGGCTTTGAGTACATACTGGTTGAAACGGTTGGGGTGGGCCAAACCGAACTGGATGTTATGCAGGCCACAGACACAACAGTGGTTGTGCTGGTTCCCGAGGGGGGGGACAGCGTTCAGGCAATGAAAGCGGGCTTGATTGAAATTGGCGATATTTTTGTGATCAATAAGTCAGACCGCCCCGGGGCAGATGAAATTGCCAGCCAGTTAAGATCAATTCTTCAACTCAACCCAATGTATAGCCAAAGAATACCTCCCATCGTACAGACCCAGTGTATAAGTGGAATTGGCATTGTCGATCTGGTGGGAGAAATAGACAACAGTAAATTATTAATAGGGGAAGCAACTCATTCATTAAAGCGCAGGCAAAGACGAAAGGCTGAATTCGAAGAGGTGTTAAAATATACCGTGGTCAGGGAATGGACCGAATACCTACAAAGCAACAAAAACACCAAACTATTGTACGAAGATGTGGTAGAGGGAAAAATAGACCCATATTCTTTATTAAATAAATTATTTCCACAAAGCATTTTAAATTTGCAGCAAGAGGATTAAACATATAATAATGTTTTAATACTTTTTGATATTGGGGGAGTTAACATGTCGTTCTCCAGATTACTGGCTGATTTTGTGCTTTCTGACTATTGCTTCTCTGTGCCGGAACAGGTCAGGGTGTTGGCCAGACACAGCATTATTGACTGCCTGGGATGCATTCTGGCCGGATCAAAGGAAAAGTCCTCCGGGATTATCAGTGACTATGTGTACTCCCCCGGAGAAAATGGCGCCTCCACCGTAATCGGGCGCAATTTTAAAACCAACCCCTATAATGCGGCCATGGCTAACGGCTTTTCAGGGCACATCCTGGATTATGATGACATGAGCGCCGCCCTCATGGGCCATCCCAGCACTGTGGTGCTGCCTGCCGTGCTGGCCGTCGGCGAACAGGAGGGCATCAGCGGCCAAAAGGCCCTTGAAGCATTTATTATAGGGACTGAAGCGGCCTGTGCCGTAGGCAAGGCTGTTCAGCCCGGGCATTACAAAAATGGCTGGCACCCGACAAGCACGGTGGGGATATTCGGGGCAACGGCCGCCGCCGGGAGAATACTGAATCTGAGTAGAGATGAACTGGTGAACGCCTTTGGCATTGCCGCCAGTGAGTCGTCAGGCCTGAGGCAGAATTTTGGCACTCTGACCAAGCCCTTTCATGCCGGAAGGGCTGCCGCAAAAGGAATTTTAGCCGCCTCCCTGGCTAAGAAGGGCTTAACCAGCGCAAAGCAGATTTTTGAGGGTGAGGCAGGATTCTTTAATACTATGTGCGGTTCCGCAAATATTTCAATGCCGGAAAAATTAGGCCAACAATCTGCATTTATTTCACCGGGCATCTCCATAAAACCCTATCCCTCCTGCGCCGCAACCCACAATGGGATTGACGCGGCGCTGCACCTGGCCGGTCAATACAACATTAAGCCCGGGGACATAAAGAGTATCGACTGCGGGGTTATGCCCATTGCCAAAGATATTTTGATCTATCCAAGGCCATCCACTGGATTGGAGGCCAAATTCAGCATGAATTTCTGCGTGGCTCTGGCCATAGCGGAAAGGGAGGTCGGCCTCAGGCAGTTCAGTGATCAGAAAACCCGGGACTCGCTGATTAAAAGCCTCGGTGACAAGATGAATTTCTTTGTCCATCCTGAACTGGCCAAACTGGGCTACAGGGGCACTCTGAGCGTGATTCTGAAAATAACCACGGAAAACAATGATCAGTTTACACACCGGGTTGACTACACCAGGGGCGACCCCGAAAATCCACTGACTGAAAATGAAATCATCGACAAGTACGTGGAGTGCGCCAGCCAGGTCATAGAACAAACCATTATCGACAAATCATTGCAAATGCTGCTTCATTTGTCCGATCTTGAACAAATCGGCGAATTATTGAATCTGCTGGGGGGGAAAGAGCAGTGAAGCTTTTTGAGCCTGTAAAAATAGGCGGTATGGAATTAAAAAACCGCCTGGTCATGGCCCCGATGTCCTGCAACATGACCGATAACGGCTTCTTTACCGATCAATCAATAAATTTTTATCAGGCCCGGGCCAGGGGGGGCGTGGGTTTGATCACTTGCGAGGATGGTATAGTAGATTTTCCGCTGGGCAATAACACCAAAAACGCCACCGCCATAGACGATGATAAGTACATTCCCATATTTAAAAGAATAAATCAGGCGGTCCACCAGTACGGCGCCAAGACCGTGATGCAGCTTTCCCATGCCGGCAGGAGGGCCGGCCGGCTGGCAAAATCAGGCTGCCTGGAAATGACCAGGGGCAAAATACCGGTTGCGCCGTCAAGTATTGCCCACCCGGTGCCGGGCTTTGTAGTCCCCCGTGAACTGACGGTGGAGCAGATTAACCAAATAACCGGGATGTTCGCCAGGGGGGCCAGGAGGGCTATAGAGTCCGGATTTGACGCGATTGGGCTGCACTGTGCCCATATGTATCTGTGCGGGCAGTTCCTGTCACCCTGGGCAAATAAAAGATCCGACCAGTACGGCGGAACCCTGGAAAAAAGATTAAAGTTTGTTTTAGATATAATTCACCGGATAAGAGAGGAGATTGGCCGTGATCACCCCATTATAGTGAGAATGAACGGCCAGGAGCCCGAGGGGGGAAACTCTCTGCTGGAGATCCGGCAAATCGCCCAGGCCTTTGAGCTTGCAGGAGCAGATGCCATTCACGTTTCAGTTGGCTTCGCCGCCACCATTAAAGACCCCCATTTCATACCCTCCATCGCCCCCATGCGCTTTCCCGACGGACCCATTATCCACCTGGCGGAAAATATAAAAAAAGGCGTCAATATACCTGTGATCGCGGTTAACAAAATAAGAAGCGCCGCTTTCGCCGAAAGAATACTTCAAAATGGCAGCGCCGATTTAATCGCCATGGGCCGGGCCCTGGTGGCCGATCCTGATTTTGTCGCCAAATCATTATCGGGACAGCCGGAAGCTATCCGGCCCTGCATTTCCTGCTGTATAGGCTGTACCGGAAGGGTGTCGGCCGGCCTTCCCCTGAGTTGCAGCGTCAATCCCAGCGCAGGGAAAGAGGCCGATCTCAAAATAGAGGTGGCCCCGGTTAAGAAAAAGGTGGCTGTTATCGGAGGCGGCCCGGGTGGTATGGAGGCGGCAACGGTGGCCGCCCAAAGAGGGCATGAGGTGGTCTTGTACGAAAAGCAAAATACCCTGGGGGGATTATTGCAGGACGCCTCCCTCCCGCCGCACAAAACTGAAGTAAGAAAGCTGATTGATTATTACCTTAAACTTATTGGCAGGTTAAACATTGAGGTGCATCTAAACACCACGGCCACACCTGAAATGATTTCCGCTGCGAAATATGATGCGGTCATTGTCGCCTCCGGCGGCCATCCCATTGTAAACCTGCCCATCCCCGGTATTGACGGGGAAAATGTGGTGACGGCCACCGACCTGCTGAAAGAAGATGCCAAGGCCGGGGGAAAAGTATTAATTATCGGGGGCGGTCAGGTAGGACTTGAGGTGGCTGAGTTTTTGGCCGCCAAGGGGAAAAAGGTGACTGTGGTTGAAGTGCTTGATGACGTTGCCTTGGATATGCCCTCACAAAGCAGGCTGCCATTAATCCTGCAATTGGAAAAGTACGGGGTGGAAATTTTAACCTTGACCAGGGCTAAAACCATACTAAAAGATGGAGTCGTTGTTGCACAGATCGGGGGGGAAAGGGAAAGGAAAATTGAAGCGGATACTGTAGTACTGGCAGTGGGCTACCAGGCTGATCAGGGGTTTGTGGACAAATTCAGGGGATCAGCACCTGATCTGCATGCCATTGGCAACTGTCTTGCACCGGGGAATATTCTTGAGGCGGTACACCAGGGCTTTGCAGTGGCTTTGCAGATTTAATAAAATTATCTCAGTTTAAAGGAGTGAATGATCATGAGTGATCAAATCTATTTTAAACAGGATCCACCCTCCAGCGGTATTTGGACGGTTACCATCAGCAACCCGGAGAAAAGGAACGCTTTAACGCCAAACATCTTAAACAGCCTGTCGGCTTTTTTAAGGGACCCGGATCTGCAAAAAGAGGCCAGGGTGCTGGTAATCAGGGGGGAGGGCGAAAAGTCTTTTTCTGCCGGGTATGATATCTCAGAAATCAGGTCTGCTCCCGGGCAGGAAGGCCAGGAGGCATCAAGCATTGTTCTTACCCGGGCCTTAAACGACATTGAAGAATTCCCCGCCCCGGTCATAGCCATGGTCAACGGCTTTTGCATAGGGGCGGGGTGCCATCTGGCTGTATCAGCCGACCTGAGAGTGTGTGGTGAAGGGGCGAGATTTGGTATAACCCCGGCAAAACTTGGCATAGTTTACCACCCGGACGGCATATATAAATTTCTCAGCCTTATCGGCCCGTCTAAGACAAAAGAGCTCTTCTTCACCGGAAATTTATACACGGCCCTGGAGGCGAAGGATATGGGGCTGGTTGACTATATTGTCCCGGCAGGAGACATTGAGGAGAAGGTTTACACCTTAGCCGGCCAAATCGCGGATAACGCTCCTTTATCAGTGAGGGGAGCAAAATATATTGTTAACAGTTGGGTCAGTTCCACAGGCCTAAACCCCGGGGCCGCCAAAAATATTGAAGCAATCAGAAATACAGCTTATGCCAGTGAAGACATTATAGAAGGCAAAAAGGCTTTTGCTGAAAAAAGAAAGCCGGTTTTTAAAGGTAAATAGCAATTTACAAAACTGATTTAAGGTGGCTAATTACCATTGACAAAGTGTGACTATGCCTTCAGGTACAAAATTAAACCTTCCGGCAGCCTTGTTGGGAGGGGGCTTCTTCATCAGATGATCCAGTCCCAGCTGAACAATCTCTTAAATGTTGCAACTACCTATGATAAAGAAAGAGAAGTAAAAATAGATGGTTTTAGATTGCTTAATGAGTCAACCATAAACAGTATTTTTAATACCCGGCCCAATGATAATGATTATGCCGGAGAAATTTCATCAGAATCTCTTTATGAGCCAAGGATTGAGCTGATCAAAAAGCAATTGGAAGCAATATTGTCTTTGGTTGAACTGGAAAGCTGCGGCAAGGCCGTCAAGGTGGATGGCTTCCGGCTGAGAAATCTGGAAGACTGGCAAATTTACTCGGAGTGCGACCCGCAAGAAATATTCGAGTACCTTGGCACCCGTTGCAACTGCAACTGTTTGTTTTGTTATAATAAAGGGGCGCCGCCTTCATTGGCGCTTAAGAACGCCGTCCGCGATGAAAAAGAAGAAGTTGAGGAAATATATACCCGTTTAAAATACTATCGGCCGTCACAAAAAACAGGCTTGTTTCACAGTATGGGAAGCACTTGCGAGGTGCTGGCCCACCCTCATGCCTTAGAGGTGCTGGGACTGCTGCGTCAAAAAACCGGTAAGCCCTTTAGAATAGCCACAAACGGGGCTGCTTTGACTAAACCGGCCATTGAACAACTGGCTGGGCTGGCCCCTGTTCATCTTGATTTTTCTTTAAACAGCGCCAGTCCCGAGCGGCGGTCAAAACTAATGAGGGACAAAAATTCTTTGGTGGCGATAAGCGCACTGCCTCACTTAAAAGGGGCCGGCATACCTTACTCCCTGGTCATAGTGCCCTGGCCCTTTGATAGTGTAGCGGCTATGTTGGAGGATATGGAAAAAACCATAGCCTATGCCGCAGAAAATGATGTTCATCTGGTCCAAATCAGTCTGCCTGGCTACTCCAAATATTTTTCCCCGGTGCAGTTGTTTGATCGAGAAGAAATATGGCGGCTGATTGTTTTTAAGGCCCGGGAATTGAGGGAAAAATATTGCTGCCCGATTGTGGCGATGCCGGGCATTTATGAAGAAAATATACTTGGCGCCAAAAAAAATGCAGCTCAAATAATAGGTGTAATAAAAAATTCTCCAGCCTATCTGGCCGGGCTGTGCCGGGGGGACATTATCAGGGGCATAGCTGGAATTAATATCAATAGCAGGTCCCAGGCCAGGGATTTATTGTCCTTATTGCAACAAAGCCGCGTTAAACATATAAATCTGCGCGTAAACAGAAATGAATCCGAAAAAATAATCAATCTTAATCTTGAAAGTTTTTCATACCCATACTCACCTAAAACAAGTACTCACCTGGGGATAGTTTTCATGGGCACGGGTTTTCGTGCCGGCTATATGGAAAAGTTGCGGGAGTTAATAAAATTGTCCAATGCAAAAGATGTTCTCCTGCTTACCTCGGTGTTGGTGAGGCCGGTGCTGGAGCAGAGCCTGGAGGAATATGGATACTTTGATGGAATATCTATAAGTGTTGCTGTTCCCCGGAATAATTATTTTGGCGGAAATATAATTATGGGTGACTTATTGGTGGTTGACGATTTTATCGCCTGCATACGGGAGTGGGTTGCCGAACACAAAAAGCCTGATTTGGTCGTCATTCCCTCCTCCCCGTTTAATTTAAGCGGCTGGGGAAGGGATCTTGCCGGCAGGTGCTATCTGGACATAGAGCGTGCGGTGGATATCCCGGTGGAACTTATTCACTGCCAAACCATATATGATTAATTCTTTTGACTACACTGAGAGAATAGGTAAGCTGTATGAAAAGTGAGAATGTAGGCAAGACAATTCAAAAGGCCATGGACATACTTAATCTGTTCAGCCGGGAGTGCCCCATGCTGACACTGACCGAAATAAGCAATAAGGTTGGCATACCCAAGCCTACTGCCCTGCGAGTGCTGAACACACTGATTGTAAATAATATATTGACAAGGGATGAGCTAAGTAAAAAATATATGCTGGGTGCTCACTTACTTTACTTATCCAGCATTGTACTTAGCAGAATTGATGTTAGGACGGTGGCTATTCCTGTATTAAGGGAAGTAAGGGATAGGACGGGTGAGAATGTTCACTTAAATACAATCATCGATGGTAAAAGGGTGTGTGTTGAGTGTATGAAGGGTTTTCAGAGCCTTCAATACACTGTTCAGGTTGGCGAGAGGACCCCGTTATATGCCGGGGCCTCCGCCAGGCTGCTGTTAGCCTTTATGGAGGATCAGGAAAGGGAAATGACCATAGACAATTTGGAAATAGAAGCTATTACTGAATATACCATCACAGATAAAGCAAGGCTGCGGGAGGATATTGCTAAAATAAGAAGGCAGGGCTTTGTTGTTACATACGGTGAGAGGCTTAAGGGCGTATACTCGGTCAGTGTGCCGATTATGGACAGGAATGGCAAAGTAATTGCCGGTTTATCCATTGCCATTCCTGAGGTACGGATGGACCAAAATAAGCTTGACGAATATATAAAAATACTTTTGGCTGGAAGTATGCAAATCTCCCAGGGGCTTGGTTACTTCAAGGGAAATGTGCAGCCACCCATGGAAAAAGCATAGCCGAAAAACCAATAAAAATAAGGCTCGCCCGGTAGTAACGCCGGCGAGCCTTATTTTTATTGGAGTGCTAAAAACCCTGGAATTAGCAAAATATGTTAAACATGCTTATGCTGGGAAATGTAGCAGAATATGGATTTTAAAATACTATGTATAAGTACATAATTTTCCAGGGAGGAAATTAATGTGAAGAAAGAGTTTATTGCCCAAAATAGTGAATTACCTGTTTGTGCGCCGCCGGATGGCACCCAAACCGCAATTGTCGGCATGCTCTTCAGTATTGATATGGTAGCCTCGGCTCCGGACGGAATGATTACTGGTGTTGTGGCCAATCTTCCGCTGTGGGTGACCTTTAGTATTGTCAGTAAACTGCCCGCCCACGATTTGATCACCCGCATTTCAGGCACGCCTAAATCCAGGGACAAGGGGCTGAATACCATGTCGATAGTATTTAAAGACAATGATGGGAATCAATCGGAGAGCCCCTTCAAGGTTAAAGTATTCGATCATGGTTTCACGGACGAGGAGCCGGGGGTATTTTAGACTACTTCCTTGGCGGGTGATTACCACTTCTCTATGGAAGAGGGGCTTGTGGGATGAGTTATTGGAAAGGTAAAAATGTATTTGTCACCGGCTGCACGGGGCTGCTGGGGACCCATTTATGTGAACTTCTCACTGATCAAGATGCTAATGTCATCGGCCTGGTGCGGGACTATGTCCCCAAATCTAGGCTTTTTACTGAACACTTGAAACAAGATATGGTTGTGGTTAACGGCAGCGTGGAGGACTACCAGCTGTTGGAAAGAGTCATTAATGAATACGAGGTGGACACCGTAATTCACCTGGCGGCCCAGACCATAGTCGGGATCGCCAATAGAAACCCCTTATCAACCTTTGATGCAAATATCAGAGGCACCTGGAACCTGTTGGAGGCGTGTCGCCGGAATAGCACGGTCCGGCGGATTGTGGTGTCTTCAAGCGACAAGGCCTACGGCGAACATGACCGTCTCCCCTACCATGAAGACGCCCCGCTGCAAGGCCGGCATCCCTATGATGTGTCTAAAAGCTGTGCCGATCTGATTGCTCAAATGTACAGTCACACTTATGACCTTCCTGTCTGCGTCAGCCGCTGCGGCAACTTTTTCGGTCCGGGGGACCTTAACTTCAACCGCCTGGTGCCTGGGACCATTCTGTCCGCCTTGCGGGGCGAAAGGCCGGTGATCCGCAGCGACGGCGCTTACATCAGGGACTATCTTTATGTTAAGGACGGAGCAGAGGCTTTACTCTTGCTGGCGCAAAAAACAGACCGGCCGCCGATACGCGGGGAAGCCTTCAATTTTAGCAATCAACTGCAGCTAACCGTAATTGAACTGGTTGACAGAATTCTATGGCTGATGGGGTGCTCCCACCTAAGTCCGGTTATTAAAAATGAAGCTTCCGGTGAAATCAGGCACCAGTGCCTCAGTACCGCAAAAGCCAAACAGAGTCTGGGCTGGCAGCCACGTTACCCCCTGGAGAAGGCACTCAAGGAAACCATTGACTGGTACGCCAGCAATTTTTCGGGGGTGTGATACTGTGAAATTCTGTTTGATCAGCGCCGGCGTCAGTGATCGGCATTCCATCCACAATTGGGCTGCAGTTCTGAATGGCAAGTCATTTGACGGTGTTCTCTTCGATCTGGGGGAGTATGGCTTGGATTACGATTATTTTGACCATTTTGACCTGGTTATGGTAGCCCTCCGGAAAGAGCTGATCGAGTCGGGTATCAAGGTTAAACAAAAATCTAAGGCAAAAGTGGTGGTTTTCCTGGATGGGGAAATCGATCATTTCACCACCCACACCCCCCGCTATTTACAGGCAAAGATGGTGAATCTTTTAAATATTGTCGATGCTGTGGCGGTGCTCCATGACCAAAGCATTCCCCTTTTTAAGTCATTGACCAACAGGCCCGTGGGTGTGGTGGGATTGCCCTTCCCGTTTGAAAGTGCCGGCAAGCTGTGTCCGCCTGTCCGGAAGGATAAACAAATAGAAATAGGCAGCAGGATAGGGGCATCTCTTTTACAAAACCGGAATGCGCTGGTAAATCTGTCGGTGCTGGCGCAAATAGGCATGCCGGGTGTAATAGACCTGTCTGACCCGGTGGAGATGGAATACATCCAGTCCATCAGAGAATACCTGCCGGGCCTGCAGATTAAATTCAGAGATAACAAATCCGGCTGGGATGATTATATTGCCCGGGCCAATTATTCTCTCCTGGGTCTGCAACTTGATTACAGCTTTGACTGGGGCAGGTTCCCTCTTGAATGTGCCGCGCTAAGGATGCCGTGTGTGGCGCCCCCTTCTTTATATACACAAAAATTTCTATTTCCAGGGTTATGCGTAGCCCATCACGATATAGCGGGGGCGGTGGCGCTGGTAAATAAACTGGTTTCCAACTTTTGGTTTTATATGGAGACCGTTGCTTACGCCCGGTCACAGATGGAGTTTTTCAGCCCTGATCAGTGCAAGATGAGGCTGTTTAACCTGATCAGCTAACGAGGTGAGGACATGAAATTTTGTTTGATCAGTTTGATGCCCCTGAGTGACTCAGACGGCACCATTCTCACCGACCAAGTCAATCGAATTACCCAGTGGGCCACCATCATGAATGGAACGCATTACAACGGTTTAGCTTTCGATGCCGGCTTTTACGGTTTGCCCTACGAATTTTTCAGTGTATTCGACCTGGTGATGGTGGCTGTACGCCAGGAATTGATTGAGGTTGGCCTAAAAATAAAAAAACTGTCGTCGGCCCGGGTACTGGCCTTTTTAGACGGTGAAATGGATCATTTCACCTCCATGCCCGGGGAAAAGCAGGTTAAATTTATTGAGCTTTTAAATAAAGCCGATGCAATAGGTGTTACCCATGAATACGACATTCAAATCATAAAAGGACTGACCACCAAGCCGGTGGGGTTGTTGGGAGTTCCCTTTCCCCTCAGCAGGGTCCGGAAGGATCTTTGCCCGCCGGTTGAAAAAAAACGGGTAATCCATGTGGGGTGCGGCACCGGCAAGAGCTTTAACCGGAATGGCCTTGTCAATATCGCGGCCCTGGCGGAAATAGGCCTGCCCGGGGTGGTGGATGTGTGGATTCCGGAGGATATAGAGTATGTCCGCCAGGTGAAAAAATTCCTGCCCATTCCGCCCATCGATTTCAGTTATACACCCCGGTGGGAAGATTACATACAGAGGCTAAACAGTTCCTTTCTGGGACTGCATCTGGATTACCGGCAAATCTGGGGGAGGTTCGCCCTGGACTGCGCAGCGGTCAGGATGCCTTGCATCGCTCCGGACAGCTTTTATACCCAAAAGAGGCTTTTCCCCCGACTGTGTGTGGATTTCCAGGATATTGAGGGGGCGGTGGGACTGGCCAAAGAGCTGCTTAGAAATAAAAGTTTTTATCAAGAAGTGATGGACTTCGCAGAATCCCAGATGAACTTTTTTGATAACGAAGCGGCAAAGCAAAGGCTGCTCAGCCTTCTACCTTGAAAATCATTTGGCTATTAGCTGTTGAGGTAAGCGATAAGCTTTTATATGGAGGCAAATGATGGAAGTAGATCAGATTGTTCCGCCTAGGCGGTACTGGAACGAAATCAGCCGGCAGGTTTTGGTTTTGCAGCAAATTATCAATCATCTGGGTTTTGATTCAGACATATTGACAGAAACAATGCCGGCCCAAAACAGGCAAAATATTATTTACCATCTATATATCGGATCCAGGCCGGCCGAAACCCTGACCGATATTAAAGCCAAAAGAACAGTGCTGTTTTACCACGGGATTACTCCGCCGGAGTATTTCTCAAACCACGAGGTGCAGGCATACCTGCAAAGAGGAATCGATCAACTGGGAAGGCTGAAAAACCGGTTTAAATTGGCTATTGCCACCAACCATTTTCTTGCCGAAGAATTGCATCGGGCCGGCTATGGCGAGGTTTTGGTCTTGCCCCCGCCGCTGGATCTCAGGCAGTATCACCAGGACCCCGATAGGCAGTTGCTCAAGGCTTATGAAGATGACTATACCAACTTTCTGTTTGTCGGCGAAATCATTCCCGGCAAAAAACTGGAAGACACCATCTCCGTTTTCAATTACTACCACAAAAAACTAAATCCCAGGTCCCGTCTGTTTCTGGTGGGCGGCTTTGCGGCCCACCCGGGGTACTGCCAGAAGCTTTTAGCTTTAGTCAATGAACTGGATATAAAGAACGTCTTTATGACCGGCCGCGTTTCTTTAAGTGAATTGCTGGCCTACTACCGGCTGGCTAAAGTTTTTATCTGCCTGAGTGAATATGAGGGGTTCTCCACCTCGCTGATCGAGGCAATGCACCTGGGAGTCCCGGTAATCGCCTTTGACCGGGCAGCCGTGTCTGAAACACTGGGAGGGGCCGGCTATCTAATCAATGATCGGGATGTGCGGGAGACCGCCAGGCTGCTGGACCGGACGGTCAACGATCAGGCCATGCGGGAAGAAATCATCAGCGGTCAGACAAATCGGGCGGTGGCTTTTCTTCCCGATCAGGTATTCCCATTGTATCGCCGGGCTATCATGCAGATTTACGGTTCCTGTTCCGGTTGAGTCAATTAGATAGAAGGGAGTGCGCCAGTGAAACCTAAAGTGGTAATACTTTGCGGCGGAAAAGGTATGCGCCTGAGGGAGGAGACGGTAAACAGACCCAAACCGCTGCTGAACATTGGTGAATACCCTATTTTGTGGCACATTATGGAACATTATGCATATTACGGGTTTAATGATTTCATCCTGTGTCTCGGCTATAAAGGAGAGTTTATCAGGGATTACTTTATCAATCATAAAAACATCCATTGCGATATTCAGTTTAATCTAAAAAACGATGCAAGACATATATTGAGTGATAGTGATCAAATTCATAACTGGAATATCACTTTTGCCAATACCGGGTTGGAAACTAATACTGGTGGAAGAATTAAAATAATTGAGAAATACATTAATGAGGAATACTTCTTTTTGACGTACGGAGACGGGCTGTCCAGCGTCAACCTGACTAAACTGGAAGAATTTTACCGGCAAAAAGGCAGAATTGGCGTAATTACAGGAATCAGGCCACAATCAAAATTCGGTCAGATCACTATCGGTGAGGATGATATAATAACCGGCTTTAAAGAAAAGCCTTTGCTCAATGATTATATTAATGGCGGTTTTTGCGTGTTGAACCGAAAAATATTCAATTACCTCAGGGGCGACTGCAGTCTTGAGCAGGAAGTCTTCGGGCAACTGGTGAGTGAAAGAGAACTCGCCATGTATAAACATGAAGGTTTTTGGAAATGCATGGATACCTTCAAGGATTATAAAGAAATGAATGAAATGTGGGAGCGCGGGGATTGGCCGTGGAAACAGTGCCGGGAGGATTAAAATGTCATTTGAAGCGGGAGATATCTTAAGAACAGAAGGTGGCTTTGTTCTAGCGGCTGTGCCAGGTGAAAAGGAATACTTTGCTTGGCCAATGGTGGATCCAGACACTGCAGGGACCCTTTATAAACTGGAGTCAGGGGAACTGGATGAGCAAAATACTGGGGTAATACCCTTGGCTGTAGACCTGGATTGTCAGCTAAAAATAAGGGGGGAGGAAATCAGGGACAAGGCGGGAAAAATCAGCCGTCCGGCACTGGAGAAAATCTGGAGAGGCCTCTTTTCCCGCCGGGCCGGTC
>Ga0209347_1003188_pt1 | contig 19730 bp, 14 predicted proteins | sample AutmiccommuBRH23_FD_187382 | JGI IMG/M metagenome (GOLD analysis project Ga0209347, IMG submission 187382) | Deep subsurface microbial communities from Mt. Terri, Switzerland - Autotrophic microbial communities BRH/23 (SPAdes) (version 2) | ecosystem: Environmental > Aquatic > Deep subsurface >...
TGGCGTCTGAGGCCCGAGCTTTGCGCCACTGCCCGCGGGCAGTCGGCGCGTTCCGCAACCCGGCCCGCAAAGTGCCGGAGACAGCAAGGAGGATTTGTCATGGCTGACGAACCCGAAACCACAAAGGCGCCGCAGATCGCCACCACGCGCCGGGGCTTCCTCGGTGCCGGTGTCGCGGCCGGCGGGGTCCTGCTTGGGGCCGGCGCTGCCCGCGCCGCAGAGCCCGATCCGCTGATCACCGAGGTCCAGCCCTGGGCGCAGGGCCTTGGTGACGGCGTCGATGCCAGCCCCTACGGCCTGCCGATCCGCTTCGAGGGCGACGTGGTGCGCCGCAATGTGGAATGGCTGACCGCCGACACCATCTCGTCGATCAACTTCACCCCGATCCACGCGCTGGACGGCACCATCACCCCGCAGGGCTGCGCCTTCGAGCGGCACCATTCCGGCGCCATCGAGCTGTCCAAGGACGACTACCGCCTGATGATCAACGGGCTGGTCGAGACCCCGCTGATCTTCACCTATGCGGATCTGGAGCGTTTCCCCCGCGAAACCCGCACCTATTTCCTGGAATGTGCCGCCAATACCGGGATGGAATGGGCCGGCAGCCAGCTGAACGGCGCGCAGTTCACCCATGGCATGATCCACAACATGGAATATACCGGCGTGCCGCTGCGGCTGCTGCTGGAAGAGGCCGGCATCAAGCCCGAGGGCAAATGGGTGCTGGTCGAGGGCGCCGATGCCTCGTCCAACGGCCGCTCGATCCCGCTGGAAAAGGCGATGGACGATTGCCTCGTGGCCTTCAAGGCCAATGGCGAGGCGCTGCGCAAGGAACATGGCTATCCCGTCCGGCTCTGCGTGCCCGGCTGGGAGGGCAATATGTGGATCAAATGGCTGCGCCGCATCGAAGTGGGCGACCAGCCGTGGGAGCAGCGCGAGGAAACCTCGAAATACACCGATACGCTGGCCGATGGCACCTCGCGCAAGTTCACCTGGGTCATGGATGCCAAGTCCATCGTCACCAGCCCCAGCCCGCAGATGCCGATCAAGCATGGCCCCGGCCCGCTGGTCATCACCGGCCTTGCCTGGTCGGGCCGCGGCGCGATCACCCGCGTCGATGTCACCGTCGATGGCGGCAAGACCTGGACGCAAGCGCGCCTCGCCGCGCCGGGGCAGGAGATGGCGGTCAGCCGCTTCTACCTCGACCACGTCTGGGACGGCTCGGAAATGCTGGTGCAATCGCGCGCCATCGATTCCACCGGCTATGTGCAGCCGACCAAGACAGAGTTGCGGGACTTCCGCGGCCTGAACTCGATCTACCACAATAACTGCATCCAGACCTGGTGGGTGAAGGCGAACGGGGAGGCGGAGAATGTCGAAGTTTCGTGAACGGGTGATCGGCACCGTCCTTGGTTCGTGCCTGCTGGCGACGCCTGCACTGGCCGAAAAGATCGGCCTGGGCCGCGCCGCCCTGCCGGAGGAGCTTGCCGCCTGGGACCATGATGTTCGCCCCGATGGCCTCGGCCTGCCCGAAGGCTCGGGCGACGTGCTGACGGGCGAAGAGCTGTTCTCGGAATCCTGCGCCGTCTGCCATGGCGAGTTTGCCGAAGGCGTGGACAACTGGCCAAAGCTCGCGGGCGGGATGGACACGCTGGACCGCGACGATCCCTTGAAGACGGTGGGCTCCTACTGGCCCTACCTCTCCACCACCTGGGACTACGTCCACCGCTCCATGCCCTTCGGCAATGCGCAATCCCTGAGCAATGACGACGTCTATGCCATCGTCGCCTATATCCTCTATTCCAACGACCTCGTGGACGACGACTTCGTGCTGTCGAAAGAGACCTTCACCGAGGTCGAGATGCCCAATGCCGGCGGCTTCATCCTCGACGACCGCGACACCACCGAACTGCCGGCCTTCATCCGCGAGCCCTGCATGACGGACTGCAAGGAAACGGTGGAGATCACCGCACATGCCACCGTGCTGGACGTGACGCCGAACGACACCACCGACGATGCGCCCCTGGCCGAGGTTGCCGAGGCGGTGGCCGATGTCACCGGCACCGAAGCCGCGCCAGAGGTGGCCGCGGCCGAGGTTGCGCCTGAAACCGCCGCTGAACCGGCCGCCGAGGCTCCCGTCGAAACCGCGGCCGCCGATCCCGAACTGGTCGCCGCCGGCGAGAAGGTGTTCAAGAAATGCGCCGCCTGCCACAAGGTCGGTGACGGCGCCAAGAACGCCGTCGGCCCGGTGCTGAACGGAATCGTCGGGCGGCCCGCGGGCACGGTCGAGGGGTTCAAGTATTCCAAGCCGATGCTGGAGGCAGGGGCCGGGGGTCTTGTCTGGACGCATGAAGAGCTAACCGCCTACCTGACCGATCCCAAGGGCTACCTGCCGAAGAACAAGATGTCCTTCGCGGGCCTCAAGAAGGACAGCGACCTTGAGGCGGTGATCGCCTACCTCTCGACCCTCGGGCAATGACATGTGCCGCGCAGCCCCGTTGCTTGCGCCGTTCCTCCTCCTCGCCGCCGCGGTCTCCACTCCCGCGGCGGCGAACCTGATCGGTGACGCGGATCGCGGCGCCACCCTGTTCCAGCGCCAGTGTTCTGCCTGCCACCGGATCGGGCCCGATGCCGTCAACCGCGTCGGCCCGCAGTTGAACGGGCTTTTCGGGCGCCGTGCGGCGGCTGTGCCTGATTTCACCTACTCCAAAAGCATGGCCCGCATGGGCAGCGACGGGCTGACCTGGACGCTGGAAACCCTCGATGCCTATGTGGAAAACCCCAAGGCGCTCGTTTCAGGTACCCGCATGGCCTACAAGGGCCTGAAGGACGAGGGCCAGCGCGCCGACCTGCTGGCCTTCCTGCGCGACTATTCCGACCGCCCCCGCGACATTCCCGAGGCAGAGCCGACCGCGCGCAAGACCCTCCCCGACCTTGCGCCCGAGGTGCTGGCGATCGAGGGCGATCCCGAATATGGCGCTTACCTCTCCAGCGAATGCTCCACCTGCCATCAGCGCGACGGGTCCGACCGGGGGATCCCGTCGATCACAGAGTGGCCGGCGGAAGATTTCGTAATCGCCATGCATGCTTACAAGGAGAAGCTCAGGCCGCATCCGGTGATGCAGATGATGGCCGGCCGCCTGTCGAACGAAGAGATCGCGGCGCTCGCCGCGTATTTCAGCGCGCTGGAGGAGTAGCGCGGCAAGGCCGAAGCGGCGCCACAAGACGTGCCGCGGAACGATAAAAGGGAGGAAAGACAATGCTTAACAGACGGATCTTCATCCACTCTGCCGTTGCCGCCACCGCGGCCCTGTCGGCGCCCCGAGCCATTGGCCAGACCAGGCCGCGAGTCGTGGTCATCGGCGGCGGGGCGGGGGGCGCAACCGTTGCCCGCTACCTCGCCAAAGATGCCAAGGGCGCGCTGGACGTGACGCTGATCGAGCCCAACGCCACCTATTACACCTGCTTCTTTTCCAACCTTTATCTCGGCGGCTTCCGCGAATTCGACAGCCTCGCCCACGGCTATGATGCAATTGCCGCCGGCGGCGTGACCGTGGTGCAGGACATGGCCGCGGGCGTCGATCCCGCGGCCCGCACCGTCACCCTCGCGGGGGGCGCGGTTCTGCCCTACGACCGGCTGGTGATCTCGCCCGGCATCGACTTCGTGGCGGGCAGCGTTCCGGGCTGGACCCTGGCCGATGCGGAAACCATGCCGCACGCCTACAAGGCCGGCCCGCAGACGCAACTCCTGAAGGCGCAGATCGAGGCGATGCCGGAAGGGGGCCTCTTCTGCATGGTCGCGCCGCCGAACCCCTATCGCTGCCCGCCCGGCCCCTATGAACGGGTGTCGATGGTCGCGCATATGCTGACGCAGATGAATCCGACGGCCAAGATCCTGATCGTGGACCCAAAGGACAAGTATTCCAAGCAGGCCCTGTTCGAGGAGGGCTGGCAGAAGCACTACACCGGCATGGTCGAGTGGATCGGCCCCGACATGGGCGGCAATGTCGTCGAGGTACGCCCCGGCAGCATGGAGGTGCTGATCGACGGCGAGGTGCAGAAGGTCGATGTCTGCAACGTCATCCCCGGCCAGATGGCGGGGGCCATTGCGGGGGCGGCAGGTGTCACCGACGCCTCGGGTTGGGCGCCGGTCGATCCGGCGAGCATGCAGGCCAAGGCCGACCCGAACATCTGGGTTCTCGGCGATGCCAGCGCGCAGGGCGACATGCCCAAATCGGCCTTTTCCGCCAACAGCCAGGCCAAGGTCGCGGCGATGGCGATCCGGGCAGAGCTGACCGGATCGAAGCAGTTCCCGGCCAAATACTCCAACACCTGCTGGTCGCTGATCGCGCCCGAGGATGGGGTGAAGGTCGGCGCGTCTTATGAACCGACGCCCGAGAAGATCGCCAGCGTGGAAAGCTTCATCAGCCAGACCGGCGAGGATGCGGCCCTGCGCAAGGCGACCTATGAGGAAAGCCTTGGCTGGTACGAAGGCATCACCGCCGACATTTTCGGCTGACCCCACCCAAGCGGGCCGGGGCCTTCGCCCCGGCCCTTCCCCAAGGGAGAGACACATGACCATCACCCGCCGCACCTTGCTGACCTCGGCCACTGCCGCCGGCCTGTTGCCGATGCTGCCCCGCCGGCTCTGGGCCGGATCGACGCTGACCCTTGGCCCCATGCAGATCGACACGCTGTCCGACGGGCATCTTGTCCTGCCCGGCGACTTCATCCTTGGCGGGATGCCGCAGGCCGAGATGCAGGACATCCTGACCCGCCATGCCCTGCCGACGGACCGGCTGGAGCCGCCCTGCAATGTGACGCTGCTGCGGGACGGAACCCATACCGTGCTGTTCGACGTGGGGTCCGGTCCCGACTTCATGCCCACCGCCGGCAAGCTGGCCGAGGCGATGGAGGCGCTTGGCCTGACAGCCGACGAGGTGACGCATGTCGCCTTCACCCATGGCCACCCCGATCACCTGTGGGGCCTGCTGGACGAGTTTGACGAGCCGGTGTTCCCAAACGCCACCTACATGATGGGGCAGGCGGAGTTCGACTACTGGACCGACCCCGCCACCGTGGACAGCATCGGCGCCGAGCGTACCGCCTTTGCCGTCGGCGCGGCGCGGCGGCTGGAGGTGCTGGCGGACAGCATCACACTATTTGGAGATGGCGAGGAGATCCTGCCCGGCATCGCGGCCCGGCTGACCCCCGGACATACCCCCGGCCATATGGCCTTCGAGCTGCGCGGCGGCAGTGACTCGGTGATGGTGGTGGGCGACGCGCTTGGCAACCACCACGTTGCCTTCGAGCAGCCGGGCTGGCCCTCTGGCTCGGATCAGGATGCAGAGACGGCGACGACGACGCGCGGCCAGCTGCTGGACCAGATCGCGGCGGGCCAGATGCGGCTGATCGGCTTTCACCTGCCGGGCGGCGGCATCGGCCACGCCGAACGGCAGGGCGATGGGTTCCGCTTCGTGGAGGAAGCATGATGCGCCGTCTTGCCCTGATCGCCCTGATGGCCGGCCCCGCCTTCGGCTCGGAGAATATCCCCGACCAATACCCCGGCTCGGTGCTCTACGCCAAGCCGGTGGAGGTGGCGCCGGGCGTGTTCTCGGCCATCGGCGCCACCGCGCCGCCGACCTATGACAATGCCGGGCATAACAACAACCTCAGCTTCATCGTCACCACGGACGGGGTGGTGGTCATCAATTCCGGGGCGTCCTTCCTGCTGGCCAAGGCGCTGCATGAGGAAATCCGCGCCGTGACCGATCAGCCAGTGCGGCTGGTGATCGTCGAGAACGGGCAGGGCCACGCGATGCTGGGCAATGGCTACTGGACCGCGCAGGGCGTGCCGGTGCTGGCCCATGTCGAGGCCGCCGAGGAGTTTGCCGACAGCAGCGGGCAGGGGTTGGCGGCGCTGCAGTCCTACGCGCGCGAGAATGCCGAGGGCACGGTGCCGACCGCCCCGACCGAGACCTTCGAGGACCGGCGCGAGATCGTGATGGGCGGGGTCCGCATCGAGGTGCTGCATCTTGGCCCCGCGCACAGCCCCGGCGATACGCAGGTCTGGCTGCCGGAAAAGGGCGTGATGATCGCTGGCGACATCGCCTTTCACGAACGGATGCCGCCGATCTTCGAGGGCACCTGCACGCTTTGCTGGATCGAGACCTGGGAGACGGCTTTCATGCCGTTGAACCCGGCAGTGGTGATCCCGGGGCACGGGCACGCGACCGACCTTGCGACCGTCACGCATGAAACGCGTGACTACCTTGTGGACCTGCGCGCCAAGATCGGCGCGCATCTGGAGGCGGGGGGCGATCTGGGCGGGGCCTATTACGTCGATCAGGCCGGGTGGGCCTATCTCGACACGTTCGAGGAACTGGCGACCAAGAATGCCGGCGTGGTCTTTGCCGAGATGGAGTTCGAGTAGCCTCAGGCGGGCAGCCCGGCGCCGCGCTGGTCCAGCACCAGATCGGCAGCCATGCCGCCGATCCACATGCACAGCAGCGCCAGCCAGGCGGTGGCAACGAAGATCGACCCGCCGGTGACGCCGGCGCCGATGGTGCAGCCGCCCGCCAGCATCCCGCCAAAGCCCATCAGCACCGCGCCGGCCATCGACCGGCGCATGGTGGCGGCATCGTCGAAGCCCTGCAGCCGCAGCTCCCCCTTCAGCGCCGCGGACAGGAAGGCGCCGAGGAAGACGCCGGGCACGAGGCCGACATCGAATTCCAGCACCGGGGCGGGGATCAGGAAGAACATCAGCGTATTGGCGGAAGGTCCGGTGAAGGTGGCGGAGGTCACCGCCATCGGCTCGAAGCTCGATTGCGCCAGTGTCCAGGTCAGCACCCAGCCAAGCGCGACCGCAAAGCCGACGCCCGAGGCGAAGATCATCTGCCGGACACCGACCCTGTTGCGCCAGGACAGCACCAGCGCGAAGGCCGAGAGCAGCAGGCCAAGCGCGAAGCCCGCGCCGCCCGGCAGGCCAAGGACCGCCAGCAGGTCGACATTGCGCCCGCCGGGGGTGACGGATAGCCCGGCCAGATATTCGCGGACCGGGGCCAGCCAGCCATGCAGGCTCATCTGCGCAACAACGGCGAAGATCAGGCCCGAGACGACCGAACGCAGGTTGCCGGTGGCGGCCAGTACCAGCAGGCGGCCGGAACAGCCGCGGGCCATCACCATGCCGACGCCGAACATGAGGCCGCCGATGATGGCACCGGACCAGGAGCCGGCGACGGCCATCATCCGCGCATCCGTCGCCCGGAACAGGCCGGCAAGCTGCGCGCCCTGCACCCAGGCCATCGCGGTGGCGAAGGTCAGGAACCAGACGGTGACCTTGGGGCCGAGGCTGCCGCGCGCAAACTCCACCGCCGCGGCGCGCAGGCAGAAGGCGGATCGCTGCGCCGCGATGCCGAAGACGGCGCCGGTCAGCAGCCCGAACAGGGCTGCGGTCGGGCCTTCGCCGAGCCGGTCGATAAGGGGTATGATGTCCATGCGCGCCTCCCTGCAGGCAAAGATGCCGCAGGGAGGTGCAATTTTCCTTGATCTGGGTCAGGTCAAGCTTGGGTCACTCGGCGGCCGCGCGCTCGTCGGCCACTTCGCGCCGCGCGGTCACGTCGGCCGGGGTGACGGCCGCCGCGCTGTTCGACCAGGCGCTGCGCAGGAAGGTTGCGAGCTCTGCCACCTCCTCATCCGACAGGCGATGACCAAAGTCCGGCATCCGCAGCGAATAGGGGCGCACCGTGGTGGAGGGAACTTCCGCGCCGTTCAGGATCGTGTCGATCAGGCCGGTGGCAGAGGCGGCGGTGACCAGCGTGTTGCCGTCCAGTTCCGGGAACACCTGATCTGCGCCGCGGCCATCGGCGAAGTGGCAGGCGTTGCAGTTGTCGAGGTAAAGCCGCGGCCCAAGCGCCATTCCGGGTTCGGCAGCGGTCAGCACGGCCTCTGTTCCGCCCTCGGTGCCGCCAGCCGCGCCTTGCAGCCGGTCCACCGTGCGCGGCGGATCGGCCGGCGGGGCATTCTCGCCGTCTGCCGGATCGCCCAAGGCGCGCAGATAGGCGACTACGGCGTCCAGATCCTCATCGCTGTAGAATTGCAGCGAGTCGCGCACCACCAGCTGCATCTCGCCGTTGACGCCCGCATGGTTGTTGCGGCCCGAGGCGAGGTAGAGCTTCAGATCCTCGGCCGACCAGTTGCGGATGGCGCTGTCCGGCCCGCGCAGGGCGGGGGCGGTCCAGCCGTCGATCTCGCCGCCCATCAGGAAGTCGCCGTCCATCGCGGTATAGCCGGCCTCGCCCATCACCAGATTGCGCGGGGTATGGCAGGCGCTGCAATGGCCCGGCCCCTCGACCAGATAGGCGCCGCGGTCATAAGCTGCGTCGCCCGTCGAGGAAAGCTCGCCCGGCTCGCCAAGGGCGGCCCATTTCCAGGTGCGGATGCCCCAACGCTGGTTGAAGGGGAAGGGCAGGTTGGTTTCCGGCCCGGCGTTGCTGACCGGCTCCACCTCTTCCATGAAGAAGGCATAGAGCGCGCGGACATCCTCTTCCGAGACCTTGCGATAGTTCGCATAGGGCATCGCGGGGTAGAGATGCGCGCCATCCTGGCGGATCCCGTCATAAAGCGCGGCGCGGAACTCATCGAGGCTGTAGTTGCCGATCCCGGTTTCGTCGTCGGGGGTGATGTTGGTCGAATAGATCGTGCCAAGCGGGCTTTCGATCTTGCGGCCCCCGGCGAAGTGAACGCCGCCCTCGGCAGTGTGGCAGGCCTCGCAATCGGCCAGCCGCATCGCGTATTCACCCGCCCCTTCGGGCGGCATGTAATCGTCGGGCAGCGCGGCCAGCGCCGGGGTTCTCTGGACTGGCACGAAGATAATGGCCGCCAGAACGACAAGGCCCAGAAGCACGAGGCCGGTGAGGATGCGCAGGAAGGTGATCATGATTGTGCCTCCTCAGACCAGGGGCCGGGGGTTGGGCAGGTAATCCTTGCGGATCGCGTCGGCGGCCCAATAGGCCAGCGCCCCTACCACCCCGGTCGGGTTGTATTGAATGTTCTGCGGGAAGGCGCTGGCGCCGATCGAGAACACGTTGTGCTGGCCCCAGGCCTGCAAATAGCGGTTCACGGCCGAGGTGCTGGGATCGTCGCCCATGATCGCCCCGCCCACGTTATGCGTGGTCTGGTAGGGCCGCACGTCATACTGCGCGCCCTCGGACTTGTAGGAGGATTGCCAGGTGTCGGGGTTCATCGATTCCGCAATCGGCTCGATCTTGCTGCGCATGAACTGGGTCATGCGGATGTCGTTCGGCTTCCAGTTGAACGTCATCCGCATCAGCGGGCGGCCATGGCGGTCGGTATAGGTGGGATCGAGGTCAAGGTAGCAATCGCGATAGGCCATGTTCGACCCGTGCGAGCCGATCGACATCGAATGCCCGTACCACTCGCCAATCGCCGTCTTCCACTCCTCGCCCCAGCTTGCCGTACCCTTTGGCAGGCCGATGCCGCGGATCGGCTGGCCATTGGCGACGCCAGCGGTGATGTAGCTGCCGCCGATGAAGCCCTCGGCCGCAAAGTCGATCTGGTTGATGGCGAAATCATCCATCGACAGGCCATTCGCGCCCGACCCGATGAACGGATTGAAAGTCTTGTCCTTGAAGAACAGCGTGGTGCCGCCGTTCATCTGATAGGAATAGTTCTTGCCGGTGACGCCTTCGCCCGTCACCGGGTTGTAAGGCTCGCCGATGCCCGACAGCAGCATCAGATGGACGTTGTGCAGCTGATAGGCGCAGAGCAGCACGATATCGGCGGGCTGGAACACCTCTTCCTGCGCCTCCTCGTCCCAATAGGTGACGCCCGTCGCCGTCTGCCGGTCTTCGGCCAGATCGACGCGCAGCACCTCGGAATTGGTGCGGTAGCTGAAATTCGGCATCCGGCGCAGCGCATCGAGGATGCAGGTCTGCGGCGAGGCCTTGGAGTAGTTCAGGCAGCCATAGCGCTCACAGAAGCCGCAGAAGTTGCAGGGGCCAAGCTGCATCCCGTATTCGTTGGTATAGGCCGCCGAGGCATTGGCGGCGGGGCGCGGAAACGGGTGGTAGCCCATCGCGCGGGCGGCCTCGGCAAACAGGGTGGAATCATAGGTGTTGGGCAGCGGCGGCAGCGGGAAATCGCGGCTGCGCGGCGCCTCGAACGGGTTGCCACCCTCGATGATCTGGCCGTTCACGTTGCCGGCCTGACCCGAGATGCCGAGGACGTATTCGAAGCGGTCGAAATAGGGCTCCAGCTCGGCATAGGTCACGCCCCAGTCCTGGATGGTCATGTCCTCGGGGATGATGTCGGCGCCGAAATTGTCCTCGACATAGCTGCGAAGCTCGAACTCATTCTCCATCGCACGCCAGTTCTGGCCGTTCCAGTGGATGCCGGCGCCGCCGACCCCGTCACCGGGCAGGAAAGAGCCCAGCTTGCGGTAGGGCAGCGCGGTTTCCTGCAGCGTGCGGCGGATGGTGACGGTGGAGTTGCGGGGCTTTTGCATGAAGCCAAGCCGCACGCCGTATTTCAGCTCGTCGATCACGTCGGGATAGCGGAAATCGGGCACGGTATAGCGGTCCGGCCCGCGTTCCAGCGCCAGAACCTCCAGCCCCTCGCGCGCCAGCTCGATGCCGAGGATGGATCCGGTCCAGCCGAGGCCGACGATGACGACGTCTTTCTTCGCTTCGGTTCTTGCCATGGTCAGCCCCTCTCGCCCGAAATTGCCACCGGCCCCAGCGGGTAGGGCACGTTGTGCTTGTCGACCCATTCCAGATAGCTGGCCCGCGCGCCGGGGAAGCCGATATGGGTCCAGCCGGCCATGCGGTGGTTGCCGCCGTATTTGGGGTCCGCGAAAAAGCCTTCCTTGGTGTTCTGCAAAAGCAGGTCGAAGAAGTCGCGCAGTTCGGCCGGCAGCGTCACGTCGCCCTCGTCCAGCGCCGCCAGCACCTCCAGCTGCACTTGCGGCAGCAGTTCGGCGAAGGGGGCGTCATGGGTCTGCTCGCACCAGGCGTTCAGCGCGGCGATGCCTTCGCGGTAGATCTCGGCCGGGGTCAGTGGGGTCTGGTAGCCCAGCAGCGGGTCGGCATCGGGGGCGTGGGGACCGGCCATGTACCAGTCATCGGCGGAGCCAAATTCGGTGGCGAGCTGCAGGTCGATGAACACCGGCACCCGCGCCTCGATGGCGCCGGGGGTGGGGCCCGACGGGATCAGCAGCGCAGTGGCGGCCATGACGAACTGCCACTCCTCGGCGGTGAAGTATTCGGGCGCGTAGGTCTCCAGCAGCTCCGGCTCTGGCGATTGCGCGTCCAGCGGCACGGCCATTGCGGTCAGCGCCGCAGCACCGGCGCCTCCCCCAAGAAATCCGCGGCGGGTTGTCTTCCAGTCTGGCAATGGCATCTGTGGGTCCTCGATCTGTTCGTGGCTGTCGGGGGAACGGCCGTTCCCGGGCGCTGCTGCGGCAGCGCGGGTTATCCCGGATCGAGGAAGGGCAGGGCGGGGAAAGGGAGGGGCAGCCAACGCGGATTCCCGGGCTGCGGCGCACCGTAATCCATGGCTACGGGCCGTGTTGTCGCGTGCTGCATCCTGCGGACTCCCGCCTCGTTCAGGGGGTCAACGGGGCAGTCGCAGGATCGTTCCGCAAAAAGTGACCGCGGCCGGCGGAACCTTGTTCGGCTCTACTCGGCCGCGTGGCGCAGGCCATCCCCCTTGCCGGGCGCGCCGCCGGTTTCCAGCTTGTCCAGACGCGCCGCCTGCGCCTTCAGATCCGCATCCATGCGGGCCGGATCGGGGGCTTCCGGCTCGTCCTCCTTCTTCCCCACCAGCCCGCCGAAGATGCGGCCAAGCAGCCAGGACAGGTCATCCATGATCAGGAAGAACGAGGGCACGATCACCAGGCTGAGGACGGTGGAGACGATGATCCCGCCGATCACCGCCGTCGCCATCGGCGCGCGGAACGATCCGCCCTCGCCCACGCCAAGCGCCGAGGGCAGCATCCCGGCCGACATGGCGATCGAGGTCATCACGATCGGCTGCGCCCGTTTGCGCCCCGCCTCGACCATCGCATCGAAGCGGTTCAGGCCCTGCGCGCGCATCTCGATGGCGAAATCCACCAGCAGGATGGCGTTCTTGGTCACGATCCCCATCAGCATCAGGATGCCGATCAGCACCGGCATCGACACCGGGCTGCCGGTGACGATCAGCGCCGCGGCGACGCCGCCGATAGCCAGCGGCAAGGAGAACAGGATGGTGAAGGGCTGGATCACGCTTTTGAACAGCAAGATCAGCACGGTCAGCACCAGCATCAGGCCCAGGATCATGGCGTTGCCGAAGCTTGCGACCAGCTCCTGCTGCACCTCGGCATCGCCCGATTCCGCGATCCGCGCCCCCGCGGGCAACTCCACCCCCGCCGCAATCTCGCGGAAGCGGGCGCTGGCGGTATCCAGCGCCACGCCCTCGGGCAGGTTGGCGCCGATGGTGGCGCGCCGCTCGCGGTTCAGGCGGTTGATGGCGCTTGGCCCCTGCGAGACGGTGATGTCGGCCACCGCGTTCAGCGGCACGCTGCCGCCCGTAGCGGTGGGCACCCGCAGCGCACCGATGCTGGCCAGATCGTCCTTGATCCGGTCAGCCAGCTGCACGCGAACCGGGATCAGCCGGTCATCGACCGCCACCTTCGCCAGCGCCGCATCATGGTCGCCAATGGTCGCCACCCGCACCGTCTCGGCCATGGCGCTGGTCGAGATGCCAAGCCGCGCAGCCTCGTCGCTGCGCGGGCGGATCTGCACCTCGGGCCGCGGCAGCGCGCCGGTGGCGGAGACATTGGCCAGCAACGGATCGCCGCGCAGCGCGGTTTCCAGACGGGCCACGGCGGTGTTCAGGTCCGCCTCGTTCCCGGCCAGCACCGAGAAGGTCAGGTCGCGCTCGCCGCGGTCATTGAGCTTGTAGGTGCGCAGGTCGGGGATCGCGGCCAACCTGGCGAAGATCTCGGTTTCGATCTCGGCTTGGGCGCGGGTACGGCCATCCGATTGCACCGGCGGGATCATCCGGCCAAGGCCGGGAATGTCATGGCCGATCTCTGCCAGACGGTTCAGCAGCGAATGGTCCAGCCGGTCCAGCAGCACAGAGACGGCGGCGCGGCGGATGTCCATCTCACCCGTGGGGGACGATCCCCCCAGCACGAACACGTCGCGCACACCTTCCATCTCGGCAATCGCGGCACGCATCGCCTCGGTACTGCGGTCGGTGTCTTCCAGCGACGATCCGGGCGGCAGCTCGACGTTGATCGAGATGCGGCTGACATCTTCGGGCGGCAGGAAGCTGCCCGGGATCCGCAGCATGAAGAAGATCGACACCGCCAGAACGCCAAGCGCGGCCAGCAGCGTCAGGTAGCGCATCCGCATCGTCGCCTTCACCACGGCGGTATAGCCGCGCATGATCGGCCCTTCGCGCCCGTCCTCATGGTGGGCATCCGAGGGGCGCATCAGATAGGCGGCCATCATCGGCGTGATCAGCCGCGCCACCAGCAAGGAAAACAGCACCGAAATGGCGACGGTCATCCCGAACTGGCTGAAATACTGGCCCGGAATCCCCGGCATGAACGACACCGGCACGAAGACGGCGACGATGGTCAGCGTGGTGGCGATGACCGCAAGGCCGATCTCATCCGCCGCCTCGATGGCGGCGCGGTAAGGCGTCTTGCCCATCTGGATGTGGCGAGCGATGTTCTCGATCTCGACGATGGCATCGTCGACAAGGATGCCCGTCGCCAGCGTGATCGCCAGGAAGCTGACGAGGTTGAGCGAGAAGCCCAGCAGGTCCATCACCCAGAAGGTCGGCACCGCCGACAGCGGCAGCGCCATGGCGGCGATCAGCGTCGCGCGCCAGTTGCGCAGGAAGGCCAGCACCACAAGCACCGCCAGGATCGCGCCCTCGATCAGGGTGTGCAGGGCGGATTCGTAGTTGCCATAGGTGTAGTGGACGGTGTCATCGACGGGGGTGATCTGGATGTCGGGGTTCTCGGCGCGCAGGGTGGCGAGGTTCTCTTCCACGATCTCGGCCACGCTGACTTCTGAGGCGCCCTTGGCGCGGAACACCGCGAAGGTCACCACCTGCTCGCCATTGAACCGGCTGAACGAGCGGAGTTCTTCGTAGGTATCCACCACCTCACCCAGGTCCGACACCTTCACGAACCGGCCCGAGGGCAGGGCGATGGTCGTGTCCGCCAGCGCCGCCGCGGCCTGCGCGTCGCCCAGAAGGCGGATGGCCTGCTCGCCGCCGCCAAGCTCGCTGCGCCCGGCGCCGAGGTCGGCATTGGTTGCGCGCAGCTGCTGGCTGACTGTCGCGGCGGTGATGCCAAGGCTGTTCAGCCGGGCCGGGTCCAGCTCCAGCCGGATCTCGCGGTCGGCGCCGCCATAGCGGTCGATGCGCCCCACCCCGATCTGGCCCTGCAAGCTGCGCTTCACCCGGTCATCGACGAACCAGGACAGCTCTTCGATGGTCATGCCCGGCGAGGCGACGGCGAAGGTCATGATCGCCTGACCCTCCACGTCGATCCTTGTGACGATGGGGGCATCCACATCGCCGGGCAGGTCGCCGAGGATCTGGTCGATGGCGTCCTTGGTGTCCTGCACGGCCTTGTCGGTCGGAACCTCCATCCGGAACTCGACCGAGGTGGTGGAGACGCCATCCGACACGGTGGAGAGGATGTTCTTCACCCCGGTGATGCCCGCCACCGCATCCTCGATTTCCTTGGTGATCTGGGTTTCCAGCTCTGCCGGGGCGGCGCCTGCCTGGGTGACGGTGACGGCGACCAGCGGCACGTCGATATTGGGGAAGCGGGTGATGGGCAGCGCGTTGAACGACTGCCAGCCAAGCACCATCAGCAGCACGAAGGCCAGCAGCGGCGCGATGGGGTTGCGGATGGACCAGGCGGAGAAGTTCATCGCGCGCCCCTATTGCGTGGCATCGGTGCCTACGGGCACCGGGTTGATCCGGTCGCCCGGCCGCACGAAGGCCCCGGCGCGGGCGACGATCACCTCGCCCGCGAACAGTCCCGAGGTGATCTCGATCAGCCCGCCATCGCGGATGCCGGTGGTGACGGGGGCCTGCTCGACGGTGCCGCCTGCGGTGACGCGCAGCACCTCGGCGGCGCCCATGGCGGCGACCGGCACCGCCAGCGCCTCGCGCTCGGCGACCAGAACCTCCGCCTCGGCGAACATGCCGGCGCGGAGCCGCTCCGGCGTGTCGATGGCGATGCGCACCCGGCCGAGGCGCGAGGCGGTGTCGACGGTGGGTTCGACCATCCGCACCTTGCCGGTCAGCGGCTCTGCCAGCCCCGCGGCGCGCAGGCTGGCCGGTTGCCCGGGTGCCAACCGCAGCACGTCACGCTCGGCGACATCGGCATGCAGCTCCAGCAGCCCGTCGCGGATCAGGGTGAACATCGGCTGCCCGGCGGCGCTGGCGATGGCGCCGACCTGCGCGTTGCGCGCGGTGACGAGGCCCGCCACGGGGGCGATCACCAGCGTGCGCTGCAGCTGCAGGTCGATATCGGCGATCTGGGCGGTGACCTGGTCGCGCTGCGCCTCGGCTGCCCGCGCGCCCTGTTCCGCCGCCGTCACCCGCGCGAGGGCCGATGCCGCCTGCGCCTCGGCCTGATCGGCCAGCGCCTGGGTGCCAGAGCCCTGCGTGCGCAGCTGCTCGGCGCGGTTGCGGACGCGCACCGCCTCATCCGCGGCACTGACTGCCTCGACCCGCTGCGCCTCGGCCTGCGCGATGGACGCCAGCGCAGCGGCACGGCTGGCCTCCAGCTGGCCCTTGCGCAGGGTCAGCGCGGTGTTCGACAGCCGGGCGAGCGGCTGGCCCTTTTCCACGGTATCCCCGACATCGACCAGCAGCGCCTCTATCGGCTGGCCTTCGATCAGCGGCTGCACCTGAACCACCTCCACCGGAGTCACGAGGCCCGAGGCGATGACCCGGTCGCGCAGCACGGCCTTGCCCACCGTGGTGACGGTGATCGCCGGCAGGGCGATCTCGGGCGCAGCCTCTTGCGCTCCAACCGGCAGCGCGAACTCAAACGGCAGCAAAGCAAGAACAACAACGGACAGTCGCAGCATGGGGGGTCCTGAACAACGGAGGGCGGGGCAACGACAGCAGCAGGCAATATATAGGAGAGGCGGGTCGATAGTCAGCGGGAATGATTGTCACAGCGTTGCGCGGCGCAAGCATTCTTGTGCTTGTCGGGGCCGCGGATCGGGGGGACGTAGCGTCAGCCTCGCGTCAGGATCAGGAAAATCGCGCCGATAGCGGACCCATGGACCGATTACCGGCGTTGAGGAAAATCTTGCAACTGGAGGGCAGCATGGCATCGCGTGCAGTGTGGAAGGGCCAGTTGCGGCTGTCGCTGGTGTCGATCGCGGTGGAGATCCACAGCGCGACCCAGCCGGGCGCGCGGGTCAGCTTCCGGCAGATCCACGGGCCCTCGGGCAAGCGCGTCAAGTATGAGAAGACGGTGCCGGGGATGGGGCCGATCAACACTGCCGACATCCTGAAGGGTTTTGAGCTGCCGGGGGATGAGTATCTGTTGTTGCAGCCCGAAGAGATCGACGCGATCAAGCTGGAGACGAAGAAGACCTTCGAGCTGGTGCAGTTCGTCGGCGTCGATGAAATCCCGCCGCTCTATTACGACAAACCCTATTACGTCGTGCCGACCGATGAGCTGGCCGAGGATGCCTACCGCGTGGTGCGCGACGCCTTGCGCAAGGCGGGCAAGGTCGGGCTCGGCCAGTTGACCATGCGCGGGAAGGAAGCGCTGTGTGCCGTGCGCCCCTGTGGCGACGGGCTGCTGATGGAGACGCTGTATTACGCCGACGAAATCCGCTCGGCCGCGCCGCTGTTCGCGCAGATCGAGGATGAGCCGGCGGATGCCGACCTGCTGTCCGTCGCCACCCAGCTGATCGACCGCAAGACTGCCCCCTTCGACGCCAAGGCCTTCAAGGACCACTATGACATCGCCTTGCGCGCGCTGATCGAGGCGAAGCGCAAGAACAAGAAGACCCCGCGCTCGGCCGCTGGCGAGGATGCGGCGCGGCCGAAGGGCGAGAATGTGGTCGACCTGATGGAGGCGCTGCGGCAGAGCCTGAAGGCCAGCGGCGGCAAGGACGAGGCGAAGCCGAAGCCTGCGGCGCGCAAGCCCGCCGCGAAACCTGCCGCCAAGCCCACGCGCAAGCCCAAATCGGCCTGACGGCAATGGGCCTGCTGGACAGCTATCACGGCAAGCGCGATTTCGGGCAGACGCCCGAGCCTGCCGATCCCGGCCAATCCAGCGCCACCGCCCTGCGCTATTCGATGCAGAAGCACGACGCGACCCGCCTGCACTGGGATCTGCGGCTGGAATGGCAAGGCGTGCTGCTATCCTGGGCCGTGACGCGCGGTCCGTCTGCCGACCCTGCCGACAAGCGGCTGGCGGTTCGGACCGAAGATCACCCGCTCAGCTACCTGACCTTCGAGGGCGTGATCCCGAAGGGCAATTACGGCGCCGGCACGGTGATGCTGTGGGACATCGGCCATTGGCAGCCGTTCCACGATGTCGCCGATGGGCTGGCCGAGGGCCACCTGCATTTCGCGCTGCACGGCCGGCGCAACACCGGCAACTGGTCGCTGGTGCGGATGAAGGGCAAGCGCGCGGGCGACAAGGGGCGCGAGAACTGGCTGATGGTGAAGGACCGCGACGCGGCGGCCATCGAGTGCCAGCTGGTGGAGCGGCACCTGACCAGCGTTGCCACCGGGCGCGACTTGCCCGGGATCACGAAGGATGCCCCCGCCGTCCCCTTCGGGCCCATGCGCAAGGGTGCGATGCCGCGCTTCCGCCCGCCGCAGCTTGCCACCGCCGTGAAGGACCTGCCCGAAGGCGAGGCCTGGCTGCATGAGGTCAAGCATGACGGCTACCGCGCGCAGGTGGCCATCGGCCGCGGCGGCGCACGGATTTATACTCGCAGCGGGCTCGACTGGTCGGACAAGTTCGCGCCGCTGTTGCCGCCGCTGGCCGAACTTCCCGCCGAGACCGGGCTGATCGACGGCGAGATCGTGGCGGGCGCGGGGTTGCAGGGTTTCGCGGCCTTGCAGGCGGCGATCAAGGAGGGCGGGCCGTTCGTGTTCTACGCCTTCGACCTGCTGCATCTGAATGGCACCGACCTTGCACCCCTGCCCCAGACCGAACGCCGAGCGGCGCTAGAGACGTTGCTGGAAGACTTTCCGGCCCGGGGGCTCGTGCAACTCTCCCCCGCCATCGAGGGCGATGCGGCCCCGGTGCTGGAGGCGATCTGCGCGGCGGGGGGTGAGGGGATCATCTCGAAGCTCGCCGATGCGCCCTGGCGCGGGGGGCGCTCCACGGCCTGGCTCAAGGTGAAATGCAGCCGCCGGGCGGAGTTCGTCATCTGCGGCTATCAGCCGAGTGACAAGCGCGGGCGGGCGTTTTCATCGCTGCTGCTGGCGACGCGCGAGGGCGGCAAGCTGGTCTATCGCGGCAAGGTCGGCACCGGCTTCGACGATGCCGCGCAGCAGGAGATTGCGGAGCTTTTGGCGGTGCTGGCCCGGCCGAAATCGCCGCTGGAGACGGTTCCGGCCGAGACGCGTGGGGCCAAGTGGGTCCAGCCCAAGTTGGTGGCGGAAGTGGTCTATGCCGAGGTCACGCCCGAAGGTCGCCTGCGCCACGCGCGCTTTGTGGCGCTGCGCGAGGACAAGCCGGCAGAGGAGGTGCAGATGGAAACTGAAACCGCGTCAGGAGATCGCCCGCTGGTCCGCGGCATCGGGATCAGCAGCCCGGACCGGGTGATCTTTCCCAAACCGAAGACCACAAAGCTCGACCTCGCCCGCTATTACGACGCGATGGCGGACCGGATCCTGCCGACACTGGCGGACCGCCCTGCCTCGCTGTTGCGGCTTCCCAGCGGGCTGGAGGGCGAGCGGTTCTTTCAGAAACACGCCGGCAAGGGCTTCCCCAAGGCGATCCGCAGCCTGCCCATCGAGGAGAAGGATGGCGGGACCGAGGAGTATATCTACATCGCCGATGCCGAGGGGCTGGTGGGCGCGGCGCAGATGGGGACGGTGGAGTTCCACCCTTGGGGCGCGCGCCGCGACCGGCTGGACCGGCCCGAGCGGCTGGTGTTCGATCTGGACCCTGATGAGGGGCTCGGCTTTGCCGCCGTGCGCCGCGGGGCGTTCGATCTACGGGACAAGCTGGAGGATCTGGGGCTTGGGTCCTGGCCGATGGTGTCGGGCGGCAAGGGCGTGCATGTGATCGTGCCGCTGCGCCGCACGGCGGGCTGGGACACGGTCAAGCTGTTCGCGCAGCTGTTTGCCACGTTGCTGGCGGCCGGCCAGCCGGACCGCTACACCGCGACCATGGCCAAGGCGGCGCGCAAGGGGCGGATCTTCATCGACTGGCTGCGCAACGAACGCGGGGCGACGGCGATTGCGCCGTTCTCCGTGCGCGCCCGCCCCGGCGCGCCGGTCGCGGTGCCGGTCAGCTGGGACGAGCTGGCCAAGCTGCGCCGCGCCGATGGCTTCGGCATGAAGGCGGCGCAAGAGCGCAGCTGGTCCGACCTGACCCTGCCCGCCGATGCCACGCTGGGCGAGCCGGTACTGGCCCGGCTCGAAGCGCTGCGGGCCAAGCAGGCCTGAGTTACTGCGCGTCCTTCCACGCCTGATAGCGGGCCTTG
>Ga0209347_1003189_pt1 | contig 19709 bp, 13 predicted proteins | sample AutmiccommuBRH23_FD_187382 | JGI IMG/M metagenome (GOLD analysis project Ga0209347, IMG submission 187382) | Deep subsurface microbial communities from Mt. Terri, Switzerland - Autotrophic microbial communities BRH/23 (SPAdes) (version 2) | ecosystem: Environmental > Aquatic > Deep subsurface >...
AAACATGAGGATAAGTATAAATATGTAAAAGAAGCCGTACAAGCTTATCCAGAACTTTACTTTGCAAAGCTTGTTGTTCTGGGCGAAGGAGATAGCGAGGAAATACTGATTCCTAAATTACTAGAATTATGTGGTAGTAATATTGACAGCAGTGGTATTTCTGTCGTTCCTCTTGGAGGAAGACATGTAAATCATTTTTGGCGATTATTGAATGATTTAGAGATTCCGTTCGTTACTTTGCTTGATCTTGATATGGAACGAGTTGGAGGCGGCTGGGGCAGAATAAAATATGTTCTTTCTCAGCTTATGGATATTGGAGTGCCAAGGGATAACTTGCTACAAGTTACCTTTACAGATGATCAATTTAAAGAAATGCATACATGGAAATTAGTAAAGGGTGATACAAATCTTCTTGCATGGACTAATTTCTTGGAAGGGTTTAATGTCTTTTTCTCTTCGCCATTAGATCTGGATTTTATGATGCTTGAGTGCTTCAGTCATTGCTACAAGGATATCTTAGAAGGTAATGAAGGTCCTTATATCCAAGGAAAAGGAGGTAAAGAAAAAGGAAAAGAAAAAGGTAAGATTTCTTATATTGAAGTTAACGTTCCCTCTGATAAAGAATACGTAGCTAGAGTTGCAAATGATGTGCATTGTACATTGAAAGAGAATGGCGGTGATGGTGTTACATATAGTGATGCTCAAAAGCAGTTGATGGTTTGGTACAACTATTTTTTCTTGAACAGAGGAAAGCCTAGCACACATATTCTTGCTCTATCAAAAATAAACGATGCGGAGTTAAAAGATAATGCACCGGAAGTCCTGAAGAGAATGATATCGAGAATCGAAAAATTTCTGGTAACTATTGAATAAGTATAGGAGTTTTGCATGATCAATAAGATAGTTAGTGATACAGAATGGAAGCCGATTGATGGAATGAAATTGGAAGAAAGTGCATTGAGCACAGTTAGAGAAAATAATAATGTACTGGTTACTGCCGGACCTGGAGCCGGAAAGACTGAATTGTTAGCTCAAAAGGCATGTTATTTATTGCAGACAGATAAATGCTCTAACCCGAGAAAAATTCTTGCAATAAGCCTTAAGACAGATGCCGCCGATAATTTAAAGCAGAGAGTAGAAAAACGTAGTGCAAAAGAAACATCTGGAAGATTTATTTCCATGACATACGATGCCTTTGCTAAAGGATTATTAGATCGTTTTAGAAAGGGATTGTCAAGAAAATACTGCCCAGAACCAGATTATTTAATCGGCGAAGATGCAGATATACACATACCGTTAGCATTTGAAAAAGTTGGGTTTATAAACAGGACAAGATTGTCGCCTAGTAAACTGAAGTCTTATTTTCACAATCAACTTGCAGCGGTAACGTTACCAATAACAAGTGATACTATAAGAGAAAAGGCATGGCTCTTATTAATAAAGGGTGATGCTAATATAAGACCGTGTCTAACATTTCAAATGGTCTCAAGATTAGCTGAGTATATAATTAGAACTAACCCGAATTTGAAATATTCAATATTGTTAACCTATTCCCATGTTTTTTTAGATGAATTTCAAGACACTACGGAAATTCAATATGAATTAGTAAAAACTTGCTTTATGAATACAAAAACAAATATTACTGCAGTTGGCGACAATAAGCAAAGAATCATGATATGGGCTGGCGCGTTGGAAACAGCCTTTAACGATTATCGTTCAGATTTTTCATCAATAGACAAAACTTTATTGATGAACCATAGGTCTGCTCCAAAACTTGTCGAATTGCAAAGGATGATGTATGCATCTTTACAAGATGATCCTAAAGAAATATATTGCTCTGATAAGTGGAATCAAGATGATGGCGAAGTAAGGCTTTATAAATTTGACAATACATTTAATGAAGCTGAAATAATTGCTACAGATATTATTAATTTGCATACCAAGGGCGTTGAATTGAAAGATATTTGTATTCTTACAAAACAACAACCCGAAAAATATACTGTGGATTTGATTAATACATTAGCTGAAAATGGCATTAGGGCAAGAGTAGAGACTGAATATCAGGATCTGTTGAAAGAGCCAATTTCGTCACTTATTATTAATTCACTATATTTGATTGTTAAAAAGAAAAACCCTGACAGCTGGGAGATAGTAACAAATTATCTCAACAAAGCGTATTCAGGACAAATAAGTTGTAATTTTGATTATCTTATCGATAAACAAAATGAGTTGACTTCTATATTTAAAGGTCATAAAGAAGACTTGCTTCAATGTGAAGAAGATAAATTATTTGCAGATATAATTGATAGCATATTGGACTTCTTTAATGTAGATATTATTAAGTCTATGTACCCCGCTTACGCTCAAGGAGTCTATTTTGAAAAGACTAAGAAGAAATTTATAAATTTGTTATGGAATGAATATGAAGGGACAAATCACGAGTGGGAAATTGCATTGGAAAACTTTGAAGGAATACATTCCATACCGATAATGACTATCCATAAGAGTAAGGGGCTAGAGTATGATACCGTTTACTTTATAGGATTAGAAGATAGTGCGTTTTGGAACTTCAAAAACCAGCCAATGGAAGATAGATGTGCTTTTTTTGTTGCACTTTCTAGGGCAAAAAGAAATGTTAATTTTACGTTTAGCGAAGATAGAAAAGTTGGATTTAACGATGTTCAAGCTCATATTGTTATAAACGAGTTCTATGAATTATTAGAAAAGTCAAAAATAGTTGATGTAATAGAACCATGGAGTATGTAAATTTTGAAGGGCTATATGAAATGAGAAAAGATGTATAATGTGTTGGTTAATTAAATCAAATAAGGGAAGGAGTGCTGATATTGAATCAGAAAGATGAATTTATTGATATTTATAATAGATATATTAAACGCGATGGTTCGGAAAAGTTACTAGAATACATATTATCCAAATCAAGCGACTTTTTCGTGGCACCGGCTAGTACAAGATATCATGGTTCTTATAAAGGTGGTCTTGTTGAGCATAGCCTTAATGTGTATAGCTGTTTGACAGATTATTTATCGAGAGAACGGGCTAAAGATAAATATAATATGCGCTATGATGACGAGAGCATTGCTATAGTTGCACTATTACATGATATTTGTAAAATCAATTGTTATAAGCCGGGGACTAGAAATGTAAAAGATGAAAACGGAGCATGGAAATCGGTTGCAACATATGAATATGAAGATAATTTACCATATGGGCATGGTGAGAAATCTGTCTATATTATTTCAGGTTTCATTAAACTAACAAGGGAAGAGGCTTTTGCAATTAGATATCATATGGGGTTTTCAGGGACTGAGGACAAGCGAAGTATTGGAGATACACTCAAAATATTTCCTTTGGCATTTGCATTATGTACAGCTGATATGGAAGCCACTTATTTTATCGAGCCTAAAATTAATAAAACAACATAACTTTAAGGTTAAGGTCCTTATGGAAGAAGCTGTATTTTGGGATGACTTATCGTGCCAAATTCAATCTTTCTTGTCAAATTAGTTTAAGTTTAAATAGTGCAACTATAAATTGGGATCAAATGATGTGGGGGTAAATATGGTAAATACGAAAAAACCAGTGGCATTTATCAGCCACAATAAAAATGATAAAGACATTGCACGTGAGATTGGAATCTTCCTCGTTTCTGACGATGTAAATATGTGGTTTGACGAATGGGAGATATCTGCAGGTGACTCAATAGTTGAACAAATAAATAAGGGATTAAAAGATTGCACTCATTTTCTAATTCTTTGGTCCAAAAACTCTGCAAAATCTAATTGGGTACGTCGAGAACTTAACTCCACTCTGAGTAGAGCAATTGATTCAAGGTCCATCAAAGTAATTCCCATTGTTTTAGATGACACCCCTTTGCCCGAGTTATTAGCAGATATACGTTATATTAAGTACAAAGGTGGCATCGAACAGGACCGTAGTGAGATTATTAGTGCTATAGTCGGACGTCAACCGACGACTAATTACATAAGGGCAGTTGTCAAGAAATTTAATGAAGTGATATTTGACAATAATTCCGATGAAGTCTTACCATTTACCGCGTGCCCCAATTGTGGGTCTGACCGTTTGAAGAGAGAATGTTATACTGATTATCAAAAAGACGAAAATTACTATATCATTCGGTGTCTGGAATGTGACTGGGGTGACTGGACACAGTGATTTTTGTTAAGAACAATTCGGTGGAGTCACAATCCCTAGCCAAGATGCCAAATATACATATACCAGTTAGACTAATAATGAGGAGTTCACAATAGGACTGTTATGTAATAAAAGTACAATTCTTATGCTTCAAGCTTCGAGGTTATAAATTCTTGAGAAGCAAGATTTAAGCTTCGAGGAAAACCGTTACTATTGTGCAGTTGTAGGGGCATGGGTTGCTATTTAGGAGGATAGAGATGGAGTTTTCAAAAAAAATACAAGAATTGCGAAATAGAGCGCAAGAAACTCAAGCTGCAAATAAAATTATCGATATGTTGACTCAATTAAAATTGAAGAATGATGAAACAACTTCTTACAGATGGATCTGGGAACTTATTCAAAATGCAAAAGATGTTGTTAACTCCAGTGGCATGGTTGATATTGTTATTAACTTTGACGAAGGCAATAAATCTATTGAATTCAAACATAACGGCAAACTATTCTCAACAGAAAATATTGTTTTTCTTATAGAACAAGTTTCCACTAAAGATCGCATAATAACGGATTCTAAAAATAAGAGGACTACAGGAAAATTTGGAACGGGATTTTTAACTACGCATTTACTTTCAGAAAAAGTAAGGGTATCCGGATATTTGCAGGATGTTGATGAACAGCCGTGCTCATTTAGTGTTGTTTTAGACCGATCCGGTACGGATAAAAGATCAATAATAAATGCGATACAAGAGAGCTGCTCTCAGTTAGATAAAAGCACTTCCATGACTAATGGCAGTAAAATAATAAATGAAAAAAATTTTAATACTTGCTTTACTTATATTTTAGATGAATCTGGAGTATTAACCGCGAAGAAGGGACTGAAAAACCTACTTATTTCTGCACCCTATGTATTTGCTTTTGTTTCCGAGATAAGTTCGATAACAGTCACAATCGGCCAGTATAATCAAAAAATTAGCCGTGGAGAGATAATTAAAACCGATCTAGAAAATGCGAATGTAACAAAAATTGTGATTACAACAAAAGACAAAAGCAAAGACAGATATATTTGCGTTTCGGGAACTTATGATTTATCTATTGCCGTGGAAATTGAAACGCACGAAAAATATAATTTCATTGCAAAATTCGATTCTCAGTTACCAAGAATATTTTGCGACTTTCCGCTTTTGGGAACAAATGATTTTTCATTCCCGGTAGTAGTAAACAGTTCGATGTTTAATCCAACAGAACCACGAAATGGAATTTATCTAACGGATAAAGGACATGAACATATAACGGAAAACAAGCAGAAGTTGATGGAGGCTTGCCAACTTTATATCAAGATGCTGGACTATTTTTTAGAAAAAAGTTATGAAGGTATTTATAACATCGTTAAAATTCCTGAACAGCCCGATAAAGATTGGATATCTAAAGAATGGTTTGAGGAAGAAGTGATTGATTCATTAAAATCTCATATTAAAGAAATCCTTCTCATAAGCACGCATGGCGGCGAGAAAAGACCTCTGCTTGATGATTGGGGCACCCCCTCCGTACTTATTCCAAAAGATGTAGATGAAACTATCAGGGGCAAGGTATGGTCGCTATCAAGCAAAATAATTCCCCATATGATTACAAAGCGAGAAGAATTGGAGTGTTGGCACAATTCCTTGTGGGATGAGTGCCGTAACTATGGGATATTAGATTTAATCGAAAGAGTAGAAGAATTTAAAAATATTGATGCATTATCAAAAAATGTTATGGAGAATGCAACAGACTGGTTGAATGAATTATTAGCGTTGTTCTATGCAAAAGGAAATGCTTTTGCAAATAGCCTTGGCAGGAACCCATGTGTTTTGCCAAATCAGCAGGGTGAATTTTGTGATATTGACACAATTTCTCTTGATTACGGTATTGATGAAATCTACAAAACAATATCAGATATTATTGACCTTAATTTTAAAAGCAAGTTATTGGATAGAAAAATCAAATATGAATTTTTGCCTAATGTAAAGAAATTCACATTAGAAGATGTTTTTTCAGAGATTGAGAAGAAATTACAGAGTTCACATCCGAAAGCAGAAGATTTCTACAAAAATATCATCTGCTTACAAGCTGATGAACAAAACGAAGAACAAAATGGCTTTTTAAGTCTTCTCAATAAAGATTCTTGGAAAAAGAATAAAGTCTCAAAACATTCAAAGGGGCTTCTTAAAGCAGCATTAAAATTTTGGAGAGAGAAAATAAGTAAGCAGATAGGTTCGAGTGAATGCGTTGGAAATTTTGCTTCTCGATTTGGTTTTGCTAATGAACAACAGGCAGTTATTTGGTTGTCAAAATTCATTCAAATATTAGTTAAATATGAGCAAGAAAATTTACTTGATAAAATTGCTATATTGCCTGATCAATATGGTGCTTTTAAAAAGTGTGCAGAATTGTCTCTTGATTCCGGCGAAATTGAAGAAATCCTCAAGGATGCGTGTAAATATGCCGGATATGACGTGCGTGAAACATTGTTATTAAAAGACATTTATTTCAATCTGCCTAAAAATAGAACTATCTACTTGGAGAACATTTCCGAGAAAATCACTAAGTATGTCAAGGAGAATAAAAACGGTATAGGACAGAACAATTCTGAGGAGAAAGAAGTTTTTCAAAAAACTTACCTTTGGCTTAGAGAAAATTCGGCTAATGAAACGGTCAAAAAGTGCTTCAAAGATTTATTAGCTAATTTACATTGGTTTTACAACGATAATGATATCGCCGAAAATATGTCCAAAGTGGAAGAATATAATGACATATTAAAAAAATATGGTGTTTCTGGAATGCAAGAATTAGAAAAAATATTGTCTCGCTCAGATATTGAAAGTAATTCAAGAGAAACGGTGGAAATATCAAAAGAACTTCTTGCACAATGGGGCATTGCAACTGAAGATGATTTAAGTCGAGCATTAGCTAATAATATTCTCGGGGCAGATTTTATACATAACTCGAAAATCGATTTCGAAATGTTTAGCTATGTAAAAGAAATTCTCGCGCGTTCACAAAAGAACATTATCGAGTATTTAAGCAAACAACCGGAGTACGATGTTTCAGATTACATCGAAATAAGTAAAACGATTTTTATAGTAAAAAAACATAATACTCAAATTTACATAATTGCACGACCTTCTGATTATGGCCAAATAATTTTATATTATGATTCTGAGTTGGATGTTCTTGATTACGAAAAGGATTGCGAATTGTGGGTTGAAGATGGAGAAAGCGATCCGCAAAAAATTACATTTGGCAAAATATTAAAATTAACTGGCGTTAATAGAATTCCACTAAGGAGCTTAAGAGAAAAATGATTGACATTAATGAAGTGTTACAATTGTTGGAAGAACCGGCTTCGAAAAGTCTTATTTGTAGAGAACTAGAATTCAGACCACAAAATCTGGCCATGTTTATCGCTACTCTGTCAAACATGACAGATGAATACGGTTACATTGTAATCGGAGCAAGCAAAAATACAGATAAGTATTCTATTAATGGAATAAGTACTGGATTTAAGATAGATGAACCCATCAAACGGGCACTCGGTTTATTGTCTGAGCAACCGAAGATAGACTTCGGGTGCCTTACTATTGATGGTAAAAATATTTATGCAATCAAGGTAAAAAAGATTACAAACGACATTTTCTTCAAATCTACGCAGAATACTGAATCGCAAGCCGATTTATTTATTCGTGATCTTTACTTAGCTTGCATTAAGCTTCAAGCACGCAAGCTTTATGTTAATGTCACAGAAGATGAGCGAAACGACTTTATTGTAGATTTACTTGAAACAAACGGATACCGGCTAAAAGATCAAACTCGACGCGGAAGTTCTGCCGCAGGAAAATCGTCTGGCGAAGTTGATATTTTTGTTGAAAAAAATGGTATGCCGTTTACTATTATTGAAGCTCTTAATTTAGATAGCTTGAAAACTACTTATCTTGATACTCATCTTGACAAAATATATTATTATGACACAGCAGGGAATGCGTTCAATGTATGCTTGTCATATGTCAAAGTAAGAGATTTTGGTTCTTTTTGGGATAAGTATTGCGACCATGTTAAAAAGCACGTATACCCAGTAATGCTTATTTCGTCAAATATAAATGCTGATAAAGATTACTCATATTCTGACATCAGATTTATGACAACAACCCATAATCGTTCAGGTAAAACTACACATCTTTATCATATAGGTGTAAAAATACTATAATTACACATTCTGATAGAAAACTTATGAAACAATCTCTTTATTTGTACATTTGATCAAGAATAGAGTGGCAAAAGGAGTTTTTTATGAGTGAAAATGAATATGAATTTAATTTTACCATACAAGAACGAGAACGCTTATCAAAATGGAGGGAAGAATATAAAAAATTAATAGATGATAGATTGATTAGTCCATCCTGCATAGATATGTACCTATCAAACGAGATAACAAGTAATAAACTTGTTATTAAATTAACTGTAGATGAATTAAAATGTTTGGAAAGATGGCGAAAGATATTAAGGGGATACAACAAGTTAAATAATAGCGATATTGCGTTAATTTCAAAATTAGAGAGTTACATTACAATGGTTCAATTATGTGAGTGAAATTTACGTAACTGGCATTATAGAACTCAAATTCAGTAATTACTTGTAGATAAGCTTCGCATATCTATATTCCAATTAGGCTAATAATGTGATGTTGGCATTGTAGCATGTTATGGACATAATGTGATGGAAAAAGGGGAGTTTCATTTGAATGATGAAAAATGTCGTGTTCAAATAATGGAAGAGTTATTGACAAATAATCATTCTTGGGAGATTGAAGATAGTGATTTCATAAGGGTAAAAGATGCGTATAAAACCTGTTTAAGTTTACTCTGGGTAGAGGAAAAGTTTAACATAGTCAGTGATAACTTTTATGAATGGGAGCAAGAAATAAAAAACAGTTATGACTTTTTGGTAGAAAGTCAGAGTGATAGCCCAGATTGCGATATTATAATGAAAGAACATGGGACTAAAGAAATCATTATACTCAACAGAAGACTGTCTAATATTCTGAACAGCATAAGAATGTACCGTGATCAGGTGCTGCACGATTTATCTGCTCTTGAAAATGAACTTAAAATAAAATTTGAAAGTGAAACAAATCGCCAATACGATAAATCATTTTCATACCAATTGATGGAACTGGTGCGCAATTATATGCAGCATCAAGGCTTAATTATAGAAAGAATAACAGCAATAATTCCATTTAGTAGGGTAGTTAAAGGAGAACTCTGGTATTTTGTTGAATCAAATTATCAATCGCTCAAAAAGATTGATAAATTCAAACAAAAGATTAAATTAATGGGACATATTACTGATCAAGCTGAATGGATTAATTTGGTTGGCGTTCTTCGTGAATACTACAGTCAGATAATTGAATTGCATAATTACTTTCGAACGATTACGAATGAAATGTGTAATAATGCAATTACAGATATTAACAAAATTGTGATAAATATATACAAATTCTTACCAGTAAAGGTCATTGCTTTCTATGGGGAAAAGAATTCTGAAGTTTTTCAGGATTTTTTACTGCAAATGACTTATTTAGAGCGACTTAAAACATATCGACAAATAGACATTGAGCTTGATGTGACTAAATATTATGTTGGTAAAAAAATTTATATAGAGTCTGATAAGATTAAAGTTAGCAATTCGATAAGATGTAATATTAGATTTAATACATGACCAATTGCACATTATTCATATTTTGGGATAGGCTAAGGTGTTCCTTGAGGCTACCACAATTATAGTTGGTGCTATCGAAAGTGCGGTTACCCATCGAATTTTGGCGAATTATTTAATCAATAACAGGAGATAAGTACAAGAGATAATATACATTATCTCTTGAGTTCTTGTGTAACTGTGATAGACTATCTTTGGGAAAACCTTATGCTTTGCGGGTTCCAGACACAACGTCTGCAGCAGTCAGAGCCGCTAAATGCCTCAAAACTCAGGAGATAAGATTTTAAGCCCACAAACACAGGGGAAATCCTTGGTCTAACCAAAAGAAAAAGAGGGGATGTTTTTGTTACAGACATCACTGACCAACGTACCTGATTTAAGTACCTGGCTCGATTATCTCCGCCACGCTAACAAAAGCGTTCACACTCTCCGTTCCTATCGGCAGAGAGTACTGCGTTTTGCTGACTGGTTTGAATCGACAAACGGTGAAACCATAATCCCGGAGCACGTCACACCAACAGATCTGCGCGAATATAAATCCTACTTACTGATCCACATGAAGCGTGCTCCATCGACGGTCAATCTTTCCTTCATCGCGATTGCGAACTGGCTGGGCTTTAACGGACAGAATCTGCAAATGCCATCGAATGTGGAAGAGGTGCGCTCTGCGCCTCAAGGACTGGATCGTCTTGCCCAACGCTCACTTACTCGCGCAGTGGAACGTGAAAACGTACCGAGAGATATTGCTTTGATAACCCTCATGCTAAACACAGGCCTTCGTATCAGTGAAGTAGCCATTTTGGATATTGATGATCTCACCTTGGGGGATCGTTCCGGCAGTCTCAAGGTACGGCTGGGAAAGGGTGGTAAATTCCGTACCGTTCCCCTCAATAGCGACACACGGAAAGTCCTGCGCGACTATTTGAACGCTCGTACAAAAGGACCCGTGTTTATGAGTCAGCGGGGGAAGGGAACCAGTCGCTTAACAGCCAGCGGAATCCGGCAAGTTATCGACCGGTACGCTTACTTAGCCAAACTGCCCGAACTGCACCCCCACGCCTTGCGGCATACATTTGCACGGAATCTGCTAAAAACTGGTGAAGGGCTGGAGATGGTTGCGGAAATCCTAGGGCACAAGAGTTTGAATACGACAAGAATATACACTCTGCCGTCTGAGCGGGATAAAGCAAACGCCGTGGAGAAGTTGTCGCTTAGACATTAAAACTGAATCGGCCATAAAGAAAAACAAGAATGTGAATTCATTCAGGCAAGAAATTTGCAGAGCATTTCTGATGTAAGTTGTTAACAGGGACTGAAATTTCGGAAATGTTCCCTTGGACGATGCACGTTGAGACCTGTGTACTGCTATATCACAAGGATTATACGGTAGGGGAAATGAGCAAGAAGGTTACGGTTGAGGTTGGGATGAATAAGTAAAGTAGAATAATCCACTCATATTAAAGGGCATCTGCTAATAAGGCAGGTGCTTTTTAATATGGGTGCATTTCAAAATGCTGACTAGCAATAAGTAGCCATCCATGAGAAAATAGGACAGTGGAAGGATCATTCGCAAGGTTATTGCAAGGTATACGGAGAAAAGTTTGATATATAATTTGCTAGATAGGAGGGGTACTCAAATTGAAGGCATATGAAATTACAATATCCCTTATTGAATCTAATCCATTAATTTGGCGTAGGGTTATCATTCCTGCCGATGTTACCTTTCGAAGATTACATGACACGATTCAATTTTCAATGGGTTGGCATGATTATCATCTTTACGAGTTTGGATTCCCTGATAAGAAGCTGAGAATAACGAACGATGACCAAGCCTATGAGGAATATAAGTTTTATACTGCAAAATACAAAGGCAAGAAGTTGAGTGAGCTGGATGATCCCCATGGATTTATATTAAGAACCCTTGAAACTACCATCAAACAGCCCGCGAGAATTAAAATAGATCAATTTGTAGAAGATTACGCGACCATTCCTTATGTATATGATTTCGGAGATGATTGGAAACATGAGATTGTATTTGATAAAGTCATAGACGATTATCAATTCGGATATCCGACGTGTCTTGCAGGAGAAGGGAATTGCCCACCCGAGGACGTCGGTGGCTTGAGAGGCTATGAGGATTTTCTAGAGGCGTGGAACGACTCGAACCACCCAGAACATCAGGAAACGCTGGATTGGGCTAATGGACAGCATTATCGAAAATTTGACATTGATTGGATTAACTATCTGTTAAGGTCTTGCCTAAAGTTGAAAAAGGTAAAATAAGCGAACAACATAAATGGAGCATCTGCTGGATCAAGGCAGGTGCTTGCTTGCTTTTCAGACACATTTTACGCAATAGTTATATTTCCATTTATCTCATACAGGAATGCTAAAATGGGAGGAATATTTAGGAAGTATGTAGAATCTTACAAGTATAAACTTAATGGAGTGGTAATAATGCCAAGACAGAGCAAGGGGTCTAAGCTTTGTAGCGAATGGGAATTGGTGGCAAATCAATGCCTTTATAGTGAGTGGGGTAATTTTTACGGACTTATAAAATCGTATCCTGCTGCACTATTAGATTCAAACGGATACTTATATTTAGAATCTCCTGATGCCCTTAATATCCCTGGGATAAAAATAGGAAAACGCATAAACGTACCCAAACGTATTTCTAGTCTCCCTGGATATGTAAAAATGAAACAAGAAAATATTATTGACTCTCAAGATGTTAATTATTTGAACATGGATGATATAGAATACAAAGATGAGTCACTTATAACCAAATTACAATGGAAAGAAATTTTACAGAATAACGAAATAGCTCATGAGCTTGATATTAAAACTCTTCTAGTTGTTTTTAACAGTTTACAACATAGATCAACTGCAACTGAAATAGCAGAAATACTTGGAGAAAAGGACTTTCATATTATTTCAGGTGGGAATATGAGTTTTTCGAGGCGAATATGCAAAAATCTAAATATTAAACCGCCTAAAAATAGTGACGGTGGCAATAGATGGTGGACTATTCCGTATTGGGGTTCTCAAGTGGGCGATGGAAAGTACTATTATATTTTGAGACCAGAACTAAAAGAAGCAATTGAAGAATTAATTTCAGAAGGACAAATAAATAACATTGCACATGAGGTCATCACAATAGCGGAAGAAATATCAGAAAAGGAAGCTGTACATTTATTTGAAGGAGCCAAAAAACAGATTACGGTAAACGCTTATGAGCGAAATCCACTAGCAAGACGAGAATGTATCAAGAAGTATGGGTATAAATGCTGCGTATGTGATTTCGATTTCGCAGAATATTACGGGGATATTGGTATAGGATTCATTGAAGTTCACCATTTGAAGCCACTGAATGAGATTAACAAGCAGTATGAAGTAAACCCATTAAACGATTTAAGACCGATATGCCCTAATTGTCATTCAATGTTACATAGATCTGGTCTTGCAATTGAACAATTAAGAGATACACTAAAAAAGCGATAGAGTGTCACTTATATTAAAGGGCATCTGCTGGCAGGTGCTTTTTAATATGGGTAGCCTATATAGACACCGGGCTTTTTGTTTTATTCTTGGATTATATTTGCTTTCTTGGAAGGAAATAAAGGTAAGATGTAGAATGTTGCATATTGAGGCAAAACCTCTCGTGATAAGGTAATCTAGAGTTAGTATTTAAAATCTTTATTATTAAAGAGATATTTGCGACACTAGTTTTGATTAAACCAGCGTGTGGAGCGTTATAGGGGTTTGCAAAATGTGTCCTCGTAACATCTTATGTTTAGATTCAGAAAAATTGAGAATAAATTTACTTACTGAAAAGGTGGGAGTTTAGTATGAGTTATATAGACATGACTATAAAAGATATCGTTGGGAAAATCGGCAATAATGAAATTTACCTTCCTGCTATTCAAAGAAAGTTTGTTTGGAGTTATGAGCAAATAGAGAAACTATTTGACTCAATTATGCTCGGCTATCCAATAGGAACATTCCTATTTTGGAAAGTTGAGAAACCAAAAACGAATGATTATACTTTCTATAAGTTTATTCAAGAATATCATGAACGAGATAGCTTAAATGAACTTGCACCCAAGCCTGAAATGAAAGATGTCATAATTGGGGTTCTAGACGGGCAGCAAAGGCTAAGTTCTATGTATCTAGCCCTTCAAGGAAGTTATGCATATAAAAAACCACGAGCAAGATGGGATAACGATGATGCATTTCCTAAAAGACTTCTTTATCTCAATCTACTTAGAAATCGCCAGACAGATGACGAAGATAGTATAACCTATGAGTTTAAATTTTTAACATCTGAAGATGCTAAATATATAGATGAAAAATGTTTCTGGTTTCCTATAAAGGAAGCTTTAAAATGGAAAGAAGCAAACGATTACATAAAGTATGCAACAGAGAAGGGATATCTCACAAACGGAATCTTTATTGATATTTTGACTACATTGTGGCAAAGAATTACACAAAATAAAATTATCAATTATTTTGAAGTCGTAGCGGATCATCTAGATGATATTTTAGATATTTTTATCCGAGTTAATAGTGGTGGAACTGTACTATCCAAAAGTGACCTACTATTTTCCACAATCGTTGCTAATTGGGAAAAAGCTAGAGAAGAGATAGAAGATCTTTTGAAAAATATAAATAGTAAAGGCGATCAATTCAATTTTGATAACGACTTTATTATGAGGACGTGCCTAGTCCTTACTGATAGTCCTGTATTATTTAAAGTACATAACTTTAAAAAAGAAAACGTTTTAAAGATTAAGGATAATTGGTTAGCTATTAATAATGCAATTAAGACAACCGTGGACATAATTGCGGAATTCGGATTTAGTCAAGAAAACTTAACATCGAAAAACGCAATAATACCAATAACTTATTATGTATATAAAGGCGGAAACTTAAATGATGCTAATAAAAACTCAATAAGAAAGTACCTTATTGCAAGCTTGCTAAAGCTGGTGTATGGGGGGAAAGGAGACCAAGTTCTTGAAACCATCAGAAATGTTCTTAGAAAAGAACAATATGATGGTAGCTATGTCCTAAGGAGTAACGATTTTCCACTTTCAAAGCTATATTCATCTAAACTTCCCGCAGAGAAAAGCCTATTATTTACAGATAAAGATATCGACGAGCTTTTTGAATATAAAAAGAGCCCATATACGTTTATGGTTTTATCATTACTTTATCCTAATCTAAAACTGGGACAGGTAAAGTTTCACCAAGACCATTTGCACCCCGCAAGTTCTTTTACAGCTATGTATCTTAAACAAAATAGTATTCCAAATATAAAATGGTCTGCTTTTCAGGATGCAAAGGACAAATTAGCCAATATTCAGTTATTAGAAGGAAATGAAAATGAATCAAAAAGCAAGATACCACTAAAAAGATGGTTTAATAGTAACATCGTAGATAAAGCAAACTATAAATCAGTGAACTTCATTCCTAATGTTGATTTGGAACTTTTAAACTTTGAATCATTTATTGAAGAAAGAAAGAAACTAATGGCAAAGAAATTCGTAACTATTCAGGTACCCAATAATAGTGAATACAAAAAAGGGGTGCAAAGCACCCCAGGTGTGAGAGGGTTTCATCTAAGATCAGTACTGAGGGAGTATAGAATCACCCTCGAATGCCGCCCGAATGCCCTCCATGACGGAAAGCGAGTGTTTTCTCAAGGTGGAGATAAACCCTCGTATTCGACAAAAAGTAATAGCTCCTTGTTTACTGCGAAATGTGCCTGAGATCTTTTGTTGGACTTTCATCATGCGGACATCCCGTTCGGCCAAATTATTGTCAAAGGGAACACTGCAATCATGCATAAAAGCGAGAACCTCTTTCTGATGTACCGCTAAACGGTCCAGCAAGTTTTTAGCTTTACTTTGCTTGACGCGTCCCCGTTTCTTCACGGTTTGGGGTTGTGGGGGGTTTAAGCGTGCATCCTCCGCGAGTCCCATCTCAAGGACTCTATCGTAACGCTGGATAAACGTCATAACTTCCGTTCCCTCTAGGCTATCTGCTGAATCTTTCTTCTCCCATACTCTCTTTTTCATCTCTAACAGCAACTTGCTCATCGTGTTTGCCCACGCCTGACCTTCTTGCTCAAAGATGAACGTGAGTTCTCGCAAGAGATGTGCATTGCACAGAGCATGGAGGCATGGATATTTCCAATAGGGACCCCAGGCATCATGAACTGCAATTCCGAAAAACGAAGGAATAATACCCGCCGCAGCCATTCCTTCTTGTCCACGCTTCGTCTGCACAGAGTAATGGGTGCACTCGCTCGTGCTGGCAACATGGAGCCAATGCAATTTCCCTTCAACTCGAACCCCTGTCTCATCAAAATGGGTGACAGGGCTGGCTTGGATTTGTTTTGCGAGGTCAGTTTCTACCTCTTCCAACTGTTCGAAAAGAACTTCATTCGCCTGAATAACCGTCGCTTGGCTAATGTCCTGGTTAAAGAGATCACGGAAAAATAGTCGAATTCGATCATACGGTAGCAGTTGAAATTGACTGAGATAAGACATCATGGATTTAACGCCCGTCCCGTATTGAACGGGTGCGGTCACGTCTGAAGGAAAGTCACCCTTGTTGAGGCAACCACATATTGGGCAGGTTTTCACTTCTATTTGGTGTTCTATTACCTCCATTGTTTGGGGTGGAATATCCCATACCTGTCGTCGTTCCCGACGCATGACTTCGTTTTCTTTGAGATCATGCCCGCACGAGCAAGTTAAGACACGATGAGGAATTATATGATCAGGCTGATCGGTCATCGAGAGAGTACGGCCTGGATGCCCTTTTTGCCCACCCACGGGATTCTTGCCTTTCTCACGCAAACTTTTCGGTTGTGGCTTTTTGAATCCATCCGTGGAAGGAGGTTTGCTAGAGTTGCGGCTGTTTTTATTGACTTGGTCCTCCAGTTTTTTAATGCGCTCTTCTAGTCGTGCGATGATCGTAAATAAGGATTGCACCAATTCGACGACCGCCTCCGGACCCTCTTCATACACTTTAAGAATATCTTCACGGTTCATGACAGAGCCTCTCCTTTGCTTTTTTCGTCAGGGGATAAAGATAGACATCTTTCACGGGAACAGTCAGTTTGCTGTATCGGTCATTGCGGCTACGTCCTTGGGTTTGTCCTACACACTGCCAGTTAGCCGCCTGATAGCAAGTACCGTGAAACCGATCTTGTTCTACGAACGTTTCAAGCATGACAATAGGATGACTATATTTCTTCATCCAATCATCGCTAATACGTCGAGAGGTTCGTCCGAGTACATGACTTGCGAGATGGGGAACCTTAACCCAAGGGAGTATAAGAAATCGTGTGTTACTAGTGATGAGGTGCAGGCGCTCCTGACGCGTTTTAGAGTTCCAACCAATTTCTTGATCACGACCCGCCACCTTCCAAGCGGCTGAACCAAAGAGTAAACAGGCCAGTGGGCGACGGTAGCAATCGTAGACAATATATTTCATATTTTCACCGACTGTACTGCCGAATCCGAGGTAATGGTACTTTGCCAGTAAATGATTGAATAACCTCAAGGTTTCTGAACTCTGAACAACCTCAATGTTAAGTGGAGTTAGATCCTGCAGTACACATTCAATGATAGTGGTGGAATGCTCGATGGGTATGTGACCAATAAATGCATTGTTTCGTCCGGCAGTTCTGCGTTCTGGAAGTTGCAGGTAACCACGGCGTTCTAGCTTAAGCAGCATCGTACGACAAGCCATATCTTTGAATTGGCCATTAGCAGCTACCCAGTTCCAGATAACACAAATTTCCTGAGACAATCGGGTCCGATGCCAATCCGGGTTATTATCCATCAGTTCTCGGATCCATTCAATATGTTTTTCAGTGAGTAGTCGCCCCTGAATCATTACTTCCATCATAATCCCATTCTAAATGAAAAGCCGCCCAGAGTCCAGTTTTAAATTACTGAGCTCGTAGGCGACCTGAATAGTTACAGAAATTCAAGGATATCATCATGAACTAGAATCTAATTTGCTTTGTATTTGCAATATAGTTGCGTGTTATATTCGGAAGTATGATTCTGCATTGAGGCAATGAATGTAAGCAGGGCTTTCTCCTATAATCATGAGGTGTAGGGACCTTTTTTCTCCCCGATCACCTTTATCACCATGTTTAGCCGTCAATTTGGAATATAGTTCTCGTCAGTGACGGCCTTATTACGTTGCGATTAGGAGATAAATGACAAGTCTTTTTTGGTTGAAGTGTGAGTAACATATTTTTGTCAGTGGTATAGTGATACTTAAGGCAAAGAAAGGGAGGGGTTATATGAATAAAATAACCCTGTTAAGGTATACTCCTCCCCATCTCCCTTTTGAAGAGAGGAAGCGATTTATTGAGGGAGGATCTCAAAACAATGATTGAAGAAAATACAGTAATAAATGATGAATTTGAAATCCTCAGAAAATTAACATTAGGAGAATATTTTAAAATCCGCGGATTAAAAAAGCAAACAATTATATTTAATAGTCAGACGAGAGTTACTGATTATCATTTTAATAGAGGTAATATGTATTTGGTAAATAATATTAGAGGTATTCGGCAACTATTAACAAAAGATGAACAGATTAAGTTATTTCGTTCATTTTCAAATGGGGATTTCGAAACTGCCAATATGTTAGTTGAACTAACAGGTAGTTTTGAGTGTTCTAATATAGAATATATTACTAACGTTCCCTATATTATACATTTTATTGATATCACAAAATCTGTAGGAATTGAATTTCCTAAAAGTGTTATAGAAGTAATTCGTGATTTTCTTCTGGGAAAAAGAAACTACGGAGTTTCAATAAATCACGAAATAGTTAAAACAGATGAAGGGACGTTTGTTTTTTACGAATATGATGAAATATTTCAAAAGTATATAGAAAAGAAATTGAAGCGAAAAAGATTGTATGAAGTAACTTTAAATAGAGAAAAAGAGAGACAGAGAAGATTAAGAGAGACAAAATTAATTAAAGGGAAAGAATTGTTATTAATTGAGTCAACTGAACTCGATAATGATATATATACTCTTCTTGATAATACTGAAAATTTAAGAATTTCTATGATTCAACCCCAAGACAAATCACATGAATCCACAATTAATAATTATACAACTCCAAATAATTCAATTAGTAATAGAGGCAGCTTAGAACCTGAGAAGAAACTTAGGTCTGTCATAGCAACCAGTAGAAATCTGTCAATAGTAAAATTCCTCAAAAATCTATACAAAGACAAATGCCAAATATGTGGCGAGACAATTGAAGTATCTCCTAACAGCTTTATGAGTGAAGTTCATCATATTAAGCCATTAGGAGTATATAATGGGCCTGACGTAACGGAAAATGCGATAGTTTTGTGTCCTAATCATCATACCATGTTTGATAGAGGCGCAATCACTATTGATATTGATCAGAAGATCGTTATTCACTTTAATCCAGAGAATCCTTTGAATAATAAGCATATTGATTTGAAGCATAAAATTAACGGTAGCTATATCGATTTCCATAATCAAAACATTTTCATTAACTCCGCAGAATATCAAAACCGAGAAGAGATGATTTTCGCAAAAGATGAAATAGCAGTCACTGTTCAAACTGTAGATTTCGGAAATATTGTTACATTGCAGGATATGGATACAAGCGAATTATTTGATATTAAGCTTGAGGATAAATTCAATAAGGATTTTATGAAGCCTATTGAAAAGGTAATACTGCGAAAATGTTTGAATGACATTGTAAGATATGAT
>Ga0209347_1003192_pt1 | contig 19693 bp, 16 predicted proteins | sample AutmiccommuBRH23_FD_187382 | JGI IMG/M metagenome (GOLD analysis project Ga0209347, IMG submission 187382) | Deep subsurface microbial communities from Mt. Terri, Switzerland - Autotrophic microbial communities BRH/23 (SPAdes) (version 2) | ecosystem: Environmental > Aquatic > Deep subsurface >...
CCACCGCGCGCCGCTCCTCCATCAGGTAGCGATCGATGGCGCGGCGCAAGGCGGGGTCGGCGATCCAATGTGCCGAGTAGGTCGTTACAGGCACGTAGCCGCGCGCCAGCTTGTGCTCGCCCTGGGCGCCAGCCTCGACACGCGGCAGGCCATGCTCGATCGCATAGTCGATCGCCTGGTAATAGCAGACCTCGAAGTGCAGGCAGGAGTGGGGCTCGGTCGTGCCCCAGTAGCGCCCGTAGATGCAGTCGCCACCGATCAGGTTGAGCGCACCCGCGACGTACTCGCCACCACGTTTGGCCATTATCAGCAGGCAGCGGTCCGCCATCGCTTCCCCCAACAGCGAGAAGAACTTGCGGTTGAGATAGGGGCGCCCCCACTTGCGGCTGCCGGTATCCATGTAGAAGGCGAAAAACGCATCCCAACGCGCTTCGGTGATGTCAGCGCCCGAGACGCGCTCGATGGTGATCCCATTGCGCAGCGCGTCGCGGCGCTCCTTGCGGATGTTCTTGCGCTTGCGCGAGGAAAGCTGCGCCAGGAAGTCGTCGAACGTCCCGTAGCCGGCGTTGTGCCAGTGGAACTGCTGGTCGGTACGCTGCAGAAAGCCCTGGGCGCCGAGTGCGCGCCACTCGTGCTCGGTGAGGAACGTGAGATGGAGCGATGAGGCTTCGAGACGCGCCGTGACCTCGATGCCCGCAGCCGCCAGCAGTTGCTCGCGGCGCTCGCTTGCGCGTCCCCGCTTGACGAGGAGGCGCCGCCCCGGCACTGGCGTGAACGGCACGGCAGCCTGCAGCTTGGGATAATAGCTGCCGCCCGCACGCTGATAGGCGTCCGCCCAGGAATGGTCGAACACATACTCGCCCGAGCTGTGCAGCTTCGCATAGCAGGGCATGCATCCCGTGATCTCGCCGTCCTGCTCCAGGGTGACGTGCTGCGGCAGCCAGCCCGTGCGTGGCTCGCCGACAGTGCCTGCTTCCTCCAGCGCGTTGAGAAAGGCGTGCGAGACGAACGGATCGAATGTGGCTGCGTCCGGATTGGCGCAGGCGTCCCAGTCGGCCGCATCTATGTCGGCGATGGCGGGCGAGACCCGCGCAAGGGTCTGGCTGTTCTGACGTTCCGGTACGCTCATGCCCTAAGCTTGCCTGCCAATGGAAGCGCGTTTCAAGGCTCGTAGCCCTCGAAAATCGGAGCATCAGCCCAGCGGGCAGCGATGGCGCGATCAGCCTTAGTTCTCACCGTCCAGGTGAAAAGCGGCAGGTTGAGCACCTCACGCACGAACCGCGTCACCGCTGTAGGAAGCGCGCCGACTTGATAGGCATAAAAATCGGGTGCCGCGTCGTGCGATTCAAGCAGGTTCGTCAGCCGGTAGGCGCGCTCGGCGTCGATGCGGTCGCGCCAGTGCGGCTCGTCCGCCTCGATGTTGCCGGAGACGATGCCGCGGGGAATGTCGAGGGCGAGCTCGCGCATGACGGCCATGACCGCGGGGTCGAACGACATCAGCGCCAGCGGCCCGTCATAGGCTGTGGCAAGCTCGGCGACAGCCTGCAGGAACGCACTGTCGGGCGGATCCCACTCGCTCTTGATCTCGGCCAGGATCGGCTGGCGCCCGGCGACCTGATCCAGCATCTCGGCAAATGTCTGCAGGCGCGAGGTGCCGTTTCGATAGCTCAAGGCCGCAAGCGCCTTGGCATCGTGCGCGGCGACCGGGCCCGCCGCATCGACGAGGCGGTCGAGCGTCTCGTCGTGAAAGACCATCGGCGTTGCGCAGCGGGCAGGCCGCAGGTCGCATTCGATGCCGTAGCCCATGGCGAGCGCGGCCGCGAACGCCTCGGCGGTGTTCTCGGTGCAGCCCGTCGTCGCGCCGTGCAGCCCCCGATGGGCGATCGGTTTCAGAAAGGCTGCACGATCGCGCATGGGGTCAGTTTCCGATGAGGAAGATCGCGTCGACCTCGACGGCGCATCCGACGGGCAGGCTGGAGACGCCGACGGCAGCGCGCGTATGGCGTCCCGCATCGCCCAGCACCTCGACCAGAAGATCGGAGGCACCATTGACCACCTGCGGGTGGTCGGTGAACTCGGGCGCGGCGTTGACGTAGCCGGTGATTTTCACAAGCTTCTCGATCCGGTCGAGCGAGCCGAGCGCGGCCTTGGCCTGCGACAAAATGTTGAGGGCGCACACCCGCGCTGCGGCTTGTCCCTCCGCGACACCCAGGTCGCTGCCCAGCCGGCCCTTCGTAATCGTGCCGTCTCCGGCCTTGGATATCTGCCCGGAGATGAAAAGCAGGTTGCCGGCGATGAGGTGGGGAACGTAGTTCGCCACCGGATTTGGCGCCTCTGGAAGCGCGATTCCGAGCGACGCGAGCCGCGCCTCGACCTTGCCGTTCATGCTAATATCCTTCTGCCTTGCCGCGGGTGGGCCCCGTCGTCCGTGGGCGCCTATTTGACCGGGCCACAGGCACTTTGCAACGGTGTCGTCCGGGGCTTGCGGCCGTCCTAACGATTTCCGGATACGTCTGGCTTATGGCAATAAAGCCCGGGGCGCTGCTGAGCGTCCGGGGGATAAAAGGGAAGACCAGCGGAAATGCTGACGTTTCGTGGCGCCACTGCGTGGTTGGGTTTGTTTGGCGCTTTCCTGCCGGTCCATGCCGGTGCCGGTCCCACGGCCCAGTTGCCGGATTTCAAGCCCCACCGTGCCGTCTACGACATCACCTTCGATCACGCGACACCCGGCTCCGGCGTCGCCGACATGACAGGGCGCATGGTCTACGAGATGACGGGCAGCTCGTGTCAGGGCTTCACGCAGAAGATGCGTTTCGTCACCCGCATGACCAACCAGGAAGGGGGAAGCCAGGTCAACGATCTGCGCACCTCCAGCTTCGAGGATCTGGCCAAGCACAGCCTGCGCTTCTCCTCCACCCAGTACGAGAACCAGAAGCTGTCGGAAGCCTCACAAGGCAGCGCCGAGCCCGGCAACGGCAAGAGCTTCACCGAGGTCAAGCTGACGAAGCCCGCCCGCAAGACGGTGAAGCTTCCCTCCGACCTCTACTTCCCGATCGAGCATTCGCTGGCGCTGGTCGAGGCCGCGCGTGCGGGCAAGTCCATCTTCATCGCCAACTTGTTCGACGGCTCCGATCAGGGCGAGAAGTTCTACGAGACGAGCGCGGTGATCGGGCGGCGGGCGGCGCCGGGCGCTGACAAGATGGCGGCGAAGGTACCCAACGGCGACAAGCTCGACAAAGTCGCGTCCTGGCCGATCGCGATCGGCTACTTCGACCCCGGCCCGTCCCAATCCGACGCGCTGCCGACGTATGAGCTCGCGTTCCGCTTCTTTGAGAACGGCGTCTCCAGCAGCCTCTACATCGACTACGGCGACTTCGCGATCCGCGGCACGCTCAAGGAGCTGACCTTCCTCGCCGAGACGACGTGTCCCGCGGCGAAGAAGTAGCGGCGCTTTCAACCGATCGGTCTCATTAGTCCTGCGCTCGGCCAATTCCCGCCATCTGCTCGATCTTGGCGTGCGCGGGGGCGATGGTCTCGGGCGCAATTCCCGAGCTTGCGGCAAACACCAGAAGCAGGCCTTCGTCCTGCATCAGGTGCTCCAGCACGGCCAAAAGCACCTGCGGCGTTTGCGCCCGCTCGCGCAATTCGGCCGGTCCCATCCCGGTCAGCACCAGAAACCGGCCGAGCCGTTCCGGGTCGTCGGCCAGGAAACCCAGGGCCTGGAGGGCAAGTGTTTCTGCATAATCAGCATCCATTCACCCTAACCTCTTGATTCTGCGCGAATGCGCCACTGGGGCCGTGTGTAGAAGGTTACATTTACTGTTGGTTACGCCTTGCGACGCAAACTCCAGCCCGATCCTTCCAGAGAATCGGTGCAATAAGGATCGCTGGGGAGCAGCCACGACCATGAATCTTCACGATACCAGCGGAGCAACTCAAATGCGCAAGCCAGACGCGCAGATGGGGCGTGCGACCGTGCTCATCGTGGAGGACAACGAGCTCAACATGAAGCTCTTCCACGATCTGCTGGTCGCGCATGGCTATGCGACCATCCAGACGCGCAACGGGCTCGAGGCGCTCGAGCTCGCCCGCCAGCACCGGCCATCGCTCATCCTCATGGACATTCAGTTGCCTGAAGTGTCCGGCCTCGAGATCACCAAGTGGCTCAAGGAGGACGATGACCTGCGCTCCATTCCCGTCATCGCCATCACCGCGTTCGCGATGAAGGGCGATGAGGAACGCATCCGGTCGGGCGGTTGCGAGGCCTACATTTCCAAGCCGATTTCCGTCAGCGGGTTCCTGGAGACGGTCAATCGGTTCGTCGGTGAGCCGCGCGCTCAGGGTTAGCAGTAGTTCTTGCGTTGAGTAGCAGTTGAAATGACGGCACGCGTCCTGGTCGTAGACGACATCGTGGCAAATGTGAAGTTGCTCGAAGCGCGTCTTGCGGCCGAGTACTTCGACGTTCTGACGGCGGGCGGGGGGCAGGCAGCCCTCGACATCTGCGAGAACGAGCGCGTCGACGTCATCCTGCTCGATGTGATGATGCCCGGCATGGACGGCTTCGAGGCCTGCCGCCGGCTCAAGTCCAGCCCCAAGACCCATCACATTCCCATCGTCCTCGTCACCGCGCTCGATCAGGTCGCCGACAAGATCCGCGGCTTGAGCTGCGGCGCCGACGATTTCCTGACCAAGCCAGTGGACGAGATCGCACTGATCACGCGGGTCAAGAACCTCGCGCGCTTGAAGATGCTGACCGACGAGATGGTGATGCGCGCGCTCACTGGGCGCCAGTCGGGCATGAGCGAGGACGCTGCCATTCTGAAGGCGCTGTCGGAAGAGGAGGCCCGCATTCTCGTCGTCGACGACAACGGCCCTTCCGCGCAGCGCTTGGCGGGCTGGCTCAAGGAGCTGCACGAGCCGGTCATCGCCAAGGACCCGCAGGAGGCCGTCGCCCTCTTGGGCGAGGCCGATTTCGACGTCCTGATCGTGAGCCTCAGCCTGAACGATGCCGACGGCCTGCGGCTGTGCTCGCAGGCACGCGCCATCGAGCGGGCGCGGCATCTGCCCATCCTGGTGATCTCGGAGCCCGGCAACGAGGCACGTCTGCTGCGCGCCCTCGACCTCGGCGTCAACGACTACATCATGCGCCCGGTCGACCCGAACGAGCTGCTGGCGCGGGTTAGGACCCAGGTCAAACGCAAGCGCTACTCCGATCATTTGCGCAACCGGCTCGAGGAAAGCATCGAGGCGGCGATGATCGATCCGCTCACGGCGCTGCACAACCGGCGCTACCTGGAAAGCCACCTGGCGACTCTGGTCGCCGATGCGCTGGGCTCGGACCGTGACCTGTCGCTCCTGCTCGCCGACATCGACCACTTCAAGCGGGTCAACGACACCTACGGCCACGACATCGGCGATGTGGTGCTGAAGGAGTTCTCCACCCGCCTGCGCCGCGACACCCGCGGCATCGACCTTGCCTGCCGGTACGGCGGCGAGGAGTTCATCGTGATCATGCCCGACACCAACATGGCCCGTGCCTACCAGGTGGGCGAGCGCCTCAGGGCCTCGATCGCGGACGAGCCGTTTGCGATCGGGCAGGGTCAGTCGATCGAGCTGACGGCCAGTGTGGGCATCGCCACAGTGGAGTGCTCCGACGACACTCCTGAAACAGTGTTTCGTCGGGCGGACAACGCTCTTTTCGCGGCAAAACGGCGAGGTCGAAATCGCGTTTCGGCCAATGCAGCGTGATTGTTGGTGCTTGAAAAATAAGTCGTTTCAGGCCGGATTAGTGGGGAGCTTTGCCCACAAATCAGTCAGTCGCCGCGGTAATTATGATTCGCGTTGCGAAGCCGACACACTCCAAGCATAACTTGCATTAACCAAGGTCCTCTGTCAGATTACTAAATCGAGTAAGGGGGTCTTAAGTTTGCGCATGGGGTGAGGACAGAGGCGTGGCCCGTCCCAGCACGACAAACGTATTTAGCGGTTTTCCGCACTATCAGGTCCGCCGCATTTCCTGGTAGGGCGGGAAAATCGTGGCTTGGTCTCGGCGGCTAGAGTGGCCTCCTCGTTGAAGCTGCATTGGACCAGCCACGGCACCAGGTGGGGAGTCAACGCCCTCTTTGACGAACCTTCTGGTTACTAGACCAGGGTCCGTGGCTTTCTCGGACTAACTACCCCGCTGCCGGGTTGAGTTGCGGGCCCTGGTCAAGTCATTCGCTCCCACAACCAACGTCTGAAACGTGGCCGGTGCGACTTCGCTCGTGTCGGGGCCCGGCGCTTGTGCCGCCGGTCTTGGATAGGCAGGTTCAGCAAAAAAGGCGAAGAAAGCAGGGGCGCGCTTCTGAGCGCGCTCGATGAGCAAGCCTGCTTACTTGATCTTCGCTTCCTTGAACTCGACGTGCTTCTTCACGACGGGATCGTACTTCTTGAAGACCATCTTCTCGGTCGTGTTGCGCGGGTTCTTCTTCGTCACATAGAAGAAGCCGGTTCCTGCCGTGGAGAGCAGCTTGATCTTCTGCGTGATTGGCTTGGCCATGATCGTGCGCCTAAAAATTGGTTGGGGGCTGCAGGGAGCGGCACCATAGCGGCCGCGGTTCGCCTGTCAAGGAGATCGAAACGCGGTTAATGCGGTGAAGCATTCTCCCGCAATTCTGCACCGGGTTCAGGATCGGGCAATGCCGGATCCATGGCATCGGTTCCGCCGAAACCATGCATCCGCAAGGCCCACTGCAAGCCGATGAGCGCGCCCTTGATGCGCGGCAGCAGCCACAGACAGAGCCCGATCGTCAGCGGGAACCACATCGCGATGTGGAGCCAGTAGCTCGGGTGGTAGTAGTCCTCCACGAACATCACGCCCGCGACGATGAAGTGGCAGGCGATGAGGAGCGTGAAATAGGGCGGAGCATCGTCGGAGCGGTGGTGGAACAACTCTTCCGAGCACTCAGGGCACGTGTCGGCGACCTTGAGATAGCTCGTGTAGAGGGAGCCCTTGCCGCAAGCGGGACACTTGCTGCGACTGCCGCGAAGCATGGCCTCGACGGTGTTGCGTTCGGACTGGGTCGCGCCGTTGGTTGACGATGTCACTGGCATGGCGGCAGTTGTCCTCCTTGGGGCTTTCCGCGTCAACCGGGCAAATAGGCGCCCCGTCCGGGCAAGCCCGTACGGCCTCAGCGGCGCCGGCGCGGGAACCGCTTGGGCGCCCCGCGCATGGCCGACAGGCGGCCTTTCTTGCCCTCGGTAAGCATTTCAAATCGCAATGCCCCCGCTGACGGAATGGCCTCGACGAGACGGACCTCGACGTCGGTGCCCAAAGAGAAGGTCTCGCCCGTGCGCTTGCCGACGAGTGCATGGTGCACCTCGTCGTGGTGGTAGAAGTCGCCCACGAGCGAAGCGACGGGGACGAAGCCGTCGGCACCGGTATCGGTTAGCCGCACGAACAGGCCCGAGCGCGTCACACCTGAGATGCGCCCCTTGAACGTTGCGCCGATGCGATCGGCGAGGTGCGCGGCGATGAGCCGGTCGACGGTTTCGCGCTCGGCCGCCATGGCGCGCCGCTCCGCGTCCGAGATCGCTTTGGCGAGCTCGGCAAGGTGCGGCACCTCCTTGTCCTCCAGGCCGCCGGCGCCGAGCTTGAGCGCGCGGACGAGAGCACGATGCGCGAGCAGGTCGGCATAGCGGCGAATGGGTGAGGTGAAGTGCGCGTAGCGGCGCAGGTTCAAGCCGAAGTGCCCGATGTTGTCGACGTTGTACTCGGCCTGGCTCTGCGAGCGCAGAACGACCTCGTTGACGAGCTCGGGCAGCGGCAACGACTTGGCCCGCTCCAGCACCTTGTTGAGGTGCGCGGGCTTGAGCGTGCCGGGCGGTGCGAGCTTGATGCCGAGCGTGTCGAGGAAGTCGCGCAGCGACGCCAGCTTCTCCTTCGACGGCTGGTCGTGGATGCGGAAGACGACGGGCGCGCGCTTGGCCTCGAGGGCTTCGGCTGCGGCGACGTTCGCCTGGATCATGAATTCTTCGATCAGCCGGTGTGCGGTCAGCCGTTCGGGCACGACGACGCGCGCGACCTGGCCTTTCTCGTCGAGCACGATCTTGCGCTCGGGCAGGTCGAGGTCGAGCGGTTGGCGGCGGTCGCGCGCGGCGGCGACGGCGACATATGCGGCCCACAGTGGCCGCAGCGCCGTCTCCATCAGCGGTTTGCACTTCTCCGACGGGTCGCCGTCGATGGCGGCCTGCGCCTCCTGGTAGGAGAGCTTCGCGGCCGAGCGCATCATCGCGCGCAGGAAGGTGTGTCCCTTTTTGTTGCCCTGGGCGTCGAACACCATGCGCACCGCCAGGCAGGGGCGGTCCTCGCCCTCGCGCAGCGAGCACAGGTCATTGGAGATGCGCTCGGGCAGCATCGGCACGACGCGGTCGGGAAAGTAGACGGAGTTGCCGCGGATCTGCGCTTCCCGGTCGATCTTGGTGCCCGGGCGCACGTAATGGGCCACATCCGCAATGGCGACGTGCACGACGTGGCCGCCGGGGTTGGCCGGATCGGTATCAGGCTCGGCGTGCACCGCATCGTCGTGATCGCGCGCGTCGGGCGGATCGATGGTGAGTAATGGAACGGCGCGCAGGTCCGTCCGCCCCTTCACCTCGGGCGCCGCCAGGCTCTTCGTCTCCGCCATCACGCTTTCGGGGAAGTCGTCCGGAATGCCGTGCGTATGGATGGCGATGAGGCTGATCTGGCGCTGGTCGTCCGGATTGCCGACGCTCTCCAAAATGCGCGCTTGCGGTACGTGAAAGCGTCCCTTGCGCGCCAGGTCGAAGCGCACCAGATCGCCGTCCTTGGCCTCGCCTTCGTCGCCGTTGTGGATCGACCAGGAGCGAAGCTGCTTGCGGTCGATGGGCTCGATGGTGCCGCCGCCGTGCTTGTGCGCGCGAAAGATGCCGAGGAGCCTGCGCTTCTCGCGCGGCAGGCGGCGGATGACGGAGGCTTCATAGCGGTAGCCGTCGACGTCCGGCTCGTTGAGCTCGGTCACCTTGGCGAGGATGCGGTCGCCGACGCCGACCTCGGCCTCCGCGTCGGCCTGGGGGCCGCGTGCCTGGTGCGCGGGAAGCAGAATGGTCGGGCGCGAGCCTTCCGAGCCGTCCCACACCGCGGGCCGGGCGATGAGGTCGCCTTGATCGTCGCGGCCCGTCACCTCCAGCACCATCACGGGCGACAGCCCGCCCTTGCGGCGCAGCTCCTTGCGGTTGCCCGCGAGCATGCCGTCCTCGCGCATGCTGGACAGGATGCGATTGAGGCTAAGACGATCGTCGCCGTGAATGCCGAACGCGCGCGCGATCTCGCGCTTACCGACCTTCTCGGGCGCGCTCTGAATGAACTCCAGGATCTCTTCCCTGCCGGGCAGCTTGCCCCGCCGCGGTCCACCGCCCTTTGCGCCTTTCAGCTTGCGCGCCATGTCAGCGACTACCGCGAGGGTTCATGTCGGGGCGTTCTTCAGGTGTCTGCCTCGGCGTCCGCGACCTGCTTGCCGCCCTTGCGAGCCTTGCTCTTGGCCGGCTTTGCCGTCTTCTTGGTGGCAGAGGCTCTTGACGTCTTCGCGGCGACCGTCTTCTCGGACTTTTCAGGCTTCGAGTCAGACTTCGCAGACTTCGACGCTGCTGCCTTCTTCGCGGCCGGTTTCTTGGCGGTTTTCTTACCGCCCTTGGCCGCGCGTGCGGCGATGAGCTCGATCGCTTCCTCGACAGTCAGGGTCGCTGGGTCCTTGCCGTTCGGAATCGTGGCGTTGGTCTTCTCGTGCTTGACGTAAGGACCGTAGCGACCCTTGAGCACCTCGATCTTGCCGCCGTCGGGATGTTCGCCCAGATCCTTGAGCACCGTCGGCTTGGCGCGCTGGAACCGGCCCTTGCTGCCGGCAGCCTTCTCCGCCAGCAGCGTAACCGCGCGGTTGAGGCCGACGGAGAACACGTCCTCGATGCTCTCCAGGTTGGCGTAGAGTCCGTCGTGCAGCACGAACGGCCCATAGCGTCCGAGCCCGGCGGTGATCGGCTTGCCCGTCTCCGGGTGCTGTCCCACCTCGCGCGGCAGCGCCAACAGCTTTAGCGCGTAGTCGAGATCGACGGAGCCCGCGTCGACACCGCGCGGGATGCTGGAGCGCTTCGGCTTCTCGTCGTCGGTGGCCTCGCCGAGCTGCAGATAGGGCCCGAAGCGGCCGGTGCGCAGCGTGACGGCCAAACCGGTCTCGGGGTCGATACCCAGCTCCTTGCCGTCGGGCAGAGTCACCTCCGCATCGCCCGTGCCGTTCACGTCGCTGAGCTGACGCGTATAGCGGCATTCGGGATAGTTGCCGCAGCCGATGAAGGCGCCGTACTTGCCGGAGATCTTGAGGCTCAGGCGGCCGGTCTTGCACGAGGGGCAGGTGCGCGGATCGGTGCCGTCCTCGCGCGGCGGGAAGATGTGCGGCCCAAGGATTTCGTTGAGCGCCTCGAGCACCTCGCCGACGCGCAGATCCTTGATCTCGTCGACCGAGCCGGTGAACTCGCGCCAGAAGTCGCGCAGCACGTCCTTCCAGGCGAGCTTGCCGTCGGAGATGAGGTCGAGCTTGTCCTCCAGGTCCGCCGTGAAGTCGTACTCCACGTAGCGCTTGAAGAAGCCTTCCAGGAACGCCGTGACGAGGCGCCCCTTGTCCTCCGGGATCAGCCGCTTCTTGTCGATGCGGACATAGTCGCGCTCCTGCAGCACGGCGAGTGTGGAGGCGTAGGTCGACGGCCGGCCGATGCCCAGCTCCTCCAGCTTCTTGACCAGAGTCGCCTCCGAGTAGCGCGGCGGCGGCTGGGTGAAGTGCTGCTCGGCTTCGATGCCGCGATCGGTGACGCGCTCGCCCTGCTCCAGGACGGGCAGCCGGCGGGAATCGTCGTCCTCCTCGGAGTCGGCAACGCCCTTCGTCGGTTTCTGACGCTCGTCGCGGCCTTCCTCGTAGACCTTCAGGAAGCCAGCGAACTTCTCGACCGACCCGGTCGCGCGCAGCGTATAGGTCTTGCCGTCGCGGCCCTTGACCTCGACGTCGGCCGTTGTCTGCTCGAACTCTGCCGACGCCATCTGGCTCGCCACCGCGCGCTTCCACACCAGCTCGTAGAGCGCGGCTTGATCTTTCTCCAGGTAGCGGGCCACATCGGACGGCTTGCGCGTCACGTCGGTCGGGCGGATCGCCTCGTGCGCTTCCTGCGCGTTCTTGGCCTTGGTCTTGTACTCGCGCACGAACGGCGCGACGAACTTCTGCGAAAACTCGCGCGCGATCATGCCGCGAATGGCGTTGATCGCCTCGGGCACGATGGTGACGCCGTCGGTTCGCATATAGGTAATGAGACCGACCGTCTCGCCGCCCACGTCCACGCCCTCATAGAGGCGCTGGGCGACCTGCATGGTCTGCTTGGCCGAGAAGCCGAGCTTGCGGGAGGCGTCCATCTGCAAGGTCGAGGTGGCGAACGGCGCATATGGGTTGCGCTTCACCGCCTTCTTGTCGACCGAGACGATGCGGAAGTCGCCCTTCTCGATAGCCGTCTTGATGGCGTTGGCGTCGTCGCCGGTCTTGATGTCCAGCTTCTTGACCGTGGTGCCGTCGATGGCGTTCAGCCGGGCGGGGAACTCCTCGCCCTTGCCCGTCGCCAGCGTGGCGTCGATGGTCCAGTACTCGTCGGTCTTGAAGACCTCGATCTCGCGCTCGCGGTCGCAGACGAGGCGCAGCGCCACCGACTGCACGCGGCCCGCCGAGCGTGCGCCCGGCAGCTTGCGCCACAGCACCGGCGACAGCGTGAAGCCGACCAGATAGTCCAGCGCCCGGCGCGCCAGGTAGGCCGACACCAGCGGGGTGTCGATCTCGCGCGGGTGCTCCAGCGCGCTCAAGATCGCCTGCTTGGTCACCGCGTTGAAGGCGACCCGCTCGATCTCGACGCCCTTCTTGAGCGCCTTCTTCTGCTCCAGGATCTGCAGGATGTGCCAGGAGATCGCCTCGCCTTCGCGATCAGGGTCGGTGGCGAGGATCAGCTTGTCGGCGTTTTTGACCGCCGCAGTGATTTCCTTGATGATTTTCTGGGACTTAGTATCCACGTCCCAATGCATGGCAAAGTCGTTCTCCGGCTCGACCGACCCGTTTTTCGAGGGAAGGTCGCGCACGTGCCCGAATGAGGGAATGACCTTGTAGCCGCTGCCAAGGTACTTGTTGATGGTCTTGGCCTTGGCAGCCGATTCGACGATGACGACGTTCATTTCAGACTTTCAGGCTGGTTGCACTCGGCAATAGAGCCCGCCTTTCGGCGCGGTGCTGGCATCCGCCCAAGGAGCCCGGCTGGTCCGCTCGGCGCGGGGAAGATGGGAGAGGATTGCGGCGCTGTCAAACCAGCGCGATGGTCCATCCCATGCCTTTTAGGCTCGTTTATTGCCATCTATAGTAGTAAATGATATTCACCACACCATATGGTTGCATGTGTTTTGTCTTTAGGAATGGCGAACAATGATGGGTGGGCACCAGAACCACAATCTCGATACAACCACGGCCGACGAGGTCGAAAAACTCAGCTATATTATGGACATGGCCAGAGAGCTCATGGTCCTGGCGTCAGAGGCCCGAGCTATGACATTGGTCGCAATCCTGAACGCTGCTCTTATTGAGGCCCAACACCAGAAATCCGATGCCGAGCGCGGTACTTAAGACTGCTCCGGCACCAGCGAGACGAGACCGCTGCCGTGCCGCTCCAGCCGGCCCGCCAGCGCCAGCTCCAAGAGCACCACCTGGACCGCCCGGGTGGTGAGACCGGTTGCTCGCACGACTGCGTCGACATCGACGGGGACAGGGCCGAGTGCAGCCACAACCTGATCGCGCTGGGGTTGCGTCAGGGAAGGGGAAGCCATCCCCAGAGCGGTTATCTGGGGCTCCTCACGCAGCGCGCGGCCGGGCGCGCGCGTGAGCGGCGTCAGCGATGACAGCACGTCCGCGGGCTCCGTCACCAGCGTCGCTCCCTTCTTGAGCAGCGCATTGGTCCCTTCCGCCCGCGGGTCCAGCGGATGGCCGGGGACGGCGAACACCTCGCGGCCCTGCTCATTGGCGAGCCGTGCCGTCACCAGCGTGCCTGAGCGCCGCGCGGCCTCGATCACCAGCACGCCCAGCGACAGGCCGGAGATGATGCGGTTGCGGCGGGGGAAGTCCTGCCCGCGCGGTACGAACCCAGGCGGCATCTCCGAGACCAGCGCGCCCGTCTCCCCTATCGCGCGCTGCAGGGCGTCGTGCTCGGGCGGATAGACGACATCGAGCCCGCCCGCCAGAACGGCGATGGTGCCGCGCGCCAGCGAGGCCTCATGCGCCACGCTGTCGATGCCGCGGGCGAGGCCGGAGGCAATGACGTAGCCGGCACGGGAGAGTTCGTCTGCGAACTGGCGTGCGAGCTTGGCGCCGGCGGCGGAGCATTGACGCGAGCCGACGATGGCGAGCGCAGGGCGACCCAGAAGCGCGCTGTCGCCTTTGACATAAATAACAGGCGGGGGCGCATCGAGAGCGGCGAGAGCTGCGGGATAGTCCGGTTCCAGCATGAACAGCGCGCGTGCTCCGATCGTCTGCGCGCGGGCAAGCTCGGCCTCGGCCGCGTCGCGTGAGCAAAGTCGGATCGTTCGCCCGCCGCGCTGGGACAGATCGGGTACGGCGGCGAGTGCCGCCTCCGCATTGCCGAAGTGGGAGATCAGCTCGCGAAACGTGACGGGCCCGATGTTGTCGGAGCGGATGAGCCGCAAGCAGGAGAGACGCTCGCTGTCGCTCAGCTCGACGGCCGGAAAGGGTGACGCGGCGAAAAGCGAGGGCTCGGTGCTCGGCTCAGGCTTTGGCACCGATCTTGGGCTCCTCTCCCGCGGTCAGCCGGCGGATGTTGGCGCGATGCTTCCAGAGCAGGAGCGCCGTCATCAGCGCGGTGAGAATTGCCGCAGGAACTTCGCCAAGTACAAACAGGCCAATGGGTGTCACGACGCTGGCAATCAGGGCCGACAGCGAGGAATAACGTGTGAGGAAGGCCATGCCGAGCCACACGGCGCAGAAGACGATGGCACCTGGCCAATAAGCGCCGATGAGAACGCCGATGTAGGTGGCAACGCCCTTGCCACCCTTGAAGCCGAGCCACACGGGAAAGAGGTGGCCCAGGAAGGTGCCGAGGCCCGCGAGCAGCGAGGCCAGAATGGCCACGCCACCGAGCGCACCGATCCGGTAGCCGATGAGCACCGCGAACGCGCCCTTGAGCACATCGAGCAGCAGCGTCAATGCTGCCAGCTTCTTGTTGCCGGTGCGCAGCACGTTGGTGGCGCCGATGTTGCCCGACCCGATGCTGCGCACGTCGCCGAGGCCCGCTGCGCGTGTCAGCAAAAGCCCGAACGGAATGGCGCCGAGCGCATAGCCGAGCGCGCAGGCGAGAAGGGCATACGGATTGAAGAATGGATCCATGGCTGGACCGAGCACTGCCGAGCGGTCAGCTCCGCCCGGCGCCCAAGGTACTGGCTGAGCGTGCCCCCCGCAATACGGCTCCACTCGGCTGGGTCGGGAACCGCGCCGCCCCTGCCAAGCTCAAGCTCGATCAAACAACGACTGTGACCCACGAGCCAATCTTAGAATCGTCATCCCGGCGTCATGGCGAAGCCATGCTCCGCATGGACGGGCGGGATCCACGCCAATTTCCGTTGGCGCGACGTATGGAAGGGCGAGAAGACGTTGACGCGGCTCAGGTGCGCTCGGCGCCGGCGTACTGGTAGACGGTGTTGCCGCCGACGATCGTGCGCAGCACCCGGCCCTGCATCTTGGCCTCGTCGAACGGGGAGTTCTTCGAGCGCGAGTGCAGAAGGTCCTTGTTCAGGACCCAGGGCTCGCCGGGATCGAACAAAATGAGGTCGGCGACGGCGCCTTTGACGAGGCGCCCGCTCTCCAGCCCCAACAGCTTGGCCGGGTTCAGCGTCATTGCCTTCAACAGCGACAGCATCGTCAGCTCGCCGGAATGATAGAGCCGCAACGCCGCCGGCAGCAGCGTCTCCAGCCCCACCGCGCCGTCGGTCGCCTCCGCGAACGGGCGCCGCTTGTCGTCGGCGTCCTGCGGATCATGGCTGGAGACGATGATGTCGATGTCGCCCGCCGCGATCCCGCGGATCATCGCGACCCGGTCCTCGTCCTTGCGCAACGGCGGGCGCAGCTTGAAGAAAGTGCGGTAGGGACCGATGTCGTTCTCGTTTAGCGTCAGGTGATTGATCGAGACGCCGCAGGTGACCGGCAGCTTGCGCGCCTTGGCGGCGCGGATCACGTCCAGGCTTTCCGCGCACGAGATGGTGGCTGCGTGATAGCGCCCGCCCGTCAACTCCACCAGCCGGACGTCACGCTCGAGCATGATGATCTCGGATGCCTTGGGCACGCCCGACAGGCCGAGGCGGGCTGCCACCTCGCCGGAGTTCATCATGCCGTTCTGCGACAGGTAGGGGTCTTCGGTGTGATGGACGATGAGCGCGCCGTAGTCCTTGCTGTAGAGCAGCACGTTGCGCATCACGCGCGTGTTGGCGACGCTCTGCTTGCCGTTGGAGAAGGCGATGGCACCTGCCCGCTTCAACAGGCCGATCTCCGTCATCTCCTCGCCCTTGAGGCCTTTGGTCATGGCCGCCATCGTGTGCACGTTGACGACGGCGTTGTCGCGCGCGCGGCGCTGGATGAAGTCGACGAGCGCCACCTGGTCGATCACCGGGTTGGTCTCGGGCATCACGACGATGGTGGTGACACCGCCGGCGGCTGCGGCCTGGCTGGCAGTCTTGAGCGTCTCGCGGTGCTCGAAGCCCGGCTCGCCGGTGAACACCTGCGCATCGATCAGACCCGGTGCCAGCACGTGCCCCTTGCTGTCGATGACCTCCGCGCCTTCGGGCGCATTGCGCCTGAGGTGCGCGCCGATGTCGGCGATAATGCCGTTCTTGATCACAAGGCCGCCGGGCTCGTCGCGGTTGGACGAGGGATCGACGACGCGCGCGTTGATCAACGCGATGGTGCCGGTGTGCTTGCTGCCCCCGGCAACCTTCTTGGCGCTCATGGTCGGGGTGCTCATCGCTTCGGCAGGTTCCGGGCCAGGGCTTCGAGCACGGCCATGCGGGCGGCGACGCCCATTTCGACCTGCTCACGGATGACGCTGCGTGTGTTGTCGGCGACCGTGGAGGCGATCTCGACGCCGCGGTTCATGGGGCCGGGGTGCATGATGATGGCGTCCGGCTTGGCGCGGGCGAGCTTCTCGTGGTCGAGACCGAAGAAGTGGAAGTACTCGCGCGAGGACGGCACGTACGAGCCCTCCATGCGCTCGCGCTGCAGGCGCAGCATCATCACGACGTCGGCGCCTTCGAGCGCCTTCCACATGTCGGTGAAGACCTCCGCGCCGAGCCGCTCGGGCGCCGCGGGCAACAGGGTCGAGGGCGCCGCGATGCGCACACGCGCACCCAACGTGTTCAGCAGGACGATGTTGGAGCGGGCGACGCGGGAGTGCAGGATGTCGCCGCAAATCGCCACTGTGAGGCCGCCGATGCGGCCTTTGGCGCGGCGGATCGTCAGCGCGTCGAGCAGCGCCTGCGTCGGGTGCTGGTGGGCGCCGTCCCCGGCGTTGATCACCGAGCAGTCGATTTTCTGGGACAGGAGCTCCACCGCGCCCGCCGAATGATGGCGCACGACGATGATGTCGGGGCGCATCGCGTTGAGCGTCATGGCGGTGTCGATCAGCGTCTCGCCCTTCTGCACCGAGGAGGTGGAGACGTTCATGTTCATGACGTCGGCGCCCAGGCGCTTGGCAGCCATCTCGAAGGAGGCCTGCGTGCGCGTGGAGGCTTCGAAGAAGAGATTGATCAGCGTGCGTCCGCGCAGAACATCGCGTTTCTTACCGGCTTGCCGGTTGGCATCTGCCGCCTTGTCGGCGAGATCGAGAAGGAAATTTATTTCCTGTGCGCCAAGCCCCTCGATCGTGAGGAGATGGCGGTGCGGAAAACGGAGCGGCTCGACTTTCGCAACGGCGCTGGTCATTAAAGCTGTGTCTATAGGGGGAGTCTGTGTTGAGGGCAAGATGCCCGGTGCGGGCGTTCTCTACACAACTTGTTAGTCATATCGGTCAAGTGGAAGAAAACGCGGTAAACTGAAGCAATGGCCGAGCCATTTTCGACACATGAGGTTTTCAATCAGTCTCCGCCGTTGGAGGATGTGAACCTCTTCGAGACCGACGCCGCGCTGAAAGAGGCGGTGGCGCGGGAAGGCGCGAGCGATGCCGTTCCGGCACTCACGGCCTTCGGCGCCGTCACCGGGAGCGCGGAGGCGTTCGAGCGCGGGCGGCTGGCCAACGAGAACACGCCCAAGCTTCAGACCTACGACCGTGAGGGGCGCCGCCTCGACACGGTGACCTATCACCCCGCCTACCACGCCCTGATGCGTACGAGCTGCTCGGAAGGGCTGCATGCCTCGGTCTGGGTCAACCAGGTCTCCAAGAAATCGTCCGCACCCGTCGGAGCCTATGTCGCCCGCGCGGGCGCCTTCTACATGGCCGCCCAGATGGAGGCCGGCCACTGCTGCCCCATCACCATGACGAGCGCGGCGGTTCCCGTCCTGCTGCAGCAACCCGAGCTTGCCAAGGAGTGGGTGCCGCGGATCGTGCCGTTCCGCTACGACCCGCGCTTCGCCCCGGCAGGAGAGAAGACAGCCGTCACATTCGGCATGGGCATGACGGAAAAGCAGGGCGGTACCGACGTCAGGGCGGGGACAACTCGCGCCGAGCCCGTCGACGGCGGCGGTCCGGGCGGTGAATACATCATCACCGGCCACAAATGGTTCATGTCGGCCCCAATGTCGGATGCATTCCTGGTGCTGGCGCAGGCTCCCGACGGTCTCACCTGCTTCCTGATGCCCCGCTTCCTGCCCGACGGCAGCGTTAACCCGCTGCGCTTCCAGCGGCTCAAGGACAAGCTCGGCAACCGCTCCAACGCCTCCTCGGAGGTCGAGTTCCACGGCTGTCATGCCTGGGCGATCGGCGAGGAAGGCCGCGGCGTCGCCTCCATCATCGAGATGGTGACGCATACCCGTCTCGATTGCGCGGTCGCCTCCGCGGGGCTGATGCGCTTAGCGCTGGCAAACGCCATTCACCACGCCGAGCACCGCAGCGTCTTTCAAAAGAAGCTTATCGACCAGCCGCTGATGCAGCAGGTGCTTGCCGATCTCGCGCTCGATGTGGAAGCGGCGACCGCGCTGTCGTTCCGGCTCGCGCGCGCGTTTGATCGCGCATCGGATGCGCGGGCCAATGCCTGGCGGCGGCTGATGACGCCGATCACCAAGTACTGGGTGTGCAAGGTTGCGCCGCCCATGGTCGCGGAAGCGATGGAGTGCCTGGGCGGCGGTGGCTACGTCGAGGAGGCGCCGCTGGCGCGCATCTACCGCGAGGTTCCCGTCAACTCGATCTGGGAAGGCTCCGGCAACGTCATGGCGCTCGACGTTCTGCGCGTTCTGCAGCGCGAGCCCGATGCGATCGAGAACGTGATGGTAGAGCTTGGCCAGGCCACAGCCGCCGATCCGCGACTGGCAAAAGCGCACGAGCGCATCGAGAGCTTCCTGCACGAGCCTAAGCTGCTCGATCAGCGCGGCCGCATGCTGGTGGAATCTCTCGCAGTGCTGGCGGCGGCTACGATCCTGAAAGCGCACGCGCCTGCTGCTGTCTCCGACGCCTTCATCGCGACGCGTCTCACCGGTGAACCGAGGCAGACTTACGGACAGGGCTTGGAGCGCGCTGACGTTCGCGCCATCCTGGAGCGCAGCTCACCCAATCAGGCTTGAGCCTGCAAACGTCGCTCACGTAAAGAGCCAGGACGACACGCCGCCGCGACGGGCAAGATCCGCCATCTCGGAATTGAAGCCGTCGAACACCGAGTGCGCGGCCGTTTCCGCCAGCCACGGCGCAGAATTGGCTCGGCGCCGGTAGGGCGCCATAAGTTGGCTCCAGGCCTCTTCATCCAACGGGCGCTCGGGTGGCACGCGCGGCGGCAGACGCCGCAGTCCGCTCTGCTGTGCCATCCATGCGTACGCGGCCTGCCAGATGTCGAGCGGTGCCGCCATGTTGTGACGACCCTTGAGCTGGGTGATGGCGAGCATGCCGGCCTCGCGCGCATGCGGACCTATCTCCAGCGTTGCCACGTGCTCGGAGCCGCGGCGGATGGAGAACAGGCGGCAGCGATCGTCGGCCAGACGCTCGGCATACTGGTCTGCGCAGTTCTGCATGGCGCGTGCTTCGGCCAGGATTTCCATCCGGTCGAGCAGCGGCACGAAACTGTAGCCGCGGATCTCGCCACCCGACAGCCAAGGGTCGTTCAGGACGCCCGGTCCGAGCTGCAGCACGAGGCGCATGCGATTGAGCCAGCTCTTGGCGGCGCACAGCGCGGTGTCGAATGCTATTTCGGGCCGCCAGGGCACGACGATCAACGAATGGGCACGCGTTTGCGTCGCGCGCGAGTGCCAGGCGTAGGCAGCAAGCACACCGAAGAGCTGCTCAGGATCGCCCGGCTCTGAGAACACGGGTTGGTCGGCGAGCCAAAGTGCGAAGTCCTCGCTGCAGGCCTTGGCGCCGAACGCCACCGACTGCAGCCAGAAGGAGGCGTGCGCGGGCGGACCCGGCAGGCGCGTGGCGATGCGGCGGG
>Ga0209347_1003193_pt1 | contig 19689 bp, 21 predicted proteins | sample AutmiccommuBRH23_FD_187382 | JGI IMG/M metagenome (GOLD analysis project Ga0209347, IMG submission 187382) | Deep subsurface microbial communities from Mt. Terri, Switzerland - Autotrophic microbial communities BRH/23 (SPAdes) (version 2) | ecosystem: Environmental > Aquatic > Deep subsurface >...
TTCCTCAGAGGTCAGCCGGCCGCGGATGTCGTCGACCTGCGTCGGCAGTTCGGTCTGGAGCTTGTTGATGCGGGCACGGCTCGCCTCGGCGCGGGCCTCGGCGTCGGTGCGCGCTTCGCCGGCGCGGTCGCGCAGCGTCGCGACGATCTCGTTGACGCGCTCCAGGGCCAGGTCGGCAGCGCCGACGGCGGCGAGCAGCGGGGCCTTCAGGTCGTCGATCTCGATCTGGTTCTTCTCAGCCATGGTTGGTTCCTTCCGTTTCACGATTGGTTGGTTGACGGTGCTTGCAGGAGTTGCAGAGTCGGGCTTTGGACGGGGCTTGGGTCTTGTTCAGTCGTCGGCTCCTCATCTGCTTCGCTTGCTGTGTCGACGGGCACCGCCGCTGCCTCGGCAGCCGCGAGAAGGGCGGCCTCGTTCTGCTGACAGAACGACGTGTAGATGTCGAGCAGCACCTGCTTCTGCCGCTCGTTGATCGCCGTGTCGGTGATGACGGCGTCGCGAACCTCGCTGGTCTCCGTGGGCTCGAGGATGCCGGCCCGGATGTAGAGAACCTCTGCGGAGACCCGCAGCGCCTTGGCGATCTGGTTGAGCACGTCGGCGGAGGGCTTGCGCAATCCCCGCTCGATCTGGCTCAGGTAGGGATTGCTGACACCGGCCTTCTCGGCCAGTTGCCGCACCGACACCTGCGCGGCCTCGCGCTGAGTGCGGATAAAGCTCCCGATGTCCTGCGCAGCGCTGGACACGACAGCGGCAAGATTTTCATCCTGCGACATGGGTAGCCCCCTCGTTGCGTTGGGTATCCGAACAGCGACATGCCAACCGTACGACGGGGTGCTAACTTTTGCAAGCACTAGTTAGCGCAGGTCAGAACAGTAACTGTGCCACTGTGTAGATGACCAGACCCGCCAGCGAACCGACCACGGTGCCGTTGATACGGATGAACTGCAGGTCACGACCCACGTGAAGTTCGATTCGCCGGCTGGCCTCGTCGGCGTCCCACCGTTCGATGGTTTCGGTGATGATCGCTGTGATCTCCGTCCCATACTGGGTGACCAGGTGCTGGGCGGCACGGACGATCCATTTGTCCACCTTGTCGCGCAGGTCGGCGTCGTCGCGCAGCGATTCCCCGATGTTGACCACCGAGTCGGCGATGCGGGCCCGCAGGGTCGAGGACGGGTCGTCGACCGACTCCATGAGGATCCGCTTGGCCGCGGTCCACGCGGTCTCGGCGGCACGCGCCACCTCGTCACGCGCCATCACCTGCTCCTTGACCCGCTCCGCCCGCGCGACCGTCACCTCGTCGTTCTGCAGGTCGTCGGCGAACTCGAACAGGAACTTGGTCGCCGAACGGCGCAACTCGTGATCGGGGTTGCGGCGCACCTTGTCGGTGAAGTCGACGAGCTCGCGATGGATCCGGTCACCGATCAGGCTGTCCACCCACCGTGGCGACCACGACGGTGAATCGCGCTCGATGACCCGCTCGATGGTGTCGCCGGCGTTCAGCGACCACTGGAAGGCGCGGTCGGCGAGCAGCTGGATCAGCGCCTCCTGGCGGCCCTCCACCAGAAGCGAGTTCAACACCCGACCGATCGGCGGACCCCACTGCGGTTCGGCGATCCGCTTGACGATCATCCGGTCCAGCACCTGCTGGACGTCCTCGTCGCGCAGCATCTCCACCAGCACGCGCAGCGCCGTGGACGCCTCGGCGGCCACCCGTTCGGCATGCGACGGCTCCGACAGCCACTTCCCGAGCCGGCCGGCGACCTGCGCGTCGCGCAGCTTGGTCTCGACGACCTCGGCCGACATGAAGTTCTCGCGCACGAACGCGCCGAGGCCCTCGCCGAGCTGGGCCTTCTTGCGCTTGATGATGGCGGTGTGCGGGATCGGGATTCCCAGCGGATGCTTGAACAGCGCCGTGACCGCGAACCAGTCCGCGAGCGCGCCGATCATGCCGGCCTCGGCGGCCGCCCGGACATAGCCGACCCAGGGCGCGGCGTCCCCCCGGGACTGGGCCCACGTGCAGGCCAGGAAGATCACCGTGGCGCCGAGCAGGAATCCGAGCGCGACGACCTTCATGCGCCGCAAACCGCGTCGGCGGTCGGCGTCGGCAGCAGAATCCGCCCCGGCAAGCGACTCGGCGAAGCTGGGACGCGCACCGACGTCGGTTCTGTGTGCCACCCCTACATCATCCGCTATCCCGGCAACTGCCCGTTGTGACGTTCCCGGCGACTCCCGTCGCTGCGGCGCACCCCCCGTATCATCGACACGGACATAGGGAATGGATCACCTCGAACGTGGCACAACACTCGCCGCCGGTGGCGGTCAAGACCGATGGGCGCAAACGACGCTGGCACAAGCACAAAGTCGAGCGCCGAAACGAGCTTGTCGACGGTACCCTCGAAGCCATCCGCCGGCGTGGAAGCAACGTCAGCATGGACGAGATCGCCGCGGAGATCGGCGTGTCCAAGACCGTTCTCTACCGCTACTTCGTCGACAAGAACGATCTGACCACCGCGGTGATGATGCGCTTCGCGCAGACCACCCTGATCCCGAACATGGCCGCGGCGCTGTCGTCGAACCTGGACGGCTACGACCTCACCCGCGAGATCATCCGCGTCTACGTCGAGACCGTGGCCAACGAGCCCGAGCCGTACCGCTTCGTCATGGCCAACAACTCGGCGAGTAAGAGCAAGGCCGTCGCCGACTCCGAGCAGATCATCGCGCGCATGCTCGCCGTGATGTTCCGCAGGCGCATGGTCGAGGCCGGGATGGACACCGGGGGCATCGGGCCGTGGGCCTACCAGATCGTCGGCGGCGTCCAGCTCGCCACGCACTCGTGGATGTCGAATCCGCGCATGACCTCCGTCGAGCTGACCGACTACCTGACGATGCTGTCGTGGAGCGCGCTGTGCGGAATCGTCGAGGTGGGTGGCTCCCTGGAGAAGTTCCGGCAGATGCCCCATCCCTCGCCGGTGTTGCCGCCCCGGCTGCTTGACTAGGGGCATGAGGAACGCTGCCGACGCCGTGCCTGCCTTGTGGACGCACGAACCGCATGAGCACCTGATGTTCCGTGTGGGTGACAAGGTCGGCGACATCGACACCGGCGCCACGCCCGGGTTCAGCGGAAGCAAGGTCGATGCGCCGACGCTGCAGGCCGAACGCAATGTGCGGCTGGCCGAGCTGCAGGAGATGCTGTACGCCAACAGCCGCTCCGGGGACACCAGGTCGGTGCTGCTTGTGCTGCAGGGCATGGACACCTCGGGCAAGGGCGGAATCGTCAAACACGTTATGGGAGGGGCGAACCCGCAGGGCATCCAGTACCGAAACTTCGGCAAGCCGACGCCGGAGGAATTGAGCCATCACTTCCTGTGGCGGATTCGCAAGGGATTGCCCACGGCAGGACACATCGGGGTCTTCGACCGTTCCCACTACGAGGACGTGCTGATCGTGCGGGTGCACAACCTGGTGCCGCCGGAGGTGTGGGAGCCGCGCTACGACGAGATCAACGCATTCGAGCGGGAACTCGTCGACAGCGGCACGGCGCTGGTGAAGGTCGCGATGTTCGTCTCGCTCAACGAGCAGAAGAAGCGACTGGCCGAGCGACTCGAGCGCCCGGACAAGTACTGGAAGTACAACCCCGGCGACATCGACGAACGCCTGAAATGGCCGCTGTACGAGCAGGCCTATCAGGCGATGCTGGACCGGACGTCGACGACCCACGCGCCGTGGCACATCGTGCCGTGCAACCGGAAGTGGTACAGCCGCCTCGCCGTCACCGAGCTGCTGATCGAGGCACTCAAACGCCTCAACATGTCTTGGCCGCCACCGGATTTCGACGTGGCAGCCGAGAAGAAGCGCTTGGCCTCGGCATAGTCGTCGCCCTGCCGCCGAGCGTGCAGTTGAAGCACGCTCTACCAGGGATTTGTGTATAACTCTTGCACGGTCGACGGAACTGTCGGGTGACCGGACGACGATTCGGCCATGCGACAGAGACTCGTGGTGGCTACCGAAGCGCTGGCATCCGGTGCCATGACCCGGCGCGAGCTCGCGCGCGACTACGGGAAGCTCTTTCGCAATGTGTACGTCCGTCGCGGAGAGAAGCTCACCGCGAAAGACAAGGCAGTCGCGGCTTGGCTCTGGTCCGGACGGTCCGCGACTCTGGCCGGGTCGAGCGCTGCGGCAGTGCTGGGCAGTCGTTACGTCGACGCATCGGCTCCGGCAGAACTTATCCGCGCCCATCGCCGCGCCCCGCAAGGAATTCTGGTGTACAGCGATTCGATCGGCGATCACGACATCTGCCGTCTCGGGGCGCTCTCCGCCACGACGCCGTCACGAACTGCTTTCGACATCGCCCGGCGCGCAGATGTCGTCACCGCCGTGATTCAGATTGACGCGCTTCTCAATGCGACCGGATGTTCGGTCGACGACGTCCTGGCCGTCGCCCGGCGGAATCCCGGTGCGCGAGGCATTCGTCGCGCCCTCACCGCCCTGAATGTGGCCGACGCCGGCGCCGAGTCGCCGCCCGAGACGACGACCAGGCTGATGGTCATGGCAGCGGGCCTACCGCGTCCCGAAACGCAGATACCCGTCGGGGAACTCGGTCGCACGTACCGCCTCGACATGGGCTGGCGTGGCCCTTTGGTGGCCGTGGAGTACGACGGTCATCAGCACTGGACCGATCCCGCGCAGCGAGCTCGTGACATCGACCGGCACGAGTTCCTGGCTGCTCTGGGGTGGACGATCATCCGCGTGAGCTGGACGCAGCTGCGCGACCAGCCCCAAGCGGTGATCAGCCGAGTTGCGAAGGCTCTCAAGGTGACACCGAGCGTGCAGGTCTCGCACGCCTCACTCGCGAGCTGTGTACAACAACTGCACGTTCGGCGGAATTCCTAGTAGGTGTAGAAGCCCTTGCCCGACTTCCTGCCGAGTTGACCGGCCTCCACCATGCGCTGCAGCAGCGGCGGCGGCGCGTAGTTCGCGTCCTTGTACTCGTCGTACATGGAGTCGGCGATCAGCTTCATCGTGTCCAGCCCGATGAGGTCGGACAGCCGCAGCGGTCCCATCGGATGCGACAGGCCCGCCACGACGGCCGTGTCGATGTCTTCGACGGTCGCCACGCCCGCCTCGGCCATCCGGATGGCCGACAACAGGTAGGGCACCAGCAGCGCGTTGACGACGAAACCGGAGCGATCGCCGCACCGCACCACCTTCTTGCCCAGCTTCTCACCCGCGAACTGCTCGACGCGCGCGGCGGCCTCGTCGGTGGTGACGAGCGTGCTCACCAGCTCGACGAGAGGCAGCACCGGCACCGGGTTGAAGAAGTGCAGACCCAGCACCCGGCCCGGATTCTTCGTCGCCGCAGCGATTTTCATGATCGGGATGCTCGAGGTGTTCGACGCCAGCACGGCGTCCGGGTCGGTGACGACGGCGTCGAGTTCGGCGAAGACCTTGGCCTTGACGGCCTCATCCTCCACGATCGCCTCGATGACGAGCTGGCGATCGGCGAGATCGACGAGGTTCGTCGTGTAGGTCAGCCGGGCGAGCGTCACCTCGAATTCGTCGGCGGCCAGCTTGCCCTTCGCCTTCGCACGCTCCAGCGAGGCGGTGATGCGCGCCTTGCCCGCGGCGGCCAGTTCCTCGGTCGGCTCGAACACCAATACGTCGGCGCCGGCCTTCGCGCACACCTCGGCGATCCCGCCACCCATCTGCCCGGCGCCAACCACGCCGACTCGTTCGATGCTCACTTCTCTCCTACCGTTTGCAGCGATGAGCCCCGCCCGGATACCCAGGCGGGGCCGGCCCATGCTGTCATGCCTTCAACGCTTAGTGGAACTGGCCCTCTTCGGTCGAGCCCGCGAGCGCGGTGGTCGAGCTGGTCGGGTCCACGGTGGTGGCGATCCGGTCGAAGTAGCCGGCGCCCACCTCGCGCTGGTGCTTGGTCGCGGTGTAGCCGCGCTCCTCGGCGGCGAACTCGCGCTCCTGCAGCTCGACGTAGGCGCTCATCTGGTTACGGGCGTAGCCGTAGGCCAGATCGAACATCGAGTAGTTCAGGGCGTGGAAGCCGGCGAGGGTGATGAACTGGAACTTGAAGCCCATCGCGCCCAGCTCGTTCTGGAACTTCGCGATCGTCGCGTCGTCCAGGTGCTGCTTCCAGTTGAACGACGGCGAGCAGTTGTAGGCCAGCATCTGGTCCGGGAACTCGCTCTTGACGCCCTCGGCGAACTTCTTGGCCAGCTCGAGGTCCGGGGTGCCGGTCTCCATCCAGATGAGGTCGGAGTACGGCGCGTAGGCCTTGGCGCGGGCGATGCACGGCTCGAGGCCGTTCTTGACCCGGTAGAAGCCTTCCTTGGTCCGCTCACCGGTGATGAACGGCCGGTCGCGCTCGTCGACGTCGGAGGTGATCAGCGTGGCGGCCTCGGCGTCGGTACGGGCGATGACGACCGTCGGGACGTCGGCGACGTCGGCCGCGAGCCGCGCAGAGGTCAACGTGCGGATGTGCTGCTGGGTGGGGATCAGCACCTTGCCACCGAGGTGGCCGCACTTCTTCTCCGACGCCAGCTGGTCTTCCCAGTGTGAACCGGCGACACCGGCGGCGATCATGGCCTTTTGCAGCTCGTAGACGTTGAGCGCGCCACCGAAGCCGGCTTCACCGTCGGCGACGATCGGGGCCAGCCAGTTCTCGACCGAGCGGTCTCCCTCGACCTTGGCGATCTGGTCGGCGCGCAGCAGCGCGTTGTTGATCCGGCGGATGACCTGCGGCACCGAGTTGGCCGGATACAGGCTCTGGTCGGGGTAGGTGTGGCCGGACAGGTTCGCGTCACCGGCGACCTGCCATCCGGACAGGTAGATGGCCTTGAGGCCGGCGCGGACCTGCTGCACGGCCTGGTTGCCGGTCAGCGCTCCGAGCGAGTTGACGTAGTCCATGTCGTGGAGCTGCTCCCACAGCACCTCGGCGCCACGGCGAGCAAGGGTGCTCTCCTCGACGACGTGTCCCTGCAGGGCGACGACGTCCTGTGGCGTGTAGGTGCGGGTGATGCCCTTCCAGCGCGGGTTGTGGTCCCAGTCGTGCTGGATCTGTTCCGGGCTCTTCGGTGTGCCAACGGTGGACATGTAATGCTCCTTCGGTTTCATGCAAGTCGCTGAAGGCCCGGGGGGCCTCCGCGGTTGTTAACGCTCCAGCTTTTTCACTGGTGTGCTAATTCGAGGATGCACTACGCCATAACCGCAGGTCCACCCCTTTCGTTTGCCAACTTTCGCCAACGGCCATCGCGAAGTTGCGAAGATTGCGAAGGTCGTTTGCACTGAACCGGTTCAGTAGCTACTAGCCAGTAACCGAATCTGCGCAGGTCAGTACGCTCGTACTGTTAACGGGAGCGATTCAGAGGTTGAACAGCGAGGCGACGGCTTTGGTCTCGTCGCCGACCGCGTATGTGAGCGTTGTAACAGTGCGGTCCGTGAGCGCCTCGCCGAACACGTCGGTCGAACCCGGCGGATACACGTGCGTGACGATCTCCAGCTTGTCGCCGAGGGCGACCGGGAGATCGTGCTCGATGGTCACGCGCAGCGGGCGGGCCAACAGCTCGGGATGGCCGGCGAGGTAGTCCTCGACGACGGACCAGTAGACGGAGTTGTTCATGTGGTCGAAGATGTCGATGTCGCTGACGCGGACCGGGTAGTCGCGGACCTCGCGGGCATCTTCGCGGCTGCCCGCCTTCAGGTACGCCTTCCACCGCAACCGGTCCACCTCTGTGGTGCGCTGCAGGCCCTCGATGAAGTCATCGGCGATCCGCGCGGGCCCCTGCGTCTCCCGGTTGATGTTGATCCAGAACGCCTCGGATTCCATCAGCCCGCCCCGGCGGCCCTCGACCCTGACCCGCATCTCACACCACCGGTTGGAGGTGCCCGAACACCAGCGCCGCAGCCTGAGCATGTCCTTGAACTCGATGGGCCGGATCAGGTCGATCATCGTGCGCCGCACGATCCACAGGGGGTGGGTTTCCTCGAAGCCCATCTCGCGCAGCTGGTCCGAACCGATGTCCTGGATGTGGCGGGTCGCGGCGTCGAACTTCAGCCTGCCCGCGCGGTCCACGTCGGCGACCCGCAGTGGCCACTGGACGTCGAACACGTCGGGGTGCGGATCAGGCACCGGCATCATCGCCTTGGCCAGCCCCTGGGCCGGCTGCCCGGTATTGCTCACGGATTCCGATACTGCCACATGCCCCTCAATGCCAATACTGCGAATCTTCCCTTCGCAACCGTGCTAGTCGCGGCTACGCTGTGTGACGTGGCCAAGACGTTCGTCGGCGCCCGCGTCCGGCAGCTTCGGAGCGAGCGCGGATTCAGCCAGGCGGCGCTGGCGCAGATGCTGGACATCTCGCCCAGTTACCTCAACCAGATCGAGCACGACGTCCGCCCGCTGACCGTGGCCGTGCTGCTGCGCATCACCGATGTGTTCGGAGTGGACGCGACGTTCTTCGCCTCCCAGGACGACACCCGGCTGATCGCCGAGTTGCGCGAGGTGATGATGGATCGCGACCTCGACGTCGACGTCGAACCGGCCGAGATCGCCGACATGGTGGCCGCGCACCCCTCACTCGCCCGCGCCATGGTCAACCTGCACCGGCGCTATCAGCTCACCACCACCCAGCTGGCCGCCGCGACCGAGGACCGCTTCAACATCGGTGCCGGCGGCAGCGGGACCGGATCCATCACGATGCCGCACGAAGAGGTCCGCGACTACTTCTACGAACGCCAGAACTACCTGCACGACCTCGACACCGCGGCCGAGGACCTCACCGCGGGCATGCGGATCCAGCGGGGCGACCTCGTCGGCGACCTGGCAGACCGGCTGCGAATCGTCCACGGCGTCAGGATCGTCCGTCGTATCGACCTCGGCGCGGGGGTTCTGCACCGCTACGATCCGGCGTCGAAGACCCTGGAGATCAGCGCCCATCTGTCCTCGGGGCAGACGGTGTTCCGGATGGCCGCCGAGCTGGCCTACCTGGAGTGCGGCGCGCTGATCGACAACCTCGTCGGCGAAGGTCACTTCACCAGTGAGGAGTCCCGCCGGCTGGCGCGTCTGGGGCTGGCGAACTACTTCGCCGCCGCGACCGTGCTGCCGTACGCACAGTTCCACGAGACCGCGGAGAAGTTCCGTTACGACGTCGAGCGGCTCTCCGCGTACTACCTGATCAGCTACGAGACCATCTGCCACCGGCTGTCGACTCTCCAACGGCCGTCGATGCGCGGCGTCCCGTTCTCCTTCGTCCGCGTCGACCGGGCAGGCAACATGTCGAAGCGCCAGTCCGCCACCGGATTTCACTTCTCCTCCAGCGGCGGTACCTGCCCGCTGTGGAACGTCTACGAGACGTTCGCCAATCCCGGCAAGATCCTCGTGCAGCTCGCGGAGATGCCGGACGGGCGCAGCTACCTGTGGGTGGCCAGGACCGTGGAGCGACGGGCTTCGCGCTATGGTCAGCCGGGTAAGACGTTCGCGATCGGCCTCGGCTGCGAATTGCGCCACGCGCAGCGGCTGGTCTATTCGGAAGGGATCGATTTGTCCGGTGACCCCCATGTCCGGGCAACACCGATCGGTGCGGGCTGCCGAGTGTGTGAACGCGACAACTGTCCGCAGCGAGCGTTCCCCGCTCTGGGGCGCGCGCTGGACATCGACGAACACCGCTCGACGGTGTCGCCGTACCTGGTGAGGCAGCCGTGACGGCGCCCTCGCGGATGCCGTCCGGCGGCTTCAAGGAACTGGGCCCGATCAACTGGCTGATCGCCAAGGCGGGCGCGCGCGCCATCCGCGCGCCGCGCTTCAGCCTCTTCACGGTGCTCGGCAGGCACCGCCTGCTGCTTCCGGTGTGGCTGCCGCTGTCGGGCTTCCTGCTCTACGGGGGCAAGCTGTCGCGGCGCGACAAGGAGACGGTGATCCTGCGGGTCGGCCATCTGCGCGAGTGCGAGTACGAACTGCAGCAGCATCGCAGACTGGCCCGCAGCCGCGGACTGGACGCGGAGACGCAGGCCCGGATCTTCGAGGGCCCCGACGCCGAGGGACTCACCGACCGGGAGCGGGTGCTGGTCGCCGCCACCGACGAGTTCGTCGTCACCCGCGGGGTGTCCCCGCAGACGTGGCAGGCTCTCGCCAAGCACTTCACCAAACCGCAGTTGATCGAATTCTGTTTCCTGACAGCGCAATACGACGGGCTCGCCGCCACCATCGCCACGTTGGGCGTACCGCTGGACTTCCCGGACTGACATGCGGGCGGCCGACGAGGCCGCCGCGGCTACCATTCGTCCAAGGTCTCGATCACGTCAGCGCCGACGAAATGTCGACCGCCACCAATCCCTGGCGACACCCGCCAGGCGTTCCCCGCTGTGAGCCGCCGCGCGCCGAGGGCTGCTTCTTCCTGCCCGACGGTCGCCGGATCGGTTACGCCGAGTACGGGAACCCGACCGGGCCCGTCGTGCTGTGGTTCCACGGGACGCCAGGCGGCCGCAGGCAGTTCCCGATCGTCGGACGCCGCGCCGCCGAGAAACTCGGCCTGCGGGTGGTGCTCGTCGAGCGCGCCGGGTCCGGCCTGAGCCACCCCTACCACTACGACCGGATCAGTGATTGGGCAGCCGACATGGCTCACGTCGCCGACCTGCTCGGCGCCGCCAAGGTCGGCGTCGTCGGCCTGTCGGGCGGCGGGCCGTTCGCGCTGGCGTGCGCCGGGATGCCCGAGATGAGCGACCGGGTGGCCGCCGTCGCGGTGCTCGGCGGGGTGACGCCGTCGGTGGGGCCCGAGGCCACGTGCAGCGGGGCGATCGCGCTGTCGAGGAAGCTCGCCCCGATGACGACGGCGTTCCGACGCCCGTTCGCCGCCGCGGTCGCGGGCATCCTGACGCCGGTGATCCCACTGGCGCACCTGGCCTACCGGGGACTGACCGCGGTGATGCCCGAGGGCGATCAGCGCGTCTTCTCCGACCCCGAGATCGAGGCGATGTTCATCGACGACATCGTCCACGTCGCCAACGGCCGCTTCCAGGCGTTGCTCGACGATGCCCGGTTGTTCGGCCGTGACTGGGGCTTCCTGATGGCCGACATCACGGTCCCGGTCCGGTGGTGGCACGGCGACGCCGACTCGATCATCTCGTTGGCCGACGCCAGTCGGCTGTCGAGCACCTGCGCGATGTCGAGTTGACGCTGATGCCCGACGAGAGCCACCTCGGCGGCTTCGCCGCCGCCGACGACGTGCTCGAGTTCCTGTATCCGCACCTGCCGACAGGAAGCATGCCCGGCAAAGACAAGGCACCTGACCGGGGACTCACCGCGCGGCACCCGCGATGATGACACGGTCACCGCCGCCGGCTTTGGCTTCGTACATCGCCACGTCGGCGGCCGTGATCACGTCGTCAAGCTCCGCCTCGGACGGTGCCCTGGTTGCCAGCCCGATGCTCACCGTGACTGCGGGATGAGCGGGCGCCGAGACCGCCGACCGAATCCGCTCGGCGACGGTCCAGGCCTGACCTGCCGGGATCCGTTCCACCACAAGGAATTCCTCGCCGCCCCACCGGACGACCACCGCGTCGCGACGCACGCTCGCACGGATCCGCCGCGCCGTGCGGATCAGCACATCATCACCGACCGCATGCCCGAGCGTGTCGTTGACTCTCTTGAATTCATCCACGTCGATCAGCAGCGCACACAGGTCTGCATCGGCGGGTGCGCCCTCGTTGAGCCGTTTCACGGAGATCCGTAGACCACGACGATTAGCGCCGATTTTCACGGAGCGGTGATTATCTGATCGTGGGTTGGCGCAGATCGTAGCTGATGGCGTCGCCAGGTTTGGATGGGTTGCGTAGCAAGTTGATTCGGCGCGCGGTGATGTGATCGCGGCGCGACATAGTGAAGGCATCTCGCTGACTGATCAGTGAATCCCCGGCTGGCACTGAGCCCATCCGGTCGAAGGACCCGAAGGTCAACCGACGGCAACTGGAACTACATTGGTGTTATTTTAAGGGTTCTGGCGCGATCAGCCCCCGAGTGAGGCGACACGCGTTCGCAGGTCGTTGATCGTCGTGACAAGATACGATTCACTATCAGTATCGACCAGTCAGCGAATGCCCCGCAAGCAGCCCGGGTGGGTGGCGAGTTCTTCGCCGTCCCCGCTGTGGGCCCGCAGACCCGCTACGAGGCATTGCGGGCCTATCTGCTCGACGGTGAACCCGCCGCGGCCGTAGCCGAGCGGTTTGGCTACACCACCGCCGGGCTGCACTCGGCCGTGGCCGACTTCCGCGCCGGGGCGAAGAACTTCTTCCTCGATGCCCGTCCCGGCCCCAAGACCGCACCCGGCAAAGACGCCGCCCGCACCCGGATCATCGCCCTGCGCGCGCAGGGGTACTCCATCGATGAGATCGCCGCCGAGCTGGCCGCCGAGGGCATCGGGTTGAACCGCACCGGGATCAGCGAGGTCATCAACGAGGCCGGCCTACCCCGGATCTGGCGCCGGCCCGAAGCCGCCCGCGGCGGCCCCCGGCGCCAAGACCTGCCCCGGGCCCGCGCACTGGCCGCCGACGACTACGCGCAGCTGCCCACCGACGCGCCCACCCGGATGGCCGGGCTGCTGCTCGTGCTGCCCGACCTGCTCGCCGTGGACCTGCCCGCACTGGTCACCGCCGCCGGCTACCCCGGCACCCGCGACATCCCCGCGATCAACTACCTGCTCGCTCTGCTGGCGGTCAAGCTCACCGGCACCCGCCGCGTCTCCCACGTGCACGATCTGGCCGCCGACCCCGGCGCCGCGCTGTTCGCCGGGCTCACCGCCCTGCCCAAGACGACCGCGCTGACCACGTACTCCTACCGCCTGCAACACGCCAAGCAGAAGAAGTTCCTGACCGCGTTGGACAAGGCTTCCGTCGCCGCGGGCCTGGCCACCGGCGAGGTGCTGAACCTGGACTTCCATGCCGTCATGCACTGGGGTGAGGACGCCGCGCTGGAAAAACACTACGTGCCCTCACGCTCGCAACGCACCCGCAGCGTGTTGACCTTCTTCGCCGAAGACGCCGACTCCCACGCCCTGCTCTACGCCAACGCCGACCTCGTCAAAGCCACCCAGAACAACGAGGTCCTCGACTTCGCCGAGCACTGGAAAACCGTCACCGGCACCCACCCCGCCCTGCTCGTCATGGACTCCAAGGTCACCACCCAAACCCAGCTCGGCGAACTGACCCAGCGCGGCATCGGCTTCATCACCCTGCGCGCCCGCACCCCCAAACTCACCGCCCACCTGCACGCGCTGCCCACCAGCGCCTGGACGAAGCTGACCGTGGCCCGCGCCGGCGGCCGAACCCGCCGCGTCCAGATGATCGAAGACCCCGCCGCGAAACTATCGACCTACCCCGGCACGCTGCGTCAACTCGCCGTCGCCGGCCTGGGCCACGACGAGCCCACCATCCTGATCACCAACCAGCACTCGATGCCCACCAAACAGGTCATCGAGACCTACTCCCGCAGAATGAACATCGAGCAACGCCTCGCCGAAGCGATCCGCTCCTTCCACCTGGACTCCCTCACCGGAGCCGTCCCCCTCAACATCGACCTCGACGTCGCGCTCACCGTCCTTGCCCACACCCTTTGCGCCGCCCTGCGCCGCCGCATCCCCGGCTACGCAACCGCCACCCCCGACACCCTGCAACGCCGGTTCCTGTCCACCGGCGGGCACATCCTCAACCACGGCAACCAGATCGTGGTTCGCCTCGACCGGCGCACCTACTCACCCGTACTGCGCCAAGCCAACCTGCCCACCATCTCCGTCCCCTGGCTCGGCGGCCGCACCGTGCGCTACGAGTTCGCATGAGCAGGCATCAAAATGAGGGTCAATTCGCTGAGTGAAAATCGGCGCTAGTCAACTCGGTCAACGGATCGGTCAACGACTGCATCGAACTGTCCTGCAACAACCAAAATCCGAACTGCAGCGCCGGAAAGATGCACACGGTCACCAGCAACACGATGACCGCCCGCGATACCGCCAGCTGCAGCCCGTGGTCTGATGTGGTCGCACCCAGCCACACCGCGATACCGACGACGGAGGCGGTGCACCAGCCGATGTGGGCCAGGTGAAGCCGAGGACCGTGGAAAAACACCACGTATCCGCCCGCGCAGAGCAACAGCGGAATGCCCGACATCGCCAGGTTCGGGTCACCGAACAGCACCGTCGACAAAGTGATGATGACGTCGATGTACAAGACCAACGCCGCAGACGCCTTCGCCGTCGGCCAGGGGAGCAACGCCCAGCGCGCCGCCCAGCCCAGGGCGCTGATGGCCACGATGGCCCAACCGATCCGGATCACCGCGCCGCCGGCACCCGGCGGCAGGAAGACGTTCACCGCAGCGAGGGCGCCCATCGCCGCCCCGATACCGGCGATCACATACCGCAGAACCGGCAGCAGGCCGCGGCTTCGCAGGAATTCGATCCGCCACGGGTAGTCATCTCGCCGAAACCACCACCGGAGCAGCAAACCGCCAGCAGCACCGTGGCTCACCGGCCCATTGTGGGAGTCACCAGTGAACCCCGTCAAGGACCATGGCTCGACGGCGCCATCGCGATGCCGTGCGGGCCGACTACAGGTACGTCACGCCGAGCACGGTCAGCGACAGCAACACCGGGGACACCGGCAGCGCCCACAGGAACACCGCCCAGATCTCCGCCGTGCGGGACCGGTGTTTCCACTGCCGCCAGCCCAGCAGCCCGGCGGCCACCCCGACGACGAGCGACACCGCGGCGACGACGAGCACCCAGGTCGGTACTTCGGTCGATGCCATGGCTGCGGAGATGCCGGCCAGCCACATGATGTGGCCGACCACCAACCCACCGATGCCGGCGACCCAGATCGCTCTCAATTAGAAGTTGATCATGTGGCCGGCCAACCCGTGGAAGCACTCCTGCATCGCTTCCGACATCGTCGGGTGGGTGTGCACGTTGCGGGCCAGCTCGTTGACCGTGAGGTCCCACTTCTGGGCGAGCGTGAGCTCGGGCAGCAGTTCGGAGACGTCGTGCCCGATGAGGTGCCCGCCGAGCAGTTCGCCGTACTTGGCGTCGGCGATCAGCTTGACGAACCCGCTCGGGTCCCCCAGGCCGTGGGCCTTGCCGTTGGCGGTGAACGGGAACTTGGCGACCTTGACGTCGTAACCCTCGTCGCGCGCCTGCTCCTCGGTGAGCCCGAAGCTCGCGACCTGCGGCTGGCAGAACGTGGCGCGCGGCAGCATCCGGTAATCACCGAACGCGAGAGTCTCTGCGCCGGCGATCGTCTCGGCGGCCACGACACCCATCGCCTCGGCGACGTGTGCCAGCTGCAGCTTGGCCGTGACGTCGCCGATCGCGTAGATGTGCGGCACGTTGGTGCGCATGTAGTCGTCGATGCCGATGGCCTTGCGGTCGGTCAGCTCCACGCCGGCCTTGTCCAGGCCGAAGCCCTCGACGTTGGGGGCGAAGCCGATGGCCTGCATCACCTTGTCGGCCTTGAGCTCCTCGGACTTGCCGTCCTTGCTGACGGTGACAACTACCGGGCCATCGCCCCCCTCATCGCTGATCGACTCGACCTTGGTGCCGGTGAGGATCTTCACCCCCAGCTTCTTGAACTGCTTCTCGATCTCCTTGGAGACCTCGGCGTCCTCGTTGGGCAGCGCGCGAGGCAGGAACTCGACGATCGTCACGTCCACGCCGTAGTTTTTCAGGACATAGCCGAACTCCATGCCGATGGCACCGGCGCCGGCGATGATGATCGACCCGGGCAGCTCCCGGGTCATGATCTGCTTCTCGTAGGTGACGACGTTGTCGGACAGCGACGTGCCGGGCACGAGCCGGGTGCTGGACCCCGTCGCGATGATCGCGTTGTCGAACTCGAGCTTCTCGGTTCCGCCCTCGTTGAGGTCCACCTCGATGCTGTTGGACCCGGTGAACTTCCCGTAGCCGTGGATCTCGGTGATCTTGTTCTTCTTCATCAGGAAGTGCACACCGGCGACTCGGCCGTCGGCCACCTTGCGGCTGCGGTCGAACGCGGCGCCGAAGTCGAAGCTCGCCTCGCCGCTGATGCCGAACTGCTTGGCTTCCTTGGTGAAGATGTGCGCGAGTTCGGCGTTGCGCAGCAGCGCCTTCGACGGAATACACCCGACGTTGAGGCACACGCCGCCCCAGTACTTGGGTTCGACGATGGCTGTGTTCAGCCCCAGTTGGGCGGCGCGAATTGCCGCGACGTATCCGCCGGGGCCGGCTCCGAGAACGACGACGTCATAGTGGGTCACGCTTACCCACCCTAGTAGGCGTCCCCCGGTCGTTACCTGCTGATCCAGCCGAACACGTAGCCGCCGTAGAGAACCGCGGCGGCCGCGGTCGACGCGAACGGGGCCGACATCAGCGCGATGGCGACGGCGGACACCACGGGTCTGCTCTGCACCAACGCGGTGAGCAGGCTGCCCACGGTGCACGCCACGAGATAGACCAGCACGACGAAGACCGGCATGGTCTTGTCCAGCGAGTGATACCACCAGTAGTACAGGCCTGCTCCGGCCGTCGCCGCGACCAGCCAGACACCCGCGACGACGAGGACGAACCGCCAGCGCCCGAGGTACTGCGCGACGCCGGGGACCACGAGGGGCTGCGCGGGCTGCGGTGGGATCTCGACGGGTGGCGCCATCTCGGCGGGCTCGATCAGCCCCTGCGCGGTGAAGGACCCGGTGAACTCGGGCTGGAAGGGCTGGGTGTGCTCCCCGGGCCCCCGCCAGTCGCTGTCAGCCACCGGAGGCCACCTGGATCGCGGCCAGGGTGGCGAACAGCCCCGGCCCCATGGCCAGCACCATCGCACCCACGGCGGTGACCCACCGACGGCCCGCAAGCACGATCGTCAGCATGCCGATCACGCTGGGAACCCCGATGGCGAGCGCGATCACGAGGTCGGGCCGGATGGTGGCGGTGACCTCGACGGCGGCGACGAGCGCAGCCATCATGCCGAGAGCGACGCCGACGATCATCACCCCGGCCAACACCGATGCACGCGGCAGCGGAATCACGTCTCCGACGATAACGCCGGGACATGCGGATTCCCGGGCGGCGCGCCCTAGCCGCCGGGAAGCGGGCACGCGTCGATCGCCTCGGCGACGACGTGGGTGCCGTTGGACGGCGGTCGCTCTCCGCGTTCGAAGTCCGCGCCGGTCACCAGCGGCAACGCCGACAACGCGCTGTTCTCGTCGGCGGTGAACGCGCGACCGCGGGACAGGAAGCGCATGCCCTCCGGGGCCTCCAGGCTGAATCCGCCGCCCCTGCCGGGAACGACGTCGATCACCAACTGGGTGTGCTTCCATGCCTCGAACTGGGGACCGGAGATCCAGACGGGCACCCCGAAAGTACCTTTGCTCCCCGCTTCCGCACCGCCGACGTCGAGGACCGCCAACAGGACGTCCCGGTCGCCCACGAGGAAGTCGCCGTCGGGGTAACACATCGGCGACGACCCGTCGCAGCACCCGCCCGACTGGTGGAACATCAGCGCCCCGTGGCGCTCCTGCAGCCGCCGCAGCAGTTCGGCCGCCGCTTCGGTCACCAGGGCCCGGTTGGGTACGTCCATGTCAGCCATCCTCCCTCAGCATCCGGACCACCGGCGCCGTCGACGGCGGCAACAGCATCCGCCGGTCCTCAGGGTAGCGGACGTCGAGATCCACCGAGCCGGCGAAGCGGTACGGCTGGGCCGCCAGCAGCCCGGCGAACTGTTTGCGCAGCCGCGACATCTCCGCCCGCACCGTCACCACCCTCGACCGGTCGCCGTACAGATCCTCGGCGAGTTGGGGCGCCGACCGACCACAAGGCGAAAGGGCAAGGGCGACAAGGATTTCAGCGTGCCGCAGCGACAGGTCCTGACGCCACACGCCGAACTCGCCGGTCATGCGCAGCGACGGGGTGTCCGGGTTGGCGAGATCCAGCGTCACCCGCGTCGGCAGGCCGGGGCTGCCGGTGTCATCTCCGATGGTGGGCCGCAGCAGCCACCCGCCGGGTAGCGGCTCGACGGCGCACACGCCCAGCGTCGCCAGCCGGACCCGGCCGGGTACGAGTTGTTCGGGCAGCAGTATCCGGTTGTGCAGCGGCATCGCGTCGACGGCGGCCACCCAGCCGTCGGTGTCGACGGCGAGCGCCGGGCTGCCCATCCGCGCGAGGATCGGGGCGGCGAACGCGCGCAGCCGGTTCAGCGTGCGGTCGTGCTCTTGGCGCAGCTGGGACTCGGCGAGGCGCGCCACCGCGTCCACCAGTGCGATCGTCGTCGGGTGCACGGTGGGCGCCGGACCGGAGACGTCGACGACGCCGATGACCTGTCCGGTCCTCGGATCCCGGATGGGCGCCCCGGCGCATGTCCACGGGTGGTGGCTGCGCAGGAAGTGCTCGGCGGAGAACACCTGGACGGCGCGCTGCGACACCAGTGCCGTGCCGATGGCGTTGGTGCCCACCACGCCCTCGCCCCAGTTCGCGCCCTCGACGAACCCCAGCCGGTCGGCGTTCACCAGCACCGCGGGCGACCCGGAACGCCACAACACCCGCCCTTGGGCGTCGGCGACGACCAGGATGTTCTCGCCCTCGGCGACCAGCGACTCCAGGCCGTGGGCGATCTCGTCGAGCACCTCCATCAGCCCGGAGGAACGCCGCAGCATCTCCAGCGCGCCCGTCTCCACCACCGGTGCGGTCTGGACGTCCGGGTCGATCCCCCGCGCCAGCATCCGCCGCCAGGAATCGCCGATGACCTCCCGCGGCCGGGCGGGCGCCCGGTTGCCCGCCATCGTCGCGTCGTACACAGCCAACATCAGCCGCGCATAGCTGCGCGGATCCTCGCCGGCCGCGACAGCGGGTTCAGGCACGGGCCAACTGCCGATATTGCTGGGCATCAAAGCCCAGTGTGCTCCCCATCTCAGCGGTAAACCAGGCCGCCGTCGATCAGGCCGGACTGCCCTGTCATGTAGTCGGCGTCCGGGCCGGCCAGGTACGAGACGAAACCCGCGACGTCGTCGGGTGTCTCGGCGCGGCCGAGGGCGATGCCGCCGACGAACTTGTCGTAGGTCTCGCCTTCGGCGGCCCCGGTCAGTTCGGCGAAACGTTTGTCGATCTCCACCCACATGTCGGTGCCGACGACTCCGGGGCAGTATGCGTTGACGGTGATCCCGTCGGCGGCGTGCTCCTTGGCTGCGGCCTGCGTGAGGGCGCGCACCGCGAACTTCGACGCGCTGTACACGCCCAGCATCCCGAAGCCGTCGTGCCCGGCGACCGACGACGCGTTGATGATCTTGCTGACCTTTCCGGCCCCTTTGTTCCCCAACTCCTCGAACTTGGCGACGGCGGCCTGGATCCCCCACAACACCCCGTTGACGTTGATCGCCCAGACCCGTTTGGCCTCTTCGGGGGTGACGTCGGCGATCGGCCCCACCAGCGCGATGCCCGCGTTGTTGACCATGATGTCCAGCCCGCCCAGCGCGGATGCGGCGTAGTCGACCGCGGCGAAGACCTGGTCCCGGTCGCTCACATCGGCGACGATGGTCGTTGCCTTGCAGCCGATTTCGGCGATCTCAGCGGCCACGCTGTCAATCCCCTCGGGCTGGACGTCCACGAGCGCGACGTCGGCGCCGTCGCGCGCGAGGCGCAGTGCGATCCCGCGCCCGATCCCCCGTCCGCCGCC
>Ga0209347_1003195_pt1 | contig 19680 bp, 19 predicted proteins | sample AutmiccommuBRH23_FD_187382 | JGI IMG/M metagenome (GOLD analysis project Ga0209347, IMG submission 187382) | Deep subsurface microbial communities from Mt. Terri, Switzerland - Autotrophic microbial communities BRH/23 (SPAdes) (version 2) | ecosystem: Environmental > Aquatic > Deep subsurface >...
CAGCATGCCGATAACCTCATCGGACCCGTTGCCGAGAACAACGCATTCGGCCGGAACGCCGAGCTTTCGGGAGAGTTTTTCAACCAGGTAATAGCCGCTGCCGTCCGGATACCGGTGCAGCCGGGCCAGTGCCTCGCCCATGGCGGCCATTGCCTTTGGCGACGGACCCAGCGGATTTTCATTGGAAGCGAGCTTTATCGAATTTTTAATGTCGTATTCCCGTTCCAGCTCCTCAATGGGCTTACCGGGCTTATACGGCTTGATGGATCGAATATATCCGGGAACTTCGATTTTCATTTTTCGCCTCTTCGTCTCTATGCGCATTCTTCTCTTGCAGATCATTTGGGCGCCGGCCGGCACACCGCCGTGGTTATCCCCGTTCAAAAATGCCGGAGGATTTCCGTTTCCTTTTCGGAAAGACCCTCGGCCACGGCTTATACGGTTTCGTCTTCCACCGCCGGTGGACCCAGAACCACTGCTCCGGGTATCGGCGGATCATCGATTCGAGTACCCGGTTATAAGCACTTGTATTGGTTTCAATATCAATAGTTTTATCCCCAGTCCGGATCAGCGGAATTTCCGGGCCGAATTCCACCCGGAAGCCGTCGCCCTCCCTCACCAGGAACAAGGGAATCACCGGCGCCCCGGTGGTCAGCGCAATCATGGCCAGCCCCTTGTTCGTGCAAGCAGGCCTGCCGAAAAAATCGACGAAAACCCCCGACCGAACACCGGTATTCTGGTCCAGGAGCACCCCGACGAGTTCACCATCCTTCAGGCTGCGCAATACCTTACGCATGGCCTTGGTCTTGGGGAAAAGTTTCGCCCCGGAGCGGCTCCGCAGGTCGGCGAAAAACAGGTCGAGGGGGCGAAAATCAAGCGGCCGGTAAATAGCGCTCAGGGAAAGGCCGATCAGCCCGGCGGCGATGATCATCAACTCCCAATTGCCGATATGGGCGGTCAGGATAAGGACGCCCTGCCCTTTCCGCCGTGCGGCCTGAAGATGGTGCAAGCCGCTGAAGTTGAAATGATCGTTTACCCGGGAGGCATCAAGGTGCATCCCCCAGCCGATTTCGAACAGGATCCGGGTAAGGTTGCGGAAGACCCGGCGGGCCAGCGCCTGAATTTCGGATGCACTCATATGATCGCCAAACGCCAGGGTCAGATTTGAAACAGCGACCTTTCGATGACGCCGGTCGACGGCAAACCAGATTCGCCCCAGCAGATCGGCGATCCGGCCGGCGATCCCCCGGGGAATCCGCCCCAGCAGGGAAAAGATCCCGGTGATTATATGATACAGGATGACGTCCGTTCGCCGGACATCCGCTTGGTTGTTTCTCATCTTTTCCCCGCTGGCTTGACTGTCTGCACGGGCTTATAGCCCCTTTTCCGACTTTATTCAAGCCAGGAGTATGGAACGGACTCCGACGCTTTTAAAAAGCGTTTCCATTTATTCTTTTAACGGATATATAAACGGATCTGAATATCCGGTGGAAGTTGTGTGATTCGATGGTATTAAATTCATATCAAGGCAGCAGAAAATGGAAAAAGAACTGGTTTTCATTACGGTGATCGGCAAGGACAGGAAAGGTATCGTTGCAACCTTTTCGGCTTACCTTTTCGAACAGGAAATCAATATTGTGGATATCAACCAGCGGATCATGACCGACGGCTATTTTGTCATGACAATGCTGGTTGACGTGAAAGACGCGACCATTCCCATGGGCGGGATGGTCCCGGCCCTGAAGAAAATCGGCGAGGAGATGGGGATGAATGTCCAGATCCAGCACGAAAATATTTTTAAGATGATGCATAGGATATAACGATGGCCATTTCCCTCGACGAAGTCCATGAAACCGCCAGCATGATCCTGGAGCAGAACCTCGATATCCGGACCACGACCCTCGGGATAAACCTGAAGGACTGTATTAATTCGGATTTCGAACGGTTCAAGGCGAATGTGCACGCCCGGGTTTCCTCCTGCGCCGCCTCCCTGATCACGGAAGCGGAAAAACTCGAGTTCAAGTACGGCATCCCGATCGTCAACAAACGGATATCGATCACGCCGGTCAGCCTGATTATGGAAACCCACTGTACTCCCGAGCGGTTTGTCGAAATGGCCGAAACCCTCGATGCCGCGGCCGCCGAGGCCGGGATCGATTTCATCGGCGGGTTTGGCGCACTGGTACAGAAAGGGCTCACCCGGTCCGATCGGACCCTCGTCGATGTTCTCCCCGAGGTCCTTTCCCGGACCAGCCGGGTCTGCTCGTTTTTAAACGTCGGCTCCACGGTTTCCGGTTTGAATCTTGATGCGGTCAACCTCCTGGGAGCGATGCTGAAAAAGACCGCGCACAAGAGCGAAAACGCCATCGGCTGCGCCAAGTTCGTCGTGTTCGTCAACGCCCCCGAGGACAACCCGTTCATGGCCGGCGCCTTCCACGGGGTCGGCGAAGGGGATTCCGCCCTGAACATCGGCATCAGCGGGCCGGGGGTGGTCAAGAGCGTGGTGGAAAAAAACCGGGATTGCGACCTGACCCAATTATCGGAGGTGATCAAGCGGACCGTCTTCAAGATCACCCGGGCCGGCGAATTGATCGGTCGGGAACTGGCCCAGGCCATGCAGGTTCCCTTCGGGATCGTCGACATTTCCCTTGCCTCGACCACCGCCGCCGGCGATTCGGTGGCCAATGTCATCGAAGCATTCGGGATCGAGAAGATCGGCGCCCACGGATCCACCCTGGCCATCGCTCTCCTGATGAACGCGGTCAAGAAAGGCGGGGCCATGGCCAGCGGAAATGTGGGCGGGTTGAGCGGCACCTTCATCCCGGTTAGCGAGGATACCGGGATGATCGACGCGGTTCAGCAGGGCGCGCTGAGTCTGGACAAGCTCGAATCCCTGACGGCAGTCTGTTCCGTGGGGCTCGATATGTTCGCCATACCCGGCGACACGCCCGAAGAGACCATCAATGCGATCATTGCGGACGAACTGGCCATCGGGGTCATCAATAATAAAACGACCGGTGTGCGGGTCATACCGGTGCCGGGTATGAAAGCCGGCGACCTGGTCGAATTCGGCGGACTGCTGGGGAGCGCGCCGGTCATGCGGGTCAATCCGTTTTCCGCGAAGGATTTCCTGAAACGGGGCGGCCGGCTGCCGGCCCCGGTGACCAGTATGCGGAACTGATTGATGGCAACGTAAAAAGCGATTTACCCCGCCGGGCGGTGTTTTTGTAGTAGTAACTTGGAGCCCGAAAAGCGAATCCAGAAGTCAGAATCCAGAAGCCAGAAGAAAGACGAAAATCAGCAGATTTGAGCCATTTGGTTATGAGTTGTCGAATCAAGTTCCTTGGAAGCTAAAAAGCCATGGAAGGCATTATTTTCATCGGTATCCAGGCGAGCGGCAAATCGTCATTCTACTTGAAACGGTTCTTCCAGACCCACCTCCGGCTCAACCTGGACATGCTCCGGACCCGCAACCGGGAGCGTATCCTGTTGCGGGCCTGCATCCAGGCCCAGCAGCCGGTGGTGATCGACAACACGAATCCCACCGGGGCCGACAGGGCTGATTATATCCGAGCCTTCAAAGACGGCGGTTTCCGGGTCCGGGGGTTCTATTTCCAATCCGCACTCCCGGAATGCCTGGCGCGGAACCGCCTCCGGAAGAAACGGGAAAAAATCCCTGATGCCGCGTTGTTCTCTACGTTCAAGCGGCTTGAACTGCCGGGCTATGAAGAGGGGTTTGACGCGCTGTACCATGTCCAGCTTGCGGACGACGATTTTGTCGTTGTCGACTGGCAGGCGGACATCCGGTATCCGGCAAGCCCGGACTGCAATCCCATCGGAGAAGATCCATGAAAGGAAACAGGAAGTACCGGATTTCGAAACGGGTAACCACCTGGGAAGCCGTCGCGTTTACAGGCGCCATTCTGGTGGTCTGGCTCAATGAACTCATCGATACCCCCAACTTCCTTTTCGGTGCGGAACGGACCCCGGTCAACTGGATCGAATCGATCGTGGAAAGCGTCCTGATTGCCATACTCGGCGGCGCGATCATTTATATTACGCACCGGCTGTTCAAACGGATGAAATATCTCGAAGGGATCCTGCCGGTCTGCGCCTCTTGCAAACGGATCCGGGATGAGCAGAACCGGTGGCAGCCGATCGAATCATACATCCGGGACCGGTCGGAGGCGGAGTTCAGTCACGGCATCTGCCCGGATTGCGCCCTGAAGCTGTATCCCGAATACTACAAGGAAGATAAATGATGGCTTCTCTTTGTGAACCTCGGTCTAAAGTCCCCCTTTGAAGGGGGCTTTTTTACTAACCCCTATCTAGTTATCCGGTTCGCAGTAAATCGAGTTGCCTCCTTGCCCAGTACGCAATCGGGCGGGTTTGAAACTCGCCCCTACGGCCGCTTCGATGTAAAGGCGGGTTTCAAACCCGCCCACTGGAGTTTTCCGATAACCAGAACCTCCTATTCTTTTTTACCCGCACCCCTTCCTGATTCGAATTTCCCACGCCTCTCCCGCATCCGTCTCAGGCCGGGGCTTTCGTGCATGTACATGAGGGGGGAACGGTAGCCGGAAGCAATGAACCCGGCTTCCAGAAACTCGAAGAGGACCGGCTTGTCCGGCCAGGTGAATGTTTTGCGTTCCGCTTCGTACTCCCGCCATTGCTCCCGGGCAGTCGGGTTTTCTTCAAAAACCCGATTTTTGGCCGAATCGCACAGGAACATTTCACAGACGATCGGTTTTATCCGCCACCGGCAGCCATTTCCGGAAAGGAAGATGCACTTGGTGCTCTTTTCCGGATGCCGGATGGCCGATTCAAGCTTGTCGAGTTCCACGGGGTCCGATACCGTCACATTGACCACCACATCCCCGAAAAACGCGATAATCCCGTCCCTCGTGCAGCACGCACTCCGTTGATCCCGGTAGCAGGTTTCGGTGCAGACCGCCTGGAACAACTCCTCCAGAAAAGCGGCCACCCTGGCGCGGAAAGCCAGGTAATCGGCCATGAGCGCCCTTAGCCGGGAAACTTCCATATCCAAAAGACCATGTATATGCCGACGCACCATCAATAATGCATCGAGCTGTTCTTGCTGGTATGTGTTCATGGAAACCCTCTGTTATGCAAGACTAAATTGTCAATTATGATGGCTGGTAAAAAGCTATTCACCCCCGCGCGGTGTTATGGCTGCAAGATCGTGCTCGTGCGCGGAATCGTAATCGGGTTTTAAAGTTCCGATTAAGCGTACGATTACGATAACGAGCACGAATTAAATGGGGGTTCTCGGATATATGCCCTGCGATCGCTATGAAGTCAACCCCCGAGCGGCCGTTTACGACAGACTTGATCGTTTCGTAAAAAAGCGTTAGTCTCTGTTAAACTTTTGAGAGGGGAGAGATTAATGAAGATCCGGTCGAAAATTCTGCTCGGTTTCCTGATCCTGGCGACCATGCTTGCCCTGGCCGGTGCCTATTCCATTTTTGAATTCCGCCTGATCGGGACGTCCGTACAGAACCTGCTGGATGACAACTACCGGAGCATCACCGCCGCCAAAACCATGATCGAAGCCCTGGAACGGGAAGACAGCGGGTTACTCCTCATGTTATCCGGCAAATGGAAGGAAGGGCGGGAGACGATCCGGTCCGCCGACGGCGCATTTCGCGGAGCCCTTGAAACGGCCGGGAACAACCTGACCATCGACGGGGAACTCAATTACGTGAATGCAATCCGGAACCGCTATAAAACCTATGCCCGACTCTGGGACCGGCCGGTGGATGGCGCGGATCAGCAAGGTAAGCTGAAGTGGTACCTCACGGAAGTCCACCCCCGTTTCATGAACGTCAAAACCGCGGTGCAATCCCTGATGGATCTCAATGATGACGCCATGTACGATACCGCGTCGGTCCTGAAGAACAGGGCGCATCGCGCTATCATGCCCGGCATCATCGCCATCCTTTCGGCGCTCGCGTTTACAATCGTATTCAATTTCTTCATCAACATCTATGTGGTCAACCCGATTATTTCACTGAAGCGGGCCATCGATCATTTCATGGAAACCAACGAACCGGTTCGGGTGACGGTCGAAACCCGCGACGAGATCCATGAACTGGCTGCTTCGGTTTCCGACCTGACCTCAATGGCCCGCATATCACGGTAACCGGACCGGGGAACCGCACCTATGAGACCGCAGATTGTCATCCGCTACGTCGGGTTTGTCCTGTTGTTCAATGCCCTGTTCCTGTTCCTTTCCGCCATCCTTTCGGGAATCAACATGGATTCCGCGCTGTTTCCCCTGTTGTACAGCGCCGTGGTTACAGCACTGCTGGGGGTTTTCCCGATCATCTTTGTTCCCGGCCCCGACTACATCCACAACCAGGAGGGGCTCTATATCGTGGTCAGCGGGTGGCTCCTCTCCTGCCTGGTCGGGGCGCTTCCCTATATCATGTGGGGCGGTCCGTTTACGTTTACCAATGCCTGGTTCGAATCGGTTTCCGGATTCACGACCACCGGATCGTCGATCATCAGCGATATCGAGGTGCTTCCCGTGGGGCTGCTGTTCTGGCGGGCCACGACGCACTGGATCGGCGGTATCGGGATCATTGTCTTCATGCTGGCCGTGCTCCCCGCAACCGGGCACGCGGCCATGGTCCTTTCCAAAAGCGAAATCTCCTCGTTGGCGGTGGAAAACTTCCGGTACCGCACCCGCAAAACCCTGCACATCCTCCTGGTGGTCTACCTGGGGCTGACCGTACTGGAAAGCATCGGGCTCCTTCTTGCCGGAATGAACCTTTTCGATGCGGTCACCCATGCGTTCGCCACCATTGCCACCGGCGGGTTTTCCACACGGAACCTGAATGTGGCCGCGTTTGATAATGCCTTGATCGAATTAATCATAATGGTGTTTATGATCCTTTCGGGCATCCATTTCGCGTTGATTTTCCTTGCCATGACGGAACAGGCAAAACGGCTCTGGAACTCGTCCATCGTCCAATACTACCTGGTGTCTATGGGAGCGGGTATTTTACTGGTGGCCATCAATATCCATGGCCGGGTTTACGAGGGGTGGTTGGCGGCGTTTCGATATGCCGCCTTCCAGGTGATTTCCCTGGGGACAAGCACCGGTTTCGCCACCGCGGATACCGCAATCTGGCCGGGGTTCGCGATGTTGGTACTGATCTTTTTCACACTGCAATGTGCCTGCGCCGGGTCAACCTCGGGGGGGATCAAAGCTGACCGGATGCTTATTTTCTGGAAAAGTTTCGTCAGCCAGTTCCGCAAGTTGCGCCATCCCAAAGCCGTGATCTCAATCCGGCTCGACGATACGGTTATCGAGCCGCCGGTCATCGAAGCCGGACTTCTCTATATTGCCCTTTACCTGATTGTGGTATTCATTTCGACACTGGTTCTCGCCTTTATGGGAATCGATGCACTGTCGGCGTTCTCGGGGAGCGCCGCGGCCATGGGAAACGTCGGTCCGGGATTCGGGACGGTGAGTTCCCTTGCCAACTTCAGCCTCTTACCCGCCGCCGCCAAATGGGTCCTGAGCATCGTGATGCTCCTTGGCCGCCTGGAGATCTTCGGCCTGCTCATGTTCGTTTTCCACCGGTTTATCCGGTAATTGCGGTAAACCGGAAAAGGCAGAGCACCCGTATCAAAATCGATGCGTAGGTTGAGCTGAGCTTGCGAAGCCCAACCTACCCGAGATTATTGAAAATCAGGAAGTTCCTTGGAAGTCGATTCGATGGCAAAGTCAAAAGTTCATATTCAAGGCGCGCGAATCCCGAGGAATGAAGGCGTACTTGTTGTACGCCGAAATGACGAGGGGTGAAGCGCAACGCAGAAGTTGGACTTTTTACGAAGCCATCAATTCTCCCCCTCCGGTTCCAGCCCGTACCGTTTCATCTTGCGCCAGAGGGAAACGCGGTCGATCCCCATCAGTTTCGCGGCCCGGCTCTTGTTCCCGTCGCATTTTTCCATCACCCAGGCAATATAACGTTTTTCCTGCTCTTCGAGGGTAGGGATCTCCGACGGCGAATTGACACGATAGGTCTCGAAGGAACGATTCCGGATGTAATCGGGGAGCACATCCGGGCGGATGACCGGACCGTTTTCGAGGGCGACGGCCCGCTCGATGACATTTTCAAGTTCCCGGACATTGCCGGGCCAGTCGTATCCATTCAGCAACGCCATGGCCCCGGGCTCGATCTCCCGGATCGACTTTCCGAGATATCCTGCTTTTAAATTCAGGAAATGCCAGGCAAGGATCGGGATATCACCGTTTCGTTCGGCCAGGGGCGGAAGGGTCATGTTGATGACATTGAGGCGGTAATACAAATCCTGCCGGAACTCGCCATTATCGACATCCTGTTTGAGATCCCGATGGGTGGCGGCAATAAATCGAACGTTCACTGGAATGTTTTTCACCCCGCCGACCCGGAACAGGGCTTTTTCCTGGATCACCCGCAGCAGTTTAACCTGCATGGTAAACGGCATATCCCCGACTTCATCGAGAAATACTGTGCCGCCGTCCGCCACTTCCAGGAGCCCTTTCTTTTCGGTTACCGCACCGGTGAAGGCCCCTTTTTCATGACCGAACAGTTCATTCGACATCAGGTCCTCGGTAAACGAACCGCAGTTGAACGCGATAAACGCCTTGTCCGCCCGGGGGCTCAGTTGATGGATGGCCTTGGCGACCAGCTCCTTTCCGGTGCCGCTTTCCCCGTAGATCAGGATATTGGCGTCAGACGGGGCCACCTGGTGAATCAGTTTGATGATCCCCGAAATCGCCTCGCTCTGCCCCACGATCGCGCCGATTTTCCGATCGCCCAGATTTTTCCTGAGTTCGCGGTTTTCCCGCACCAGCTGGATTTTATACAGGGCTTCCCGGACAATCTTGCGGACTTCATCGATTTTGTATGGCTTGGCGATATAGTGATAAGCGCCGCGTTTAAGGGCCTCGACAGCGGTATCGACGGTGGCGTAGCCCGTGATCATGATCGTTTCGGTATCGGGCTGCAACTCCCGTGTCCGTGCCAGCACCGCCATCCCGTCGATCTTTTCCATTTTAAGATCGGTGATGACCAGGTCATAGGGATTCTCCCGGAGGCGGTCGATCGCCTTGCTTCCGCTGCCGGCCTCATCGACCTCGTATCCTTCTTTTTTCAGGATGTGCGAGAGGTTCCGCCGGGCAATTTCTTCATCCTCGACGACCAGGATTCTCATCTGCTCCCTCTTTAATTGTCGAACGGAGGTTCGTCACCATCGACCGGCAGGTAGATGCCGAACGTCGACCCCTTGCCGATTTCGCTGGCCACCTCGACGCGTCCGCCGTGTTTTTCGATAATCCCGTGGGAGACGGAAAGCCCCAGGCCGGAACCTTCACCGACGTCCTTGGTGGTAAAGAACGGATCGAAAATCTTGTTGAGGTTCTCGTCCGGGATTCCCTTGCCAGTGTCTTCCACCTGGATGCCGATTTCCCCGGTGTTTTCACCGGCAACCGCCCGAATGGTAAGCTTCCCCCCGTTTTCCATGGCATGGATGGAATTAAGGATCAGATTGATCAGGACCTGCTGAATCCGGTGGATGTCGATTACCGCATTGAGATCGTCCGGAACGCTGAGATGCAGTTCAACATTCCCCGGGATTTCACTCTTGAGCAACACGATCGTTTTTTCAACCAGGTTTTTCAGATTCGCCGGTTCCTTGCGGAAGGTGCTCTCGCGCGAAAACTCGAGGAGCGACTTGACAATGTCCCTGGCTTTTTCCACCTGCTTTTCCGATTCGACGAGCAGTGTTTTCTTGTATTCCCTTTCCCCCTCGTCAATTTCTTCGAGCAAAATCTGGAGGGAGGTCGAAATGTTGTTCAGGGGATTATTGAGTTCATGGGCCACTCCGGATGTCAACGTGCCGAGCGAGGCCATTTTTTCACTCTGAACCAGCTGATCGCTTCGCTTGTTCAGCTCATTGATCATCTGGTTCAGGCTGTTGACCAGGTCATCGAATTCATCACCGGTTCCGCGCGGGGGTATCCGGGTATAATCGCCCTTGGCGATCTTGACAATCGCCCTTGCGATATACGTCAACGGCCGGTTGACATTATAAAACAGAAAAATCGCCACGACCAGGCAGAGGATGAATGCCGACAGGGTCCCCAATAGCAGGTAAATCCGGGAATGCCAGATGATGTTGCTGATGCCGACCCGCTCCTGAGTCGCCATCCGTTCCATGTGCTCCGTGATCTCCCGGCCAAGGTCCCGAATTTCCATCTGGCGGGTCTCAAAAGCCCGCGCCGGTGCTTCTGGATTGAGTTCCCCCGGGTGCGCCAGGTGGTATTCTCGAATCTTTTCCAGGGAGTTCCCGTAATATTTCAATTTCTCACGGCTCGATTCGAGTTCCGGGGCCGAGGTATACGTGTATTTTCCATATTCCCGGATGATATCGTTCAGCTTCTCCCGGGCCCGATCGACATAGGAGAGCGCCTGGGCCAGGTCATCCAGGTTTAAGTACAGGAAGTAATTTTTTTCATAACGGCGGGCTTCGAGAATATTGTTCATGACCTGGTTTTTGGAAATAATGATATGAAACTTCTGGCTGAGAACAAAATTCCGGTAATCGCTCGTGACCCAGATCAATCCGCCGAGCACTACCAGGCTGAAAAATGCAATCGCTATTTTGTTACGGATACTTAATTTCATGGACTGCCTTCTCCGCGGGATCGTGGACATCAGGGGCAAGATACCCTCCTGTGTCGAGGTATAACGAATGGTCTGAGTATTTTCAAGGATTTAAAAATTCGCTTACCTGGATAACTCCAGTGTAATTTTTGGATCTGTTCTCCTTGTGTACCTCGGTCTGAAGTCCCCCTTTTGCAAAGGGGGATTTAGGGGGATTTTGGTGCATTACCAGACAAAATCCCCCCTTACTCCCCTTTGTAAAAAAGGGGGTAAAAGCAAAACCGATTCTCTATGGGAGCGAAGCAGATAACCATATTTATAAATTACAATCAAATCCCGTAGAAAAAATAGATCATGGTCAGTTCAACCGTCAGGAAGAGCACAGTCATGATGGCACCGGCCTTGGCGTAATCGATCGTCCGGTACCCTCCGGGACGCATGACTAGCGCATTTACCTGGTGCGTCGGGAGTATGAACGCGTTCGACGCGGACAGGCCGACCACGAGGGCCGCCATTCGCGGATCACCCCCGGCCATCACCGCCATGTTCATACAGAGCGGCACCAGCAGGACCGTGGCCCCCACATTGGAGATGACCAGGGTGAAACAGGACGTCATGATCCCGATGACCGCCAGAAGAAAAATGGGACTCGGATCCCCGATCAGCCCCAGGACCCCCTGGGCGATGAATGCCGCGGTACCTGATTTTTCAAACGCGATCCCCAGGGGAATCAGGCCGGCCAGCAGGAATACGGTCATCCAGTCGACGGAATGGTAGGCTTCGTCAATGGAGAGGACGCCAGTGATGATCATCCCCAGCGCACCGGACATGAGGGCGACCGAGAGCCGGGTATCGAAAAAGATGATCTGGGCCAGGGCGATGGCGAACCAGAGGATGGCAAGCCTGGCCTTTTCGGGCCGCAGGATTTCCCCCTCCAGGGGGGTGGCGAACGTGACGGCCCTCGGCTGGGGCTGGTTTCGCAACAGGTGGAACCGTTGCCACTCTCCCTGAAGAAGGAGGGTGTCCCCTTTCTGGAGGCGTATGTGGGTCAGCCCGCTGTAGAAGATCTTGTTTCCCCCCGTGAACAGCGCCACCGGATTGAGATCGTAAATCTCCTTGAAGTTGACCTCGCTCAGGGTCTTGCCGATCAGGTTCGATCGGGGGGAAACCAGCACCTCGGCCATCCCGGCATTGGTCGGCGCCAGGCTCTCGGCAAATGCCTCCAACCCTTCCCGAAGTTCCCATCCGGATTCCGCCCCCAGTTTCCGGACGTTTTTCGCGCTCCCCACGACCGCGATATCGTCCCCGCCAAGAAGAATGCTGTGGCTGCGCGGCAGCAGGTTGATCTCCTTTTTGGTCGCATGGTGAATGGCCACTACCGTGACCAGGAATTTCGACCGGATATCGAGTTCGGCAAGCGTTCTGGCGGTAAAGCCATCGGGGAGATGGATTTCATAAATCTGGTCCAGTCCGCGGTATTCATCGATGATCCTCGACGTAATGTTCTTTTCCGCGTCACCGCTGGCCGATGGCAGGATGTAGCGGCCGAAGAAGACAAAATAAAGAATTGCCGAGGTCAGGAGGGCCAGCCCGATGGGGGTCTGGGTGAGAAGGCCGAACGGTTCGAGCTTTTCACCGTTGAGGACCATCAGGTCATTGAGGAGAATGGTGGGGCTGCTGCCGACCAGGGTGATGGTCCCGCCAATGATCGCGCAAAACCCCATCGGCATCAACAGTCGTGAAATGGGGTAACCGAGCCGCTTGGAAATCCGCTGGGTTGCCGGCAGAAAAAGGGCGGCGGCGCCGATGTTCTGCATCATGCTCGAGATCATCCCGACTGTGCCGGAAATCAGCGCAATGATGCGACTTTCGCTTTTGCCGGCAAACCGGATGATCGGGCTTGCCACCCGGTTCATGACCCCGGTCTTGTCGAGCCCGGCCCCGATGATAATCACGGCGATGATCGACACCACCGCATTACTGCTGAGGCCGACAAACGCATCAGCCGGGGAGATAAGGCCGACCAGCGGCAGCAGCACCATCATCAGGATGCCGACCACATCGACCCGCACCCATTCAAAAATAAAAAGCATGACAACAAATGCAAGAATAATCATGGTCAAAATAATATCCGGGGTCATTCACCTGCTCCTGGTTCCGTGAGGAATCTCAAACGGTTAAATTCAGTTCTTTTTATTGTTCTTCCTGAAGCCGAAGCACAACAGGAAGGCAATCACGACCAGCCCAATTCCCAAAATAAATTGCATATCCATTGAATTCTCCGCACCTTTTTAGTTGGTCATTACCTGATTAGACCATGGTATAGACAAACACTTCCTGCCGTGGCCGGTTGTCTTCTCCCAGGCGATTGGCGGCACGGTTTTCGGGCTCCTCGATAACGAAATCAATGGGGTACTCCCGCCCGATTTCCTCGATGGCCGCCTCGGCTTCCTTGAATTTGACCACATGAGCGAACCCGATTCCTTTCCGAGACGCTAATTGGCTGAATTCAATTACATTTTTTTCGGAAAACTCCTGGAATTCCTTGCAGATGCTGCTTTGGGAAAACGATAGAAATTTGAACGTCTCACAGGACAAGGGTGCCGTATTCAAGGCGACGATATCGTAAGACATCCTTTCGGCCATTTCGATGGCGTAATCGATCACGGAACGGGTAAAGGTCGATTCGTTCCCCACCACCAGCAGTTTGCCCCGCATTTCCAGGCTTTCCCCGGATGGCCGTTTTTCACCGACCGGGCGTGGACTGCCGGCTTCGGCAAATGTGATTTCCTGTTGATACTGGTCCATTGTTCCCTGCATGTTCCGCAACCGATTCCCTATTTTTTTCAAAATCCCCATTGCGCTCCTCCTTCTCATCGTCTTTTTACGAGTTTCAGTCCCTCGCGACCACCAGCGGCACATTCAGCTGACGGTTGATCGCGGCGGTAACGGTTTCACAGTCCTGGTGATGCTCGCAGGCATCGTTCTCTTTCGGCGTATCGAGGATGGTAACAACGATGTCACGGTGCTTTTTGACATAATCGATGGTTTCCTTCCGAAGATCTCCGGCGAGAATTTCATACTGGTTCCGAACCCCTGCTTTCCCGCTTTCGGGCAGGAGCTCCCGGGCGTTATTCCGAGCCCGGGCCATGATCGTTTCGGCGATATCGGGTGCATCGGCTTCGGCAAACGTGGAGGCCATCATCGATTCTTCAAAGTAGAGCCTTGCCTTGCCGGCCCCCTTGCGAAGCTTCCCCATGCATTCGCGGTGGATATCGACGATCTGCAGAATGTTGAGATCCGCCTTGATCCGCTGGCAGAACTGGAGGGCGTAATCGAAAATGTGCCGGCGCGGTGTCACGCCGTCGATAACGAGCAATACAGTTTTCATTGACTTACCTCCCTGCCGATATAACTGAATCGGGTCGACGCTTTCTTCCACTTCAAACCCGGAGCACCGGCCGCTGATCCGCCTGCTTTTTCTCGGATACGCGTTTCTGTTTTCCCTGCTGCGTTGGCGACAGCATTTCCAGGGCGGTCTCCGGTTCATTTTTTTCGGCAAACGTGATCGCGATCATGATACGGTCAAAAAAATTTAGATCTTTTTTGTTTCTCATGTCCTTCATCCTTTCCCCTTGGGTTTTCATTGTTGCCGATAAGAAAGCAATTTGAATGCCAATATAAAAAATGTCACAACATCCCGTAACCTGAGTAAAATTGATTCTGGGTCGCCCGAAAACGAGCAAACCGGGTGTTGCTGATTGCAATACCTGTCTTTGCCGTTTTCTGAATGGGCCGTCTAACCGGCGGGTTAGCCGTCTGTTACAAAAACAGGTAGCCTGTTGCATAATGCAACGAGCGAAAATCCGGCGCGATTTGGAATTGCTTTTCGGGGGCAGATTCCTCTATATTTTGAAAAAATCAAAGGAGTGGGGATGGTGATATTCAGGAAAAAAGACGATACGGACGACGGTTCCCTCCCGTCTCCCGAAATTGAAAAACTGGATGAGACGATCCGGAGCGCCGGGCTCCCCGAACCCGTGGAAAAGGTGGCCCTGAAGGAAATCGGGAAACTCGCCAAGACCAGCCCGGCGGCCGCCGAGTACACCATCGGGATGAATTATCTTGATTACCTGCTGACCCTTCCCTGGAACCGGAAAACCGAGGACAACCTCGATATTGGGCGGGCGGAATCGATCCTGGATGAAGAACACTACGGACTGAACGAAATCAAGGACCGGATCCTGGAGTACCTTGCGGTCCGTATCCTGAAGCATTCCCGGAAACATCGCATCCTTGTGGTCGATGATGAGAAAATGACCCGCCTGAATCTCGATCATGTGCTTTCGAAGGAAGGCTACCACATCGAAACGGCGGCCAATGGTGAAGAGGCGTTGCGCCGGATGGAGGAGAGCGCATTCGACCTGGTCATCACCGACCTGAAGATGGAAAAGGTCGACGGGATGGGGGTCCTCGACCGGGCCCGCCATGCCGATCCTCCAATTGAAGTGATTGTCATCACGGGATACGCGACGGTCGACTCGGCGGTCGAGGCCATGCAGAAAGGATCGTACCAGTACATTTCCAAACCATTCAAACTCAACGACATCCGCCAAACGGTCAAAAGCGCCCTGGACAAGAAATCGAGCCGTCTCGCCGCCCGGGGGCCGATCCTCTGCCTGGCCGGCCCGCCCGGCACCGGAAAGACCTCGCTTGGCCTGTCGATCGCCCGCAGCCTGGAGAAAAAATTCATCCGCATCTCCCTGGCCGGCGTCAAGGACGAAGCCGAAATCCGGGGGCATCGGCGGAGTTACGTAGGGGCCATGCCCGGGCGGATCATCCAGGAAATCCGCCGTGCCGAGTCGCGCAACCCGGTCTTCATGCTCGACGAGCTCGATAAGATCGGCCAGGATTTCAAGGGGGACCCAGCCGCCGCCCTCCTCGAACTGCTTGATCCCGAGCAGAACACCACCTTCTTCGACCATTACCTGGATGTGGGGTTCGACCTGTCGGAAGTGATGTTCATCACCACGGCCAATACCGTCGACCGGATCCCGGGCCCTTTGCGCGACCGGCTGGAAGTGCTCCACCTGGCCGGGTACACCGAGGGGGAAAAGGAACATATCGCGTTTGACCACCTCATCCCCCGGGCAGTCAAGGAGGCCGGGCTGATGAACAACCAGTTGACATTCGATACCGACGCGGTCCACTCCATCATTCGGGAATATACCCGGGAGGCCGGTCTCCGGGACCTGCAACGGCAGATCGACGCTGTTTGCCGGAAAGTAGCCCGGTTACACCTGGATGGTCGAACCGGGGAGGCCGGTGTGCGGATCACCCCGGAATTGGTCCGCCAATTTCTGGGTCCGCGCCGGTTTTTCTTCGAAGCCGCCGAGGCGAAAGACCGTCTCGGCATCGCCACGGGACTTGCCTGGACAGAAGCGGGGGGTGAGATCATCTCCGTGGAGGCCACCCGGATGAAAGGCCGGGGGCAACTGATCCTGACCGGCTCGCTCGGGAATGTAATGAAGGAATCAGCGCAGGCGGCGCTGAGTTATATCCGCGGCAATACGGGACTCCTGAACCTGTCGGAAGATTTTTTCGATACCATCGATCTGCACATCCATGTACCGGCCGGCGCAATTCCCAAAGACGGGCCATCGGCGGGATTGACCATCGCCATCGCCTTGATATCGCTGTTAACGGGAAGACCGGCCCGGCGCGATCATGCCCTCACCGGGGAATTGACCTTGAGCGGCCGGGTGCTGCCGGTCGGCGGGATCAAGGACAAGGCGCTTGCCGCCCATCGGGCGGGAATCGGGACCGTGGTCTTCCCGGCAAGAAACGACTCGGACGTGACGAGCATCCCGCAGGAGATCCGGGATGAAATCCGCATCATCCTGGTTCATGATCTCCATGAAATCATCGACACGGTGCTCCGGTAGATGGCGTCGTAAAAAGCTCAGCACTCCGCCGAGCGGCATTATTACAGCAGGTAACTTCGGAGCCCGAAAAGCGAATCCAGAAGCCAGAAGAAAGACGAAAATCACCATTCGCGGACGGGCTGAATCAAGTTCCTTGGAAGTCCAACTTCTGCGTTGCGCTTCATCCCTCGTCACCGCGACGTACGACAAGTATGCCCCTTTCCTCGGGATTCGCGCGCCTTGAATTTGGAGACCGACTTTTTACGAGTTCATCAATTTTCAGGCAGTTACCCGGAAACTGATCAGCAGAAATGTCATCAGGGCGACACCGAATAGGGCAAGCAGATAACTGGTAAGCACCACGGCTTTCGGGGAATACCCTGCCGGGATTTCCTCCATGGCAAGGGACCTGAGAATGCTCCGATACTGGAAAATGGATATTCCCGCCACGGCAATCCCCAGGAGGATGAACAACAGCCCCAGCAGAAAAGAGCTGATCCGTTCCACCGGGGATAACCCGCCCATCACCTGAGCGAAAACATAGAGTCCGAAGCGTTCGATCACAAAGCCGAATCCCATCAGGGCCAGGCTCGTCCGGTTCCAGGCGAGAAGGGTCCGCTCGGCCGCAAGCAACGTCCGTTGCGCGGCATAATAGTTCCTATTGTCCGGTGCAAGCCTTCGCTCCTGGCGGTTCGGGGAAGTTAGCATCGTTTAAATGCCCTTATTCTAATAAATTGATATTTCGTACCGCATGCGTTAAAAAATACTCACCCAGCGGCAAGGCGCATATGATTTTAAATATAGGGGCAAGCCGGTCGGAGAACGAAGAAAATTGTGTTTTCCCACGGAAGGATTATTTTGAACCCATAAACCATTTAGAGGAGACGTTATGCACAATTCCATCAGTACCGGAAGGGTTTTTACAGAGTTGAAACGATACGGTTTTCTTTGGATCGCAATCCTGCTCATCGCATTTTCCTCTGCCTGCGCAACCGTCGGCAAGGATTTTTCCGAAACCAAAGTGCCGGCCATCAAGATTGGCGCCACCACGCAGGCGGACATTCAGACCATGTTCGGTCCTCCCTGGCGCGTCGGCATCGAAGACGGAAAAACCACATGGACTTACGGGAAGTACGGCTACAGCCTGTTCAGCCAGAATACCGCCAAGGACCTGGTCGTCCGCTTCGACAACCGGGGAATCGTTTCTTCTTACTCCTACAATACCACCGAGCAGAGCCGATAAGGCAGGCGGCAGTCGTCAACTCCGGTACGTGCCCGGGATCTCGTCCACCAGAAAAAGGAGGCGAAATATGGTATGGCTCGATGACCTGATGGCGGAAGGCAATTTCAGAACCGCGGTCGATCTACTGGCAACGGACTGCAGGACCCGTCACGGACTTCCGGCCGTCCACCAGCTCGGCTTGGTGGTGCCGGACGTGGAAGCGGCCGCCGCCCGGCTTGAACAGCAGGGAATCGGCACGTTTTTCATCGCCACCGGCTCGCCGGTTTACTGGCGTGAAAACGGCACCCGGCCGGCGGTCAGCGGCAAACTCGGAATGGCTTATCATCATGGGATCGAACTCGAGCTGCTGGAGCCGACGGTTGGTTCCGACTTCTACCGGCGAAGCCTCGACCCGGATGGCCGGATTGTGGTGCAGCACCTCGGTTTCCTTGTGGACGACGTGGACGGATGGGTGGAGCGGGCGACCCGGAACGGCATGCCGGTCCAGGTCCGGGGCCGTCTCCGGGCGTGGCCCACGACCACCGATTTCGCCTACATGGAAACCGACGAACAGAGCGGTCTGATCATGGAATTTATCTCCTGGCGGCTTTTAGGTCTTCCCATCCATCCGCCGGCCGGGATGTTCCGGACAATCGGCCGGCTGGAGAAATGGAGCGGTAAACGGAGCATTGCTATTTAAAAAGGATCGATAGATTCCATGTCGCGACTCCACCTGCATAACACCATGACCCGGCGGCGGGAAATCTTTACCCCCAAAGGTGACGACCTCGCAGTGAAGATGTTCACGTGCGGCCCGTCCATCTATGCCTGGCCTCACGTGGGGAACTACCGGACCTTTCTCTTTGAGGATATCGTCCAGCGCTATCTGGAATACAGCGGCTACACGGTGGAACGGCTTCTTAATTTCACCGATGTGGAGGACAAGGCGATACGCGAGGCGACCCGGAAAGGAATCCCCCTTGCCGAACTTACCCAGCCGGTGGCGGACCGGTTTTTCAAAGATTGCGAACTGCTGGACATCAAACTGAACCGGCCCATTCCACGAGCCTCGACCAGCGTCGGCCAGGCCGTCCACCTGATCGAACGGCTCCTGGAGAAGGGATATGCCTACCGGTATGGAGATGACATCTATTATGATCCATTAAAGTTCGACGGGTTCGGCAAGTTATACCGCCTCGACATGAGCCGCTGGCCGAAACGGAAAATCCGTTATTCACGAGACACGTATCCCGGGCGGCGCTGGAACCTGGGAGATTTCATCCTCTGGAAGGGACGCCGGGACACGGACGGGGATGTCTTCTGGAACACGTCCCTGGGCGAAGGCCGCCCCTCCTGGAACATCCAGGACCCGGCCATGATCACCAAACACCTGGGGCACCAGGTGGACCTCAGCTGCGGCGGTGTGGACAACCTGTACCGGCACCATGACTACAATATCGCCGTCATCGAGGGAGTTTCCGGTGAAACCTTCGCCCGGTACTGGCTGCATGGGGAACTGGTTCTGGTCGACGGGGTGAAGATGTCCAAGAGTCGCGGCAATATCGTTTACCTGCAAGACCTGCTCGACAGGGGGTATGCACCGTACCATCTGCGGTTCTGCCTGATCTACGGCCATTACCGCCGGAAAATCGATCTGAACGAGGAAAAACTTCACCTGGCCCGGGGCAGGATTGACACCTTCCGGGAAATGGCCCGCCGGCTCTGCCCCGGGGCCGCAACATCGGGATCGGCGGAAAGCAGCACCGCCGATCCAGTCCCGGACCTGAAAGGGACGTTCGAGACTCACATGGATGACGATCTGGACGTCAAGGGTGCATTTGACGCCGTGTATAAA